>Ga0056131_1000003_pt1 | contig 58800 bp, 55 predicted proteins | sample WorMetLIZISLAND1_2_FD_67480 | JGI IMG/M metagenome (GOLD analysis project Ga0056131, IMG submission 67480) | Marine gutless worms symbiont microbial communities from Max Planck institute for Marine Microbiology, Germany - Olavius clavatus LIZARD... ...
CGCGGCGAGGTTGGCGAGATCGGCGGTACTCCTCGAAAGGCTCTCCTCAAGATCACTGATCCCGTCGCCGTCGCTGTCCAGATCGAGGTGGTTGGACAGGCCGTCACCGTCGGTATCCAGCTCCAACGGCGTCGCGCACAAATCAGGAATGCGTATTCTTTGATCATTGGTGGCCGATCCGGTGGAAGCGGTCATCCCGAAGTGCACATTGTATGCGCCGAAATAGGTGGTGGCGAAATCCTCTGGTGCATCCGAAGGATGAGTATAAGAACCCGCATCGTTTCCATCGAAGGTATAAGAAAGGGTTTGAGTATCGGCATCCCATTCTATTTCGACGGTATGCCATTTCCCATCTTCTATATCCCGATACCCATCCTTCATAGTGCCCTGGGGAATGGGATTAGTCAGGTAGTTGGGGGGATTACCGAAAGTAAAATCGGTATCCCAGATAGAAGTATGGTCGTCACGAATATCCCCAAATGATGCTCCACTGTACCAGGTATCCATCTCCAGCGCAATTCCGTTTCTTATACCAAGGGCGCCAAGACCCGTTCCAGCATTTCCAATGGCCTCATGCCTATAGGGGTCATTGTGAAAAACCATGGCGAGGCCGTCCCCGCCGAGAGCATCATTCGATCCCAAATTCGCCTCGAATGCAAAGGTAAACGACTTGCGAAAATCCACTTTGCCAAAAGACATGGCCGCGCCCTTCTTCTCTGTTGTATTCGGCGTGAGTTGAACCTCATTAGGGTCATCGCCATCCGGATTCGCGGTGGCATTGCCTGCCACATTAAAAACATCGTCAAATCCCACGTCGTCCAGTCCGTTTTCCACGCAGTCCAGGATGCCGTCATTATCATCATCAATGTCGCAGATATCGCTGTAACCGTCGTCATCGGAATCCCTGTTGCCGGAGGCCTCGGGATCGCATCGGTCGTTCTCGGCGTCACGGAAGTCCACATCAGGTGTGGCCGGCTCGGAGTCCTTCAGGTCGGTCAGCGTCTCATTCACAATGCCGTTGGGATCGGCGTAGGAGGCCATCACGCCGTCATCAATGCCGTCATTGTCGGCATCGGCGCCCGACAGGGTCAAGCCGCTTTCGTCGGAATCAGAGAAGAAGTCACCGTCGCTGTTTCGATCAAGATAGTCGGGCGTGCCGTCGCCGTCATGATCGTTGGGCGTGTTGAAATCGCCGCCGAAACCATCGGGGGTGCTGTCGTCGGGGTCAAAAATGTTCAGGACGCCGTCTTCGTCAGTGTCGACGGCGGTGGTATAGTTGTAGCTGACGGCGTCGTAACCGGCGGTGGGCTGGGCCTCCACCGCGTCGGGGATGCCGTCGCCGTCGCTGTCGAGGTCCAGATAGTCGGGAATGTTGTCATTATTCGTATTACTATTGTCGCTGTTCACCGGGGTTGTGCCTGTATCCAAGCCGTTGCCGGGGGTTGCCTCGACAGCGTCGGCCAGGCCGTTGCCGCCATTGGCGTCGGCGCCGCCGGTGTCACTAAAGTCGGTCCCGTCGATGACGCCGTTACGATCCCCGTCCAGCGCGGCGGCGTCGGCGCCGCTCTCTACAAGATCACTGATCCCGTCGTTGTCGCTGTCCAGGTCCCGGTGGTTGGGTATGCCGTCACCATCGGTATCCAGTTCCAACTGCGTCCCGCACATATCCGTAATGCGTATCCTTTGATCATTGACAAATCCCCCAGTGGAAGCGGTCATCCCGAAGTGCACATTGTATGCACCGAAATACGTGGTCGCGAAATCCCGTGTTCCCGCAGGGTGAGTATAAGAACCCGCAGGATTTCCATCGAAAGTAAAAGAAAGGGTTTCAGTATCGGGATTCCATGAGATCTCGACAGGATGCCACGCACCATCTTCCATATCGGGATGCGGCATGGCCGGAGACAGGTGCACAGGGGCGTTAGGGCTGCCAGGGGTGTCATCATCGGTATCCCAGATAGCAGTATGGTCATCAGAAATATCATGAAAGTATGTTCCATTATCAAAGGTATCCATCTCCAGCACAATTCCGTTATCGATATCCTTGGCGCCAAGATTCTGTCCAATCCCTCCGATGGCCTCATGTCCATTGGGGTCATTGTGAAAAACCATGGCGATGCCGTCCGCGCCATCATCGTCATCTCCCAAATACGCCTCGAATGCAAAGGTAAACGACTTGCGAAAATCCACTTTGCCGTAAGACATGGCCGTGCCATGCTGCGAAGTTAGAGGCTTCGTGAGTTGAACTTCACTAGGGTTATCGCCATCCGGATTCGCGGTGGCATCGCCGTCGGGATCCACATAAAAAACATCGGAAAACCCCGCGTCCTGCAATCTGTTTTCTTCGCAGTCCGTGATGCCGTCATTATCATCATCCAGGTCGTCGATGTCGGCGACACCATCGCCATCGGTATCGTCATCGGGGGCCTGAAGGGAGCGGGGATAGTCAGGCGCTCGAATCGCTGACGCGCTCCGTCCCACCTCGAGTTCCCAGTCGCCGTTCTTTCCGGTCACATCGTCCGAGGCGGCCACCGGTACGCCCAGCGCGCCCGCCAGGCGGCGGACCGCTTCCTGCCCCTTCTCCCCGGCGCCGAAGTTGCAGCCGTAGACATGGAGCGTGGCGCGCCCGCTGAAACCGGGCAGCCCACGGACGAAAGCGGCGATCCGGCCGGCGTTTTGCCACCGGCCGCCGAGCAGCAGCTCGCCGGGACGGCCGTGGCTGAAGAGGTGAAAGCCCCGGCCGGAAGCGTGCCGGCCAAGGGCCTCTTTGAGCCGCCGCGCATCGGCAACCTCCCCGTCGATATAGTGGCCGGGGAGGGGCCGGACGCTGGCCGGGTTCCACGGGGTATCAAAACCGTCGGCGGCGGGAGGAATCCCGCGCCCGTCGGTATTGGTCCGGGCAAGGCCCGCGCCGTCCATTGCCAAAAGAAAGCCGCAGGTTACCAAAAGAATGAGCGCCCCCCGGCGAAACCCTTTTTTGCGGGTGATGGTAAGGGACTGCAAACTTGTCGCCGCCATCCCCAAAAGATGACGGATGTTTCCCGAACTGCTTTTCTTCATGCGCATCGAATTCATTGTCTCAACCTTCTCCGTTATAGTTTTGGAACGTCAAACCCAATTGCTCGCCTGCGAGACGGGTTTGGCCGCCATGATCGTCGGCATGGGAATGCCGACCTACGACGAACCCCTCGCCTGCGAGACGGGCCTTGGCCGGTGATCTCTCCTTATTTTATATGAAAAGTCTTACCAAAAATATGTACAAAAAGAAAGACTTTCATCGTTCGTTGTGGCTGTTTACGGCCATGAGGGTTAGTTAATACTATATACATCAAACTAAATCTACACTTGGCCACCCTGTTTTAACCTTTTCAAACTTTTTAAGACCAACAAAGCGGGCAAGGTTCACGTTTCGCCGGAACCATTGGGGCATGTTTTTTGAAAGATGCGTTATTTTACCGTTTTCAAATCGCCCCAAAACCCTATGAACCCTATCCGAATTATCTACAACATACGATCTTTCAGCAACCAAAAGCCCCCGCTCAAGGTTTCCCATGCTTCGATCATACCGGCGCTCTATGTCTTTAACCGGCACATCATGGCCTCCTTCAAGCACCCTATCCCTAACCCTTGCAAGGTTATCGTCTGTAGAATCGAGGCCAATGTATACGAGGTTGGTTTTGTAACCAAGGCTGTTCGCTTTCTCTAACAGCTTTATTTCCCGCTTGCCGGAAAAGGTGGTCTCAATCGCAAAGCTTTCCCTGGAATCCAAAAAAGCGTTCTGCTGTCTGATCGCTTCCATCCCCGCTTTAATGGCGACCCTTGAGACATCATCGGGGTTCATCCGGCGTGCAATTTCATCCGGATTGATGAAGGGAATCTGCTCTTTAAACTTTCCTATGTGCCGCTTGACAAGCGTTGTTTTGCCCGATCCGTTTGGTCCGGCGACCATCCAGAATTGTAACCTCATTCTTCGGGCTTCCCGATAACAACTTCGTTGTAATTATCGTCAAAGGCGATAAAAACTTTCCGGCCGCCCGGATATTCACGAATCAATTTACCCGGCCACCGTTGATCTCGATAGGTCACCGAGTAACCCCGTGCCAATTTCTCATCGGCAATACTTGGCAGCTCTCCCCTTTCCATTTTATCCATCAGATATTCCATGCTCTCACTAAACAGGTCTCTTTCTTCCATGACTCCATCCTCTTTACTGGTTCTGTTATTCACAGCGCCCCCTTTTTCAAATGTTTTTCAACCTCTGCCATTACCGCCTGGTGGCAGAACTCGTGCATTGACCAAAGCCCAGCGTGTTATCAACAATAAACCTGATCTTCTCTTTTTCCTGCTGGTTGAGCCGCAAAATGAACGTCTTTACAACCTCCGGATTCGCATCTTCCCAAGGATGATTTTTCTTTCGGTTCACCCTCTTTTCTTCCGGCTCATCGATGAAGCTCCTGGGGCTTTTTTTCCTTTTGCCGGTTGACGGTTTTTTCAGCGTCATGTTTCTCAATTGTCTGAACAACGTTTCCATTCCGTGCATGCTTTTTTTCACAACTGTCGCGTTCATTCCGCCTCCTTCGTTTGGGTACTCCATCTCTTTCGTTCTAATCCTGGAACGTCAAACCGCTCGGCTCGGCTCGCCCGCGAGACCGGTGTTCGCCGCCATGCCGACAAGCGGGGGTTGCAGCCTGCACGCGCTGACGCCTTGTTCGGCGGCAAGGGATTGCCGCCCTACCACCCTCATCGGCGGCAAAGGATTGCCGCCCTACCACCCTCATCGGCGGCAAAGGATTGCCGCCCTACCACCCTCATCGGCGGCAAAGGATTGCCGCCCTACTTTTACCAGGTGAACGAAGGCTCGAATTCCCATAAGGCCTTCTCCACATAAAACAATGAATCGCCGAAAAAGATTGGAAAACCTCGTTGATTCAGGTCCATTGGAGGTATTTGATCAACAGGAAACCCTCACCAACGAGGTTGAAAACAATGATAAGACCAACCGGACTGCCTTGCAAGCCTGAAAAAACTGGGTTACCCCATCTGCTTGATGGCGCATGAAAACTTCGGTATGATCCCGGAACATATAATGTAAAGCTGTTCACTTACGTAGCAGGAGACCATGTATGAAAGCAAAAAAGATCCTCACGCTTTTTGACAAATGGAACAAGGCCCTTCAGACCGGCGACCCCAGGAAGGTGGCCGCGCTTTATGAAACCAACGGCATTTTACTGCCCACGGTCTCCAACGAGGTGCGCCACAACCCCGTTGAAGTCGAAGATTACTTTGCCCATTTTTGCGCCAAAGGGCCCAAAGGCATCATCAATGAGGCCAATGTGCGTATTTTCGGAAACATCGCCATCAACTCCGGCATTTACACCTTCACCTTTACAGACGGCTCCGCAGTACAGGCCCGCTTTACCTTTGTCTATCGGTGGAACGGCCAGGCATGGAAAATTATCGAGCACCACTCTTCGGCAATGCCCGAATAGAAATATGTTACTTTACCAGCGGTTCGACGGCCGCCCAGACCGCTTTTTGTACATCTGCAACGGCCTGGGTACCGTCGATGCGCACAATTTCAGTGTAGGGCATGGCGTCAAAAATGGCCGCCACTTTATTGAGATAGGCTTCTTTCTCAAACAGATCGGGCGTCTCGTTGCGGCTCACGGTAATCCTGGATCGGCCGATGGCGGGTGATACCGTTATGCAAAAGACCCTGTCCGGTGTGGGAAAACGACGGCTGTTTTCCTGATAAACCGCTTCGGGGTCCAGCCCCAAGGCCCCCTGGTAGGCCATGGTGGAATAAAAATAGCGGTCACACACCACCACAGCGCCCTGGGCCAGTTGAGGCAGCAGTTCATTTTCCACATGCTCGGCCCGGTCTTGCATAAAAAGACCGTACTCTTCCTGCAAGGTCATTTCGTCTCGCCCTTTTTGGGCCAATTGCCGTAATTTTTTGCCAAAAGGGCCATCGGTGGGTTCTTTGGTCAGGATCGCGTTGACGCCTCTGTTAATTAGAGTTTCGTAAAGCAACTGCGCCTGGATGGACTTACCGGAGCCGTCAATGCCTTCGAAAACCAAAAAAATCCCTGGAGCCATATTCAAAACGTCTCCTTTTGCCCAATCTCTGCATCAGGCTTGCATTTTAATCCTCTTTTTCAAGACTTCCTTTTTAACAGTGATGCTCCTGTCATTTGCGACGGAGTCGCCAAGTCCATGATTTCCAAAATCGTTGGGGCAATATCGCCCAAAATGCCCTCGTCAAGGTGTTGCTCCCGGCCTTGGGGGTCAACCAGGATCAGCGCCACCGGGTTTTTGGTATGAGCGGTGTGGGGATTGCCCTCCTTATTGGCCATTTGTTCCGAATTGCCGTGATCCGCCGTGATCAAAACAGCGCCGCCCTGATCCAGCACCCGGGGCACAATGCGGCTGACACAGCGGTCCACCGTTTCGCACGCTTTGACAGCCGCTTCCAAAACGCCGGTATGGCCCACCATGTCCATGTTGGCAAAATTGAGCACCGTAAGGGCGGGCAGGCTTTTTGTGATACGATTGATCATTACGGCTGTCACCTCGGCGGCGCTCATGGCCGGTTTTTCGTCATAGGTGGCCACGTTGCGCGGAGAAGGAATCAACAGCCGTTCTTCGCCGGAAAAGGGCTCTTCCGCCCCGCCGTTAAAAAAATAGGTGACATGAGCGTACTTTTCCGTTTCGGCAATGCGCAATTGATCCAGACCGGCCCGGCTGATTACCTCGCCCAAGATCCCTTTCAGTCTAACCGGCTCAAAAGCCACGGGCAGATCAAAATCAGCCTCGTACCGGGTCATGGTGGCAAATCCGCACAATTGGGGAGGTTGGGCTGAAAATGCGTTGAACCCCGATTCCGTATAGGCTCGGGTCAACTCCCGCGCCCGGTCGGCACGAAAGTTAAAAAAGAAAATGCCGTCGTCATCCTTGACAATCCCCAAGGGCTGATCCGAATCATCAACCACCACCACCGGTTTGACAAATTCATCGGTCTCGCCCGATGCGTAGGCCGCCCTGACCGCCGCCGCCGGATCAGCCGCCCGGCGTCCCTGGCCTTGGGTTTGCAGTAAAAAGGCCTTTTCCACGCGGTCCCAACGGGTGTCGCGATCCATGGCCCAGTAGCGACCACAGATGGTGGCGATACACCCCACACCAATCGTGTCGATGGCTCTTTGAAGTTCTTTAACGAAACCGGCCCCGCTATCCGGCGCCGTGTCTCGTCCGTCTAAAACAGCGTGGATTGCAACGTCGGAAAGCCCCTGTGCTCTGGCCAATTTGAGCAGTGCTTTCAGATGATCAATATGGCTGTGAACTCCGCCGTCGGAAACAAGGCCCATGAGATGCAACGTCCCGCGACGCGCTTTCACCGTAACGGCAAGATTGCAAAGGACCCGGTTTTGAAAAAAGTCGCCGCTTTCAATGGCCTGGTTGATGCGCATCAAATCCTGATACACCACCCGCCCTGCGCCGATATTCATGTGCCCTACCTCGGAGTTGCCCATGACGCCGGGAGGAAGCCCTACCGCCGTGCCGGAGCATTTGAGCCGAGTGTGGGGCCATTTTTGAAACAGCCCATCCAGGAAAGGCGTATGGGCCATTTTAACGGCATTATACGTTGGATCTTTGCGCAGACCCCAGCCGTCTAAAATCATCAACAAAACCGGCTTTTTCATTCCAGGGTCGGGGCTCATGAAAAATCTCCCGTTTCAATATCATCCCACCGGGCGGCTGTTTTCTGTTTTTCAGCCCTCATGGCCGGGGTTTCCACCCTCGGCGCGTCGGCCCACAACCCCTCCAGGTCGTAAAACATTCGCACCGGGTCCAAAAAAACATGAATGACCACATGGCCGTAGTCCAAGATCACCCACTGGCCCTCTTTTTCCCCTTCAACGGAAAGCGGCTTGATCGTGTCCTTTTTCAAATCCCGCCGGACATGTTCCGCAATCGCCGATACCTGGCGGTGGGAGCGGCCCGAACAGATCAGGTATGCATCGGCAAAAGAGGTTTTACCGCGGATATCCAGCACAACCAACGAGAGCACTTTCTTTCCGTAAATCGCCTGAACATAACGATCCAGATCCATTTCAAAACGGCTGGTCATCGATACAATCCTCGATCAACGATATATTGCGCCACCGACGGCGGTACCAGGTAATCAATGGATTCATTTTGCCGGATGCGGCGCCGGATTGCCGTGGCGGAGATCTCCAGCAACGGAATCTCAACCAAATGAATCGGCTGAAAAGCATCATGCCGGAAACGGCCCTCGGTTTGACTCCAGGTGTCGTCAGACGAGAAGACTGTTTGCAGGTAGTCACTCAACACCATTCTCATCTCGACAACAGAGCAGCCCCACCGGCCGGGTCGACACATCACAGCAACGGCGGTTTTCTGTAAAATTGTTTGATAACGGTACCAGGTGTCTAACTCCAAAAAGGCGTCCAACCCCATGAGCAGAAAAAAGGTGGCGTCGGCTTGGGCCTCTGTCAAGAAGGCGTTCACCGTATCCAGAGTGTAAGAGGGCCCCTTGCGATGCAGTTCCAGGTCGGAGACGGCCAGACCGTTGACCCCTGTAATCGCGCCCTTGATCATGTTCAGCCGGTTTTGGGACATGGCCGTACGGCGATTGGTTTTATGGGGCGGCCGTGCTGCCGGAATCAGGCAGACCTCGTCCAGATTCAGTCGCTTTCGGGTTTCCAATGCGGCCCGCAAATGACCGATATGGATGGGGTCAAAGGTGCCCCCCAATATGCCAATCCGTTTGGGAGAAAATGGCGCCACAATTATCCTTTTTCATCCTGATTGTACAATGTCTGGGCAATACAGCGAACCAACTGTCCGGCACCTTGGCCGGTGGCCGCCGAAATCGGTAAGAGCGATTTCGGCTGTAACGCTTTTTCAAAAGCGGCCGCGTTGGCCTCGGCCTCAGGCAGATCCATTTTATTGAGTACCACAAGCTGAATTTTTTCCGCAAGCACCGGACTGTAGCGGGCCAGTTCGTTGTTGATAACGTTCAGCGCATCCAAGGGATTTTCAGGATCGATGGCAGCGGCGTCCACGAGATGCACCAACAGCCGGGTCCGTTCAATGTGGCGGAGAAATTGAGTGCCCAGTCCTGCCCCGGTGTGAGCCCCTTCAATGAGCCCCGGAATATCGGCCACCACAAAGGTGGTGGCGTCATCAATAGCCACCACCCCGAGATTGGGTGTTAACGTGGTAAAGGGATATCCGGCGATTTTGGGCCGGGCCGATGAGATTTTGGTAATCAGCGTGGATTTGCCCGCATTCGGCAGACCGATAATCCCCACATCGGCTAACAATTTCAATTCAAGTCGGATCTGACGGGTTTGACCGGGTTCGCCGGGCTGGGCAAAACGCGGCGTCCTGTTGGTGGCGCTTTTAAAGCGAGCGTTACCCTGGCCGCCCCGGCCGCCTTGGGCCACAATCATCTGTTGCCCCATGTGCGTTAAATCTTCCAGCAGGGTGTCGGTTTCGGCGTCGTAAACCATCGTCCCCGGAGGCGCCTGAACGGTCAAATTTTCGCCGTTGCGGCCCGATTTGCTCCGACCGGCGCCCGCCCGGCCGTCCTGAGCTCGAAGAAGTTTTAAGCGTTTGAAGTGGAAAAGAGTGGTGAGACGCGGAGAGACTTCCAGAATGACATCGCCGCCTTTACCGCCATCACCGCCGTCCGGGCCCCCTTTGGGTATAAATTTTTCCCGGCGGAAACTGACGCAGCCGGCTCCGCCTTTTCCGGAAAAAACGGTGATGGTGGCTTCATCAATGAAATTCAATCGGCATAAACACTGATTTTTTTACGTTTTTTGCCGTAACGGTCAAAGGTAACCACGCCGTCGATTTTGGCAAAAAGGGTGTAATCTTTACCGGTACCGACATTTTCACCGGCATGAAATTGGGTGCCCAACTGCCGGACAATAATGTTACCGGCCCGCACCCGCTGACCACCATAGGTCTTTACACCCCGACGCTGTCCGTTACTGTCGCGGCCGTTTCGCGAACTGCCGCCTGCTTTCTTATGCGCCATGATACACTCGCTTACCCTTGTATATTTCAATAAACGTATGGATTAACGAATGGAGTCGATCTTCACCGCTGTGCAGGGCTGCCGATGACCGTTTTTCCGACGATACCGTTTGCGGCGTTTTTGTTTAAAAACCAAAATCTTACGCATCCGATCCTGCGCGGTGATATGACCGGTCACTGTGACGCCGTCCACCACCGGGGTGCCGACCGTCGCATTTTCACCATCAGACACCATCAGCACCTGGTCAAACACCACTTCGGAACCGACCTCTCCGGTCAATTTTTCAACCTTTACAATATCCCCCTGACGGACCAGGTATTGTTTGCCGCCCGTGGCGATTATCGCGTAAACCACTTTTTCCTCCCCACTTACATTCTCAGGCGGGTGTTTGAAACCCACCACGGTCCACCACTTCAATGGCTTTAGACCTCATCGAACAGACCCCTTTTTTGTTTCATATATCGAAAGCATCCGATAATAGACCAACAATCGAATTTGTCAAGTAATTTCATGACCCCAAATCCACCGCCTACATATGCTTATTCAGATAGACCGCCACGTTTTCAAAAATGTTAATTCCCGTCACCGGATGTGGCTCTTTTTTACCCGACTCTCTTTGAGTCACTATTTTATCACGGGGCCAGTCGGGATGATTGGCCACATGATTATAGGCCTCGGGGTGTGGCATTAGGCCAAACACCCGGCCGGTGGGGTCGCAAATGCCGGCAATATCGGCCAATGAACCGTTTGGATTTTGAGGGAACACCCCCTGGGCTGCCCGGCCGTTTTCATCCGCATACTGCATCACAACTTGATCATTTTGAATCAACCGGTCTACTACCTCATCTTCCGCAAAAAACCGTCCCTCGCCATGGCGCACCGGCAGATCAATTTGATCCATCCCCTTTGTGAACACCGAAGGCGAGTTCGGGTTGATCCTAAGGGTGACCCACTGGTTGCGGAAGTTCCCGCAATTGTTGGCTGTAAGTGCTACTTGCCGCTGGCTGTAGTTATTTTCAAACCCGGGTAACAGTCCCCAATTGACCAATACCTGAAATCCATTACAGATCCCCAGAAGCAAATGGCCCTTTTCAATAAACCGGTGAACCCCATCGCCCAATGCGGTCTGCATACGAACGGATTGGATCACCCCGCCGCCGTGCTCGTCCCCCCAGCTGAAACCACCGCCAAAAACCATTAGCTGAAAGTCAAAGAGGTCCACACCGCCGTCAATAAGTTCATTGATATGCACCCGGCTGGCAGCCATGCCGGCCTTTTTACAGGCATACACCGTCTCGTTATCGCAGTTCAATCCGTAACCGGTTAAAACCAATACCCTGGGCAGGGTCATATCAGCTCTCCAAATCGCTTTTGCCACGCTTGTTTGAGATGATTTATAGACGCCTCACAGATGACGTCCCCCGCTTGCCCGGTGATACGAACCCTTTTTTCGCCGGCCACCCGGCCAATACAAGCCACGGGCATGTTTTCAAAACAGGCTTCAAACAGCGGCTTATCTTCCGGAGCAATGCTGACGATAAAGCGACCCGGAGACTCGGAAAAGAGCATCTGCTCATCACGGCAACCATCCTGTTGTGGAGCATTGGCCAAATCAATTTCCAACCCCGCATCTCCGCCCAAGGCGGTCAATGCCAGATGAACCCCCAATCCGCCGCTGTAAATACCGTGAATCGATGCAGGCAGCCTTTGTTTCACGGCGTTATAAAGCCCCTGATACAGGGGTTTGGTCTCGCCGGTGCGCACTTGAGGAACATTCAAACCGGTATAGCCAAAATAACGGTAATATTCGGAGCCGCCCAACTCATTGCGGGTGGCGCCCAACAGATAGACGAAGTCGCCCACTGCTTTTACATCCATGGTCACACAATGCTCAATCGTTCTCAACACGGAAACGGTAGAGAATTGGATCGTTTCCGGCGCCGACACCTTGTGGGTCTCACCCAATGCGCCGGGCAGATGGCCATCCACATACATGCTGTCCTTTCCTGATAACAGTGGAATTTCGTAGGCGAGACAGATATCTTTAAGCGCCCGGCAAGAGCGCACCAACTGTGCCGCTTTGAATTTCCCGTCGGGGTTCTTGTCGGGGTCAAACTGAATATTGGGCCAGCAAAAATTATCCACTCCACCGACATGATCCGGATCACCACCCACGGCGAGAAGCCTCCGAACCGCCTCGTCAATGGTACAGGCGGTCATATGGTACGCATCAATCGCCGCATAGTTGGGAAGCAGCGCCTGGGCATAGGCAAGACCTTTTTCGGATGTCAGCACCGGTCGGATAACTGAGGCATCACTGACCACATCGCGATTGACGCCCACCAGCGGTTTAATAATGCTGGTTCCCTGTACCTCGTGGTCGTATTGGCGCACAATCCACTCTTTTGAGGCAATATTGGGCTGTTCGAGCAGTCGCTCGATGATCTTGCCATACTCCCCGGGCGGGGTTAAGACCGGTTCAAACAGGCCGCGCTGTGACGGCGGCTGCCACTGAGCCTCAAATTCCCATTGCGGAAACCCTTGGGTGAGAAGATCCATATCTACATGGGCACAGGTTTTGCCCTGATAGCGGATGTGGAGTTTTCCGGAATCGGTATAGCGTCCGATAACCGTGCTCTCCACGGCATGTTTTCCAGAAAGCGTCATGAAGCCATCGATGTGGTCGGGATGAACGGCTACCGTCATCCGCTCCTGTGACTCTGAGACCCAGATCTCCCACTGATCCAGGCCGTCATACTTTACGGGCACCTTCTCCAGATCGATTTCACAGCCGTTGGAATCGCGGGCCGATTCACCCACCGATGAAGAGAGACCGCCGCCGCCGTTATCGGTGATAAAGGCGATCAACCCGTGATCACGGGCTTCCAACAGAAAGTCGTGCATCTTCTTTTGGGTGTAAGGGTCGCCGATCTGCACATGACCGGCCGGTGTGCCGGCGCTAAAGGATTCCGAAGATGCGGTGACACCGTGGATTCCATCTTTACCCACCCGGCCACCGCACATCACCACCAGGTCGCCGGGAGAGGTTTTCTTTTCATGGGCCGGTGTGCCGTCCACCCGGCTGGGCATGATTCCCAAAGCCGTCACAAAGACCAGGCATTTACCCATATAGCCCGGATGAAAGGTTACCTGGCCAAAGGTGGTTGGAATCCCACTTTTATTGCCGCCGTCCTTGACCCCTTCAATCACACCGTCCAACAGACGCCGAGGGTGCAGCCTGGGCTGCAATGGGCCGTCGTAGTCACGCTCGCCCACACAGTAACCGTAACCGCCCATGATCAGCCTGGATCCCTTGCCAGTTCCCAAAGGATCGCGATAGACGCCCACGATACCTGTTATAGCGCCGCCATAAGCTTCCATATTGGAAGGTGAATTGTGAGTTTCTCCAGTAATCACATAAAGGTTATCCGGGTCAAATCGCCCAACTCCGGCATTATCCCACAGCACCGACACCACCCACGCCTTTTGATCTTTTAGCTTCAGCGTTGGTCCCTCGATGAAGGTTTTAAAAAGGCTGTTGAGGGTTTCCTTGTCGCCCGTGCAAAGATCCTCATAATAGAAGCGGCCGCGAAAGGTGTTGTGGTTGCAATGATCGCTGCGGGCCTGGGAAATATACTCCAGCTCTATATCGGTGGGCTCATCAAGCCCCACCTGCTGCCGCTGTTGACGAACCGCCGGATCTTCAAAATAGGCGCGGATAACCGGTATATCAGCGACGTTTAGGGAGAGGTTACGCTCATCACTCACCTTTTGTAAAGCGGCGTCGCTTTTTACCGAAATCGTTGTGACGGTGGGTTGATGCTGCAAATTCACCTTGGGCATCACCATCCCAACGCCCTCGTTGACCAACCATTCGTCCCTTTGATAAACCCGCCATTGCTGAATAATATCATTGGCCAAAAGCTCACCGGCCACCTTTTCCATATCCTGACGTTTCAGATCGGCCCCGGAAAAACAGAACCGTTTGGAGGTATAAACCGCCTCATCCGATGATGGCGTTCTTCCCAGCAGATCCATCATCGCCTCTAAAGCGGTTTCCCCCGCCGTATCTTTTACACCCGACCGAAATCCTACCCAAACACACCAGTCAAAAGAAATGTCCAAAGGCTCAAATCCGCCCTCCTGGGTAACCGGGTTGATAAAAAGTTGAGTGGCGACCGCTTCTTTTTGCTCCGAGGTCAGATCGACATCCATCGTCAGAATGGAAACAGTGCGGACGTCTTCAATTGCGATATCAAAATAGTCGGCCGCTTTGGTTAAAATGGTACGGCCCTGGATATCGGGCATACTCTCTTTAACGGTGATTTCAAGCTGATGCGGCATAGCTCCATCTCAAAACATTTTTTTGGTTTCAATTTTATCATCGCCCTCCCCCTATCGCAGAGACGCCGAATTAACCGGCCCCGGAGAACAGGTTGGCGATGTCGTTGTAAAAAACCCAAATCATCAACATGGTCAACAGCAAAACACCAGCCTGCTGCATCATTTCACGAAAACGGCGATTAACCGGCCTGCCCATAATTGCCTCAATGGTGAAAAAGAGGAGATGCCCGCCGTCGAGCACCGGAATGGGCAAGATGTTCAAAATAGCCAGGTTGATGCTTAAGAAAGCGATAAAGTTAATGAGACTGGCCATGCCGGCCCTGGCCTGTTCACCCGCCATTTGAGTGATTCGGATCGGCCCGCCGATATTGTCCTTTGAAACGGTTCCCTGAATCATTTTAACAACAGAGAGGGCCGTTAGCTGAATGATCCGGCCGGTTTGGGAAATCCCGTATAAAAAAGCTTTCACCGGCCCCACCGGGCGGTTTTGGGTATCGCCCCGGGAGGTCACACCGATGATATACCGCTCCACCGGTTCACCAAAGATATTCTGATCCTGCATGGTTTTTGGGGTGATGCCAAAGGCGAGCTGTTCGCCGGATCGATCAACGGTGACGTCAATGGGTCGGCCGCCGCTTTGGGCGATCAAACGGGCCATCTGCGACCAGCTTTCAACCGGCTTGCCGTTTACCGCCGTTATCCTGTCATTGGGCATGACTCCGGCTGCAGCGGCGGGTGCGTCGGTTGACACCGCGCCCACCACAGGCTCTAAGATGAATTCGCCCATGGACCAAAAAAGCCCCCAAAAGAGAAGAACCGCCAGGAGCAGATTGAAAAAAGGGCCGGCGGCCACGATCAGCATCCGTTGCCAGACCGGCTTATGCGTAAATGAGTAGGGTCGCTCTTTTTCGGAAAGCTCCCCACCGGGGATCTCACCGACCATTTTCACATAACCACCCAAAGGGATGGCCGACAGGCGGTAATCGGTACCGCCCCGCTCAAACCCGGCAACGCGGGGACCAAAACCCAAAGAGAACTTCTCGACGCCCACACCGAAAAGACGCGCCAATAAAAAATGGCCCAACTCATGAAAAAAGATGAGCAGGCCGAGGCTCACAACAAAGGCAAAAATACTGTTCATACGTATTCCCTATTAACGCGTTTGATGTGCTATTCTGTTTTGCACAAACCGCCGTGCTTCTTGATCCGCATCTACAATGGCCGCAAGATCCGGTGATGCGCAAACAGCATGATCGGCCAATGCCGCTTCCACCATCCCGGGGATGTCAGTAAAGGCAATGGTCCGCTTCAAAAAAGCGTAAACCGCCGCTTCGTTGGCGGCGTTTAACACCGCCGGGGCCGTTCCGCCAAGACCCAAAACCTCGAAAGCCAGTCCCAGGCACGGAAATTTCGCCATATCCGGTGGTTCGAAGTTTAATTGTTTGATGTCGAAAAAATTGGGTGACGGCACGGCAATGTCAAGACGCTCCGGGGCGGATAACGCATAGGCGATGGCGCCGCGCATATCGGGGAGGCCCATCTGGCCGATTACAGCGCCGTCTTTAAAGGCTATCATGGAATGGATGATGCTTTCGGGATGCACCACCACCTCGATCTGTTGCCGGGCCACCTCAAACAACCGGCACGCCTCAATCACTTCCAGACCTTTGTTCATCAACGTAGCAGAGTCGATGGTGATCTTGGCACCCATATTCCAGTTGGGATGGGCCAAGGCGTCTTCAACAGTAATATCGGCGAACTCATCCGCCGGACGGTTCCGAAACGGTCCGCCGGAAGCGGTCAATATAATTTTGGTTAGATCCCGACGGCGTCCCGCAGACAGGCATTGAAAAATAGCGCTGTGCTCACTATCCACAGGGATGATGGCCACGCCCTTTTCTTTAGCCCTTGCCATGACAATTTCGCCGGCCATAACCAAAGTCTCTTTGTTGGCCAGAGCAATGGATTTTCCTGCATCAATAGCCGCCAATGTCGGCTTTACCCCGGCGGCACCCACCATGGCGGTCACCACTTGGTCCACTTCCGTCATCACGGCCGCCTGGCATAAACCGTCGATGCCATGCAACACTTCTACGGAAAGATCGGAGGGGAGCCTCTCTATCAGTTTTTTTGATAACGCAGCGGTGCCCACAACGGCAATTGCCGGCCGATATTTTGCAATCAAAACCGCCAGCGCTTCCATACGCGTCCAGGCGCTCACCGCGGTAACCGTAAAAAGATCAGGATGGCGGTCAACAATTTTCAATGTGCTGGCGCCAATGGATCCGGTGGCGCCTAAGACGGCCAGCTTTTTCACGAAACAGACCTTTTGACCAGCAGTTCAATTAACATCCATGCCGTGGGAAGCGCCATCAGCAATGCGTCAATCCGATCCAAAATACCACCATGGCCGGGCAACAGTCGGCTCGAATCCTTAACACCGCTATCTCTTTTTAATACGGAGATAAAAAGATCGCCGACCTGTCCGGCAATCCCCGCCAAAAAAGCGATGAGCAGTATCACTTCGAGATCGACATCAGGCAAAAAGAAAAACTGAAACAGCCCCGCCATCAACAGGTTGGCAAAAAGACCGCCAACGGCGCCTTCAACGGTTTTTTGGGGGCTGACAGCCGGCGTCAATGTATGTGCACCAATGGTTTTACCAGTGTAAAAGGCGCCAATATCTCCGGCAAAGACAATGAGTAACAGGGCAAAAATCCAGACGACCCCCATGGGGTTTTTACGGATCATCACCGATAGACAGAGCGGAATGGTCACATGACCAAAGGCGAGCAATTGAAACGCGGTGGCTTGCCAAGCCTTGGAGTTGTTTTTATACCGCCGGACGGCAACGGCGGCCAAAAGTAACAAGTAGAGCATGATCAAGGCCGGAACAAGGCTTAGAAGACCTGCCGCCGCTGCGAAAATAGCCAGAGGAGCCATCAAAAAAGCCGGCAATCCGGCGAAAAACCGTTGCCGGTTTGTGGCGGAAGGATGGATCAGGCCCATGTATTCCCACAAGGCCGCCACTGATGCAAGGGCCGCCAACCCGCAAAAGAACATACCATCCCCCCAAACGATGGCAAAAATTAAAACCGGCGCGGCCGTAAGGCCCGTTACCCAGCGGGTAAGATGGGTGTTTCCAGTCAGCTTCTCTTTTAACTTTACTGTGGACAGTTTGTTTGCATTGGCCATAGCGTCCCAATCATTGCGGATATCATTTGAGACAACCTTATCGTGCACGAATTATCGGGATGTTTTGCCGAAACGGCGTTCTCTATTGCCGTAGTTTTCTAATATTTTCAGGTACTCTTCCCGGCTAAAATCAGGCCATAACGTGGGTGTGACAAACAGTTCGGCATAGGCGATCTGCCACAATAAAAAATTGCTGATACGCATTTCACCGCTGGTGCGGATCATGAGATCGGGGTCCGGCATGCCGGCTGTATCAAGATGCCGGGAAATTATTTCTTCGGAAATATCGATGGCCTTCAATTCGCCATCGGCAATCTTTTGGGCCGCTTTTCGAATGGCCCGGGTCAGTTCATCGCGGGCGCCGTAACTCAGGGCCAGATTCAATGTCATTTTTTGGTGTTTTGCCGTTTGAGCCATGGTATCGGCCAAGACCGATCGAACTTTGGGCGGCAGGCGGTCTATCTGCCCAATGGCGTTCAGCCGGATCTCGTTTTTATTTAAATTAGCCGCTTCACTCTTTAAAAAACGGGTAAGCAAGGTCATCAACGCCTGCACTTCGGCTTCGGGCCGCTGCCAGTTTTCAGTGGAAAATGCATAAAGGGTTAAATAGGCAATCCCCACTTCGCGGCTGGTTTCAACGACGGTCCGGACAGTATCCACCCCTTTTTCGTGACCCCGAATCCGCAGCCAAGCCCGCTTTTGGGCCCAGCGGCCGTTACCGTCCATGATCACTGCGACGTGTTTGGGAAGACGGCCGTCTGCCTTCATCTGATCCAATACGCTAAAATTCAAGGATTTCCTTTTCCTTCTCCTTGTACACCGCGTCAATCTGTCCGACAAAACTGTCGGTGATTTTCTGGATTTCGTCCTGGGCTTTAAAGGCGTCGTCTTCGGCCACATCACCCTCTTTTTTCAGCTCTTTGATCATTTCGTTGCCGTCTCTGCGAACGTTTCGGATACCGATTTTGTGATCCTCGCAGGCCTTGTGAACCACCTTCACCAGCTCCTTACGCCGCTCTTCGGTCAACGGCGGAATGGCAATGCGGATCAATTTGCCGTCGCTGGCCGGTGTCAGCCCCAGATCCGATTTTAAAATGGCCTTTTCAATCTCTTTGAGCGCCGTGGCGTCCCACGGCTGAATGGTAATCAAGCGGCTTTCGGGAACGGCCAGCGAGGCCATTTGATTAAGTGGTGTAAGTGTTCCGTAGTAATCCGCGCGAATTCCATCGAGTAGGGTCAATGACGCCCGGCCGGTGCGCACCCGGGCCAACTCCTTTTTCAGCGCATCAACCGCTTTTTGCATATTGGTTTTGGTTTCAGCATAAATTTCATCAAGCATGATCCCTTCCTTTACTCTATGCGGGTACCAATTTTCTCTCCGGCGATTACCCTTTTTACATTTCCGGGTGTATTCAGATTAAAAACGACCAACGGTAACTGATTGTCCATTGCCAGGGAGATGGCCGTCATATCCATCACCCGCAGTTGTCTCTCCAGTACCTCCATGTAGGTGCTGTGCGCGATAAACAGGGCATCGGGATCTTTAGCCGGATCGGCTGTATAAAGGCCGTCCACTTTGGTGGCCTTTAACAACACATCGGCGTGAATCTCATTGGCTCTTAAGGCCGCCGCCGTGTCGGTGGTAAAATAGGGGTTGCCGGTCCCGGCGGCGAAAATCACCACTCGCCCCTTTTCCAAATGGCGCATTGCACGGCGTCGAATATAGGGCTCGGCTACATCCTGCATGGCAATCGCTGTCTGGACCCGGGTTTGCGCCCCCTTTTTTTCCAGCGCGTCCTGCAGGGCCAAACTGTTTATGAGGGTCGCCAGCATCCCCATGTGATCTGCACTGGCGCGATCCATGCCATATGAACTGGCGGCAATCCCTCGAAAGATGTTACCGCCACCCACTACAATGGCCACTTGGACGCCTAGTGCAACCACTGACAACACCTCATTGGCCACGTAGGCTATGGTTTCAGGATCGATTCCAAAACCCTGGTCGCCCATCAAGGCCTCGCCGCTGAGTTTTAATAAAACCCTTTGATACGCTGCGGCTGTCAATGGATTATTCCCCCACCTGGAATCGGACAAACCGTTTCACGGATATATTTTCACCGATTTTGGCGATCAGTTCGTTGAGCAGGTCTTTGACCGTCACATCGGGATTTTTCACAAAAGACTGATTTAGAAGGCAATTATCTTTGTAGAACTTCGCCATCTTACCTTCGGCAATCTTTTCCACAATATTTTCCGGTTTTCCCATTTCCAATGCCTGGGCCTTATAGATTTCTCTCTCCTTGGCTACTATCTCGGCGGGAACATCTTCCTCAGTGATTCCCAAGGGGTTGGAAGCGGCCACATGCATGGCAATATTTTTGGCAAAGGTGATAAAATCTTCGTTTTTAGCCACAAAGTCGGTTTCACAACCCACTTCCACCATCACACCCAGTTTGCCGCCCATATGAATATAGGCCTGCACCACCCCTTCGCTCATGGCCCGGCCGGACCGTTTTTGAGCAGTGGCCAGCCCTTTTTTACGAAGAAAGTCCACCGCCTTTTCCACGTCACCATCGGTTTCCGTCAGCGCCAGTTTGCAGTCCATCATGCCGGCGCTGGTTTTGTCCCGAAGCTCTTTAACCATTTTTGCGCTAATTGCCGCCATTTTCCTCCCCTGATTTCAAGCGATACGCCGCCTTCACGCGACGCCGCAATTATTCATTCAACGATTAAAACATTTGGCTGTCTAACCTCCATGGCCGTAAACAGCCACAACGAACGATGAAAGTCTTTCTTTTTGTACATATTTTGATAAGACTTTTCATATCAACTGTTTTTATTCGCCACCTTCCGTTATGGCGGTTTCCGATGCCGCTTCTTCGGTCGCTTCGCCGGATGCGGTACGTTTGATAATTTCCACCACAGGCCCATCAGTCCCATCGGAAATCACCTGACGCTCGCCCGGTTTCATCTCCGCGCTCTTTTTGGCCACCTCGTCGGGCACTTCCTGTTCCGCTTTGTCTTTTTCCGCCTGGCGTCGTTCTTCGTAGGCTTCACGGCCTCGAACACACGCATCGGCTACCTTTGATGTGATCAACCGGATGGCCCGAATCGCATCGTCATTGCCCGGAATCACATAATCGATCAAGTCGGGATCACAGTTGGTGTCCACAATGGCTGCAATGGGGATATTGAGCCGTCGGGCTTCATGGACGGCAATGCTCTCATTTTTCGGATCCACCACAAACATCGCTCCGGGCAGTTTGGTCATGCTGCGAATACCGCCCAGGTTGGCGTCGAGACGCGCCCGCTCTTTTCCCATCTGCAGACGCTCTTTTTTGGGATAAAGATGAATGGAACCGTCGTTTTCAATGGTATTTAAATGGTTGAGCCGATCGATACTTTTTTTGATGGTCTGAAAGTTGGTCAGCATGCCGCCCAGCCAGCGGTTATGCACATAAAACATTTCGCACCGGTTGGCCTCTTCATAAATCGATTCCCGGGCCTGTTTTTTGGTGCCCACAAAGAGAATTGATTTCCCTTGGCCCACCGTGTCGGTGATCATGTCACAGGCGATTCTGATCTTCTTGGCGGTCTGTTGCAGATCAACAATGTAAATTCCGTTGCGTGCGCCAAAAATGTAAGGTTTCATTTTGGGGTTCCACCGCTTGGTCTGATGCCCAAAGTGAACCCCCGCTTCCAACAACTCCCGCATTGTTGCATAACTTGCCATCATGAAAACTCCCTTTCGGTTTTTCCACCGCCCATGTCATCCTTTTACACCCACCCGGCGCCATTGCCGGACACCTGGCGTCAAAGTCCAGGGGCGTGCGATTTGAACCTTTGAATGGCCGATTCAAGCCTTTCAAAGCGCTCGGTTTTTGAAACAATTTTATATAATATCTGTTTTATAAAAAGGCAATTCATCCAACCGGTTAGCTTTCACCTTCATTGACACGCATTTTGGTATCATCTTCATCCAGCTCATTGGCAGGCTTTTTCCCAAATATTCGTGCGCCGATAATGCTTAGCTCGTATAAAAACATCAAAGGAAAGGCCATCATCATCTGCGTCACCACATCCGGCGGCGTCAGCATGGCCGCTCCTGCAAAAAAAATTAATATCGCATACTTACGGTTCTTTTTAAGAAATGGGACCGAAACAATCCCCAATTTGGCCATAAAGGTGAGCACCAGGGGCAATTCAAAGGCCAATCCAAAGGCGATAAGCAATTTCGCGGAAAAGCTCAAATACTCTTTCATGGAAGGTAGCGCCTGAATATTCTCGTTGGAAAAACTCAGGAAAAACTCAAACCCGTAAGGAAAAACAATGAAATAGCCGAACAGGGCGCCCCCCACAAAAAAGAGCGAGGAGAGAAAAACAATGGGTAGCAACACCTTTTTTTCTTGGCTGTAGAGCCCCGGCGCCACGAACATCCAAAATTCGTAAAGGATCACCGGGGTGGCAAACATGATGCCCGCCAAAAGCGACACTTTTAAATAGGTGAAAAAGGCCTCGGGCAGACCGGTGAAGATCAGCGTGTCGCCCACGTCCATCACTTTTCTTAAAGGCTGCATCAATATTTCAAAAAGACACTCCTTAAAAAAATAGGCCGCCACAAAACCAACCCCAATGGCCACAAAGGCCACGATCATGCGGTTGCGCAACTCTTCCAAATGCGCGGTAAAAGGCTGTTTGTCCAATTCATCCATGGACGGGCGGGTCATTGGCAGGGGGCGTTGCAGTGTTTGGATCAGCGTCGGCGGATTCGGTCTCTTCGTTCAACTGATCAAAGGTTTTATCGAGATTGGAAAGGTTTTCAAGAGGATCCCCGCCGGGTTCGGCCGCAGTCTTGTCATCGCCCCCCCTTTTTTGATCTTCATGATCCGGCGACGAATTTTCTGTGGAAGATTTCTTTTTAGACGTTTTTAACGGATTCACATGAACCGAATCCTTAATTTCCCGAACCCCTTCATTCATTTTATCAAAGGCGCTTTTAACGTCGCTCAGCTCTTCGTCAACACCCATGGAGGATTTTAGCTCATTAGCGGCCTTTTTAAACTCTCCCAGAGCCCGCCCCATGGAGCGCGCCAAACCGGGCAGTTTCTTTGGCCCGATGACAATCAGCGCCACCGCCAAAATCAGAATCAGCTCCGGCATACCGATGCCAAACATGGTGTCTCCTGAAATAGTAACGAATTATAGAGAAGGTGACTATCGCCCATTTACCGAAAAGTGTCAAGAAATCCCAAAATCCGCGATTGACAAGGGATTTATAACGAAATCCGATCCAAGGTTCGATACTGAATTGCCTCGGCGATGTGGGGCGGGGTGATATCGGCGCTTTTTTCCAGATCGGCAATGGTGCGGGCCACCTTTAAAATGCGGTTGTGAGCCCGGGCGGACAGGCCCAACTGCCTGTTGGCCGTTTCCAGAAGAGCTATACCCTCCCGGCGTAACTTGCAAAACTTTTCGATATGCCGTACCCGCATCTGGCTGTTGGATAAGACGGCCGTTTTTGCAAAACGATGAGCCTGAAGTTCCCGGGCCGCTGTCACTTCATCGCGAATGGCCGCTGATGTTTCACCTTTTTGATCATCCACCAGCTTGCGAAACTCCACTGCCGGCACCTCCACATGCAGATCAATGCGGTCCATCAGAGGCCCGGAAATCCGTGAACGGTAGTTTTGAATCTGCATGGGTGTGCAGGTGCACCGCTTACGAACATCATCCAAATATCCACATGGACATGAATTACAGGCTGAAATCAGTTGGAAACGGGCCGGATAGGTCAATGACGTCATGGCTCGAGAAATGGTCACCTGCTGATCTTCCATGGGCTGACGCAGCACTTCCAACACATGCTTTTTAAATTCCGGCAGTTCATCTAAAAAAAGCACGCCGTTGTGGGCCAAGCTCACCTCGCCCGGTTTGGGAATATGACCGCCGCCGATCAGTCCGGCGTCGGAGATGGTATGATGCGGCGACCGGAAAGGTCTGTGGCAAATCAAGGCCTCCCCCCTATTAAGAAGTCCCACGATACTATAGATACGGGTGGTCTCAATGGCCTCTTTGAATTCCAACGGCGGCAGGATTGTGGCCAAACGACGCGCCAACATCGTCTTGCCCGATCCGGGTGGGCCGATCATGAGCAGGTTATGTCCTCCGGCAGCGGCTACTTTCAAAGCTCTTTTTACATGCGCCTGGCCTTTCACTTCGGCAAAATCCTCCTTGTAAACCGGCGGCTTGGAAAAGAGTATTCGACCGCGCGGTTTTTCCGGCGCCAAATGTGTCCGACCTTGGAAAAAATCAACCACTTCGGAGAGGGTTTTGGCGGGTAGTACCTGAATATTGGCGACCACCGATGCCTCTTGGCGATTTTCAAAAGGGACAATAATTCCCTTCAAACCAACGGCGGCTGCCGTCATGGCCATGGAAAGCGAACCGGGCACCGGTTTAACCCGCCCATCCAAAGAGAGTTCGCCTAAAATCAGATAGGAATCCATGCCTTGTTCAGGAAAAACTCGGGTGGCCGCTAAAATCCCCAAAGCCATGGGCAGATCAAATCCCGTGCCGCTTTTTTTGATATCGGCAGGAGCTAAATTGACGATAATACGATCGTCGGGGAAAGTGTAACCGGAATTGACGATGGCCGCTTTGACCCGCTCCTTGCTTTCCTTCACACTTGCTTCGGGCAGCCCCACCGTAGTAAAGGTTGGCAGACCAAAGGCGATATCCACCTCCACTTCAACCAGGTGGGCATCAATACCTATTACCGCGCTGCTGAAAACTTTTGCAAGCAATCCCAGGCTCCAGTTCCATACGACATGGGCACTCTCTATATCAAAGCCGTTGAGATGAAACAACGGGTTTGATATTGGACGGTGATGGAATCCGGTTGAAACCGTCTATGATAGTAAAAAATGGCCCCGTCTTCTGTACAGCGGAACCATTTTCTGCTATAGGCGCATTCAAAAACAGTGTATGAGATCGTTTACGAAATAGATGTTTATATGAAAAGTCTTACAAATATGTACAAAAAGAAAGACTTGCATCGTTCGTTGTGGCTGTTTACGGCCATGGCGGTTAGAGTGAATCGAAGAACGTATCCAAAACAGCGTTGAGCTATGAACCGACCATCGCATGAAATACCGGCCCATTTGAACGCCCATCAGCGGACCTTGGCCAAACCGGTCGGCATCAAAGGTCATGGCATCCATTTTAACCGGGAGGTAAACATCACCCTCAATCCGGCCGAGGTCAATTTCGGCATCAAGTTTCAGCGGGTGGACTTGCCGGATAAACCCATCATACCCGCTCATTTTCATAATGTGGTGGACACCAGCATGGCCACCGTCATCGGCCAAAACGACATTGTGGTTTCTACCATTGAGCACCTCATGGCCAGTTTTGTCGGCATGAGTGTTGATAATGTGCTGGTAATGATTGATGCCCAGGAAGTTCCGATTTTAGACGGTAGTGCCGCTCCTTTTACAACGGCCATCCGGAAGGCGGGCGTTAACATTCAAAAAGGCCCCCGCGCCTATTTTAAAGTTACCAAGCCCATTGAGCTTTCCCGCAATGGGGATTTTTTTTCAATTGCACCCTATGAAACTTTTAAAGTAACCGGCACCATCGAATACGATCACCCGCTTATCGGCACCCAAACCAAATCTTTGGAAATCAATGACAGTACTTTTGAAGAAGAGATCAGCACCGCCAGAACCTACGGGTTTCTCTCCCAATACGAACAGTTGAAACGGTATGGTTTTTCCCAGGGCTGTTCCCTGGATAATGTAGTGGTGGTGAGCGATACCGCCATATTAAATGAGGGCGGGCTGCGATTTAACGATGAATTTGTGCGGCATAAAATTTTGGACTGTTTAGGCGATATTTCCCTGTTGGGCATGCCCATCATCGGTCATGTGATCTGTCATCGCACCGGGCACCGCTTTAACCATCATTTCCTGCAAAAATTTCTCCAGTCCAAAGGATCGTGGGAAGCGCATACTGTTGAGCCGGCCTAATGCCACTGCATCAATCTCAACTCCTGTAATTCGTTACCTTCCCGCTGAAATTGTTGCATTTCCGCCACACTTTTAGTAATCTGTCAAAATCATACAAGTAAAGGATCATGCTCGATGAAACAGGCCATCGGATGGTTCATTCTATTTTTGACGCTGACGATTGAAGGCAGTGGTTGGGTCTGGGCCGATGAGGCCCGGCTGGATAATATCATTGTGACCAATACCCGTGACGACCTGCTGTTGTATTTAAACGCCGCCAACGCATTTACCGAAGAGCTGTCGACGGCTGTCCAATCGGGTATGGAGGTGACCTTTACGTATTTTATCCGGCTCAGCCGAATTCGTTCTTTTTGGAAAGACGAAGCCATCAGCAGGCTGAACATCACTCACACCATCGCTTACGACACATTAAAAGAAGAATATCAGGTGATACGGTCATGGGAAAAGCAACCCCATGCGGTCAAAACGTTTGATGCGGCGCAGAAATTGATGACCACCATCAACAGCTTGGCGATCTCACCGCTTGACAAACTCACCAAGGACCAACAGTACCGTATCCGTGTGAAAGCCGAGCAGAAACGAGGTCGTCTGCCTTACAAAATGCACTATGTACTCTTTTTTATGAGCCTGCGGAATTTTGAAACCGATTGGTACACCATCGATTTTATCTATTAACCCCTTTGGGGTGCGTTTAATCCAAGAGCCTGCTCAACGGTTTGTATCTTTTATGAATCGGGCTTTCCTTGGATGGGCGTTTAGGTAAAAAAGAGTACGCTTTTTTATTTGCTATCAACGGAGACTATTGAAATATGGCGCTCATGGGAGATATTTTCTCTAAAACTTTACCGGCACCGAAAAATCGGTATACGCCCCAAGGGCCGGCCCACACGGTTGATGAATTAAAGCGCCGCCGCCGCGAAAAAATCCTGGTGGTTTTTTTGTTGCTCATCACGATCGCCCTCACCTGGGTGGCACACAACCTCATCGATTTTGGTCCGGACATCCCCATCTCCAACACCATTTTGATGTTCAGTCTAATGAACCTCAATCTGCTGTTGATCTTGCTGATGCTCTTTTTGGTATTCCGCAACCTGGTTAAGCTACTCTACGACCGGCGACGCAAAGTGATGGGCGCCAAGTTGCGCACCCGGTTGGTGGCCGCCTTTATGGCCTTGAGCCTGATTCCGGCCAGCGTTCTCTTTCTTTTTTCCATCGGATTTATCAAAACCAGCATTGAATTCTGGTTTAATGCACCCGTAGAGCAGGCATTGGAAAAATCACGGGATGTAGGCCGCAACATCTATCAACGGATGGAACGAAACCACCGTTTTTTTCTTACCGACATGGCTTACCAGGTTACGGCCAAAAAACTGATGGCGCGCGGTAAAGAGTCAGCCTTGAAAAATTATATCCAAGTGGTACAGCGCTCATTTAACTTAGACGCGGTGGATATTTACAATCCCCAGGCGCAACGCATCTTTCTTTCCACCCGTGAGGAGATTGCAAAGTACCCCATCGGCCCGGTCTCAGCGGATCAACTGCTCCACAACAACGCGCCTCAAGCGCTTATTTCCATCACCCAAAACCATCGCGGTGTTGAGTATTACAGTACCATCGGCAGAATCCCGTTGGATGCGGGGCCTGAGAACAAAACGGCCGTTATTGTTATTTCGTCTATCCTGCCCACAGAGATGACGGAAAATCTTGCAGCCATCACCAAGGGGATTAACGAATATCAGCAGATCAAATTGTTAAAACAGCCGGTAAAGATCTCTTACTACATAACACTATCGGTGGTGGCGCTGTTGGTCATCTTTTTTGCTTTATGGTTTGGTTTTTATCTGGCCAAATCCATCACCACGCCGATTCAGGAGATTGCCGAAGGGGTGGAACAGGTGGCCGACGGCGACCTGGAGATCACCGTGGCCCCGGCCGTGGATGAAGAGCTGGCGCACCTGGTCAATGCATTTAATCGCATGACCCGCGATCTGAGAATTAGCCATAAACAATTGGAAGCCTCCTCCGAGCGTCTGATCGAGCAGAACCGGGAGATCGAAGCCAGTCGGACTTATATGGCCACCGTACTGCGAAATGTCTCCGCAGGCGTCGTATCCTTGGATGCCGAAGGTACGGTCCGAACCATCAACAAGTCGGCCGAAAAAATGCTCCACGTGGATGTAGCCAAGGTTCTGGAGCGCAACTATCGGGAACTACTCTCGCCGCGGCACCTGGCTTTATCCGAAGAGATGCTGGATGATTTGAATCATTCGTCCAGCCGGACCATTGAGCAGCCGCTGCATCTTACGATCAACGGCGCACCATGCAGTTTCATGGTTCATGTAAGTGCTTTGATCGACGAGACCGGTGACTCCAAAGGCGTGGTGGCCGTATTTGACGACTTAACCGAGCTGGAGAAGGCTCAGCGTATGGCCGCCTGGCGCGAAGTGGCCCGGCGAATTGCCCATGAGGTTAAAAACCCACTGACGCCCATTGCCCTTTCGGCCCAACGGCTAAAACGCCGCTATGCCGAACAGCTCAATGAACCGGTTTTTAATGAATGTACCCAAATGATCATCAATCACGTGGATCTGATCCGTAACCTTGTCAATGAATTCTCCACCTTCGCCCGTTTCCCGGCCGCCAACCCAAAGCCCAATCAGATCGCTGAAATTGTTGAAGAGACATTAGCCCTTTTTCGCGAAGGACACCCGGAAATTCATTTTACACTAACGGCGGATGAGGTTCTTCCCCCGTTGAATCTGGACCGGCAGCAAATGAAACAGGCTTTAATCAACCTGGTTGGCAATGCCGTCGCTGCGCTCAAAAATAAGGGCCGTATCATGATCACGCTTTCCAAAGACACGATCCTCAGTCTGGTGCGGCTGGAGGTGGCAGATGACGGCCCCGGCATACCTGATCAGGATAAAACCCGCCTGTTTGAACCCAATTTTTCCACCAAAGCAGGCGGCATGGGCTTGGGGCTCACCATCGTCAACGCCATTGTCAGTGATCACAGAGGGATGATCCGCGTGGTGGATAATCGGCCCAGGGGCACCAAATTTATTGTTGAACTGCCTTATATGGCGTAATCGTATATCGTGAGAATGGATTTTATATTTATAAACCGTACCTCACCGAAATAAGAAGGCAAATAAAAAGGAACCGGCTATAAGGAGCGCCGATGTCACCCACTATCCTCATTGTCGATGATGAAAATTCAATTGTTCAGGCGTTAAGCGGTCTGCTTGCTGATGAAGACTTTGATGTTGTAACCGCATCCAATGGTTACGAAGCGCTGCAGCAGATCCATACCGCGTCGCCCGACCTGGTGTTGCTGGACATCTGGATGCCGGGGATGGATGGCATTGAAACCCTGAAAGCGATTAAAAAGGATAGCCCCTATCTTCAGGTGATCATGATCACCGGTCACGGCACCATTGAAACCGCGGTTCAAGCGACCAAGTTGGGCGCCTATGATTTTATTGAAAAACCACTCACCTTTGACAAGGTGGTGGTGGCCATTCAAAATGCCCTCAATTACCGCCGGGTGATGGAGGAGAATCAATACCTGCGAAAAAAAACCCTTGAAAAAAATGCCATCACGGGTAACAGTCCGGCGGTTCAGCAACTGCTGTCCGAAGTTTCCATTGCGGCCGGTTCCGATTCCAGGGTTTTAATCACCGGAGAGGATGGCGTGGGAAAGGAACTGGTAGCCCGTACGATCCACTACCTGGGAAAGCGGGCGGAAGCGCCGTTGGTAGATATCAATTGCGCTGCGATTCCCGACAGCCTGATCGAGGTTGAACTCTTTGGTCATGAAAAAGGGGTTTTCCCTGAAGCCACCGGGAAAAAACGGGGCAAGTTTGAGGTAGCCGCCAAAGGGACGCTCTTTTTAGACGAAATAGGAGATATGAGTCCCTCGGGCCAAGCGGCGTTATTAAGGGTTCTGGAGGAAAAACAGTTTCATCGGATCGGCGGTAACCGGATGCTGGATGTGGAGTGTCGCATCATTTCAGCCAGCAATAAAAATCTCGATGAAGAGATTGAAGAAGGCGCTTTTCGAAAAGATCTTCTGCACCGTCTTAAGGTGCTGCCCATTACTGTTCCGCCGTTACGGCGCCGGTCCGAGGATATTCCGCTGCTCGTTGAGACCTTTTTGAAAGAAAACACCCAGGATCAAGCGCCGCCTAAAACCATCAGTGGGCCGGCCTTGGAAATTTTATGCCACCATCCCTGGCCGGGCAACGTCCGGGAGCTGAAAAACCTGGTGGAACGTTTGGCGATCATGGTGAAAAGAAGCAAGATCAATGTCACCGATTTACCGGCGCCTTATCATCCCGACCCACCGAGACCACCCTTGGAAACCATTGATCTATTTGAAATGGATGATCTAAAGGACGCCCGGCGCCAATTTGAGAAACGCTTTATCCAATGCAAACTCGACCATTATGATCAAAACATCACCCACACGGCCAAAGCGATTGGCGTGGATCGCAGCTATTTACACCGCCTGATCAAGGGAATGAAGTCGTAAAGAATGCGCATCATAGCGGGAACTTTAAGAAGTAAAAAACTGGCCAAAGTGTCCAATGCGTCCATCCGGCCCACATCGGATCGTTTACGAGAGTCGGTTTTTAACATCCTCGCCGATAGGGTGTCCGGTGCCGTGACACTTGATCTTTTCGCCGGAACCGGCGCCATGGGTATCGAAGCCCTTAGCCGGGGCGCTCAATGGGCCACATTTTTAGACCACAGCAAAACCGCTGTCCAACTGATAAACCGCAATCTATCCGCCTGCCGGCTGACGACTGTTTCCCGGGTGGTGGTATGGGATGCCACCCGCAATCTCAACTGTCTGAAATCAGAAGAGCGACTCTTTAACCTGATCTTTATTGACCCCCCTTACCACCGCGGTTGCTTGAAACCGGCCTTGACCCATTTGGCTCGAAGCCCTTTTTTAGCGCGGGATACCCGTATCGTGGTGGAACATGACCCTCGTGAAGGAATCCCCGAAAAGCTCCCCTTTACCATCACCGACCAACGCAACCGGTCAAAAACCATTGTGACATTTTTAAGAACAGTGATATGAAAACGTGCTTAAATTGATTGCCGATCCGCAAATGGTAGGATGAAAAAGGAAGAACAATGCCAAAAGTTGCGATTTATCCCGGTTCATTTGACCCTGTCACCTACGGCCACATTGATATTCTGCAAAGGGGATTGGATGTTTTTGATTCAATCATTGTCGCGGTATTGCAAAACCCGGCAAAAACCTCTCTTTTCAGTGTGGCCGAAAGAATGGCCTTTTTAAAAGAGAGCCTCAAAGATCTCTCCAATATTTCCGTGGATACGTTTAACGGTTTACTTATTGATTATGTGACCGAGAAAGGGGCTGATGCGATTTTACGGGGGATGCGCGCGGTATCCGATTTTGAATACGAGTTCCAGATGGCCCTGATGAATCGGCGGCTGAACCGCGATGTTCAAACGGTTTTTCTCATGACAGGGTTACGCTGGATTTTTACCAGCTCCTCCATCATCAAAGAAGCGGCCCAATTTGGCGGTACCGTGCATGGCATGGTGCCGCCCATGGTGGAAGCGGCGTTAAAGGATAAATTTGCCAAAACATCCGGATGACCGGCTCACTGATTTTGATTGGTTTGATGGGTCATCATTACTTGCAAACGCAGTTGATCGTGCAGGGTGAACAGCACCTGCTGATGTGTTACCGGGCATGAAAAACCCAGTTTCATGGCGGTCAGTTGCATTCCGTCCCTGTTTTTATTGCCCGTGCCGTAGAGCGGATCGCCCATCACCGGATGGCCGATGGCTTCAAAATGTCGACGAATCTGATGCCGACGCCCCGTTTTCAGTGTTACCAGTATTGTTGTTTGATTTTTACGGCTATCCACATCAAGCACCTTGAAATGCGTCAGTGCCTCTTTTCCATCCAACGACTCGCGAATATCTCCATTGGCGCCTTTGGATTTCAGTTGCCCCAAGACAGCAACTCGATACTGCTTGCATATTTCACGGTTCTCAAATAGATGCGATAACTGGCCTGCTGCATCTGCATGATGGGCCAATAACATCAGGCCGTCCGCCTCCCGATCCAGGCGATGAACCATATAGACCGGCCGTCTGGGTTTAAAAAAAAGTGTCGCCTGGCGCAGCAACGCGCAATGATCGCCAAAACGGGAGCCTTGGGTTAACAACCCTGGCGGTTTATACCAGACACTGTAGCGTCCAAAGTCCCGCAGTAAGGTGGCCTGGGGCGGCACCCGGCTTAAAATGGTTTCGTCATAGTAGATCTCGACCCGATCGCCGATTGTAAGCCGCTTTGATCCATCCCGCATACGTTTGCCGGACCGCCCTTGAGGTCCCAGCCAGATGGCGCCCGCCGCCAGGGCGCGCCGAACCTGAAGATTGGACAACGCGGTTTTAACGTGCAAGAATGCCGCCAGATTTTGCGGGTCGCCCCGCTGAACACGACTCTTGCCGACCAGACGACCAGCAGGTTTCTGATTAGATTTGGGGAGGTGCAGCTTATCAGATTTTGGTGCCATCTATCACGATCAAAGCTTCAGCAACTTCAGCACATCGGCCTGAATGGTCACATCCAAGGCGGTGGTGGGTTCATCGGCGATGATTAAAGCGGGATTGGTTAACAGCGCAATGGCGATAACAATCCGTTGCCGCATGCCGCCCGAAAATTCATGGGGATATTGCGCTAACCGTTTTTTAGGCGACGGGATGGCAACCTTGCGAATACAATTGACGGCAATGGCTTCCGCCTCCTTTTGGGAGATATCCCGATGGGCCATGAGCGTTTCAATCATCTGTGTACCGATGGTCAAGACCGGGTTGAGGGTCATCATGGGATCCTGAAAGATCATGCTGATATGGTTACCGCTTTTATGCCCCCGCCTGTGTTTGAGTTGTGCTTGCAAAAAACCGTTTTGTCCCCCTTTTCAGATTTAGAGCGGTAGATTCAATGAGGCGAACAGGCTTGGCGATCCGTTACGGCGGGAAATTCCGGTTTGGAGAAAGGTGGCCCTGAGTTGTTCGATAAAACGGTTTTTAGAGTTGCGGTTATATTTATGGGCGCTGTTCACCGCGCTGTAGATATTGCCCACGTAAAAATTGACCCCGATCCCTCCCAGCAGGAGACCTAAGGCCGTCTGATCCGCATCAAGCGCCTCTATGCCGCCCCAGAAAAACAGCCCGTTTAAAATCAGGGCCACCGCCGCATCCTGATAGCGGCCGACGTAGAGTTGCCCACCGCCGGGGAGAACGGAGAGCAAACCGGCCAAGCGTGGATTTTTAGAAGCGATCGTATCAGCCCGTCTTACCTGCTGCTGTAGTTCCGGTATGGAGTAGTCTTTTGCGGCCAATATTTTTGCTAACCCGTTTTCAGCTTCAGTAAAACGGCCGGCCTCGATGTCAAGCCAGGCCAACCGGTAGAGGGCTTTATCTGTAAAAGACGGATCATCGGTGATTGCCAAAAGGTTGTGCAGGGTAATTCGAGCCTCATCGGTAGCGTTGATCGATTTGAAAAGATCGCTTTTCAAAAGATGGAGCGGAGCGGTCAAAGCGCCCGCGTTGAGCGTCAAGGCGCGTTCACAGGCATTTTGAGCTGCAACAGTGTCGCCGGTCGCCTGGTACGAAAGGGCCGCCAAGTAGAGCGCCTGGGGTACCCTTGGGGAATCGGGTTCTGCAAATACAAATTTTTCAAAGGCCCCGGCGGCTTGGCGGAATTGGCCGGAGTCGTAGAGGTGCTGAGCGAAACGGTAGTTTTCGGGTAAAGAGGTGTCGATCGTGTTGGCTGACGCGTTGCCTATTACTACCAAGCAGTTCACAGTCAATAGTGACAGGACGACCCATAATACTTGGTCGTGTTGCTGTATTCTTGGAAGATTCATTGGCTGACACGCAACACTTCCTCAAAGGTCGTCACACCTTCCAGAACTTTTGAGATCCCATCTTTACGCAGCGTGATCATCCCCGATTCCAGCGCTTCGGCCTTGATGTGATTGGCGTCGTAGGCACTAAGAATCAGCTTCTTGAGTGACGCGTTGACTTCCATGATTTCAAACAGACCTATGCGGCCGTGATAACCGGTGTTGAGGCAGTTGGGGCATCCTTCCGGTCGGTAAACCACCTTGCCTTCCATATCCGGCGTGGAAAGACCAAATCCGGCCAGGGTGGCGTAATTAGGCTGATAGGGCACTTTACAATGATTGCAAAGCCGTCGCACCAGCCGTTGGGCGGCGATGGCGATGAGCGACGATGAGATTAAAAAAGGCTCAATCCCGATGTCTACCAGCCGCGTCACCGCGCTGGCCGCATCATTGGTGTGCAGGGTTGAGAGAACCAGGTGGCCGGTCAGGGCCGATTGAACGGCAATTTCGGCGGTTTCCAGATCCCGGATTTCGCCCACCAATATGACATCGGGGTCCTGACGGACGATGGCCCGCAGGCCCTTGGCAAAAGTCAAGTCGATCTTGGGGTTAACCTGAATCTGATTGACGCCGTTGACCTGGTATTCCACCGGATCTTCAATAGTGATGATGTTAATGTCCGGCTGGTTGATGGACGACAGCAGGGCGTAAAGGGTGGTAGTTTTACCACTACCCGTGGGACCGGTCATCAAAAAGATCCCGTTGGGGGTGCGGATGATCCGATCAAGAAGTGACAGTTCTTTTGAATCACAGCCCAAATCGGAGAGCGACCGCAGTTTGTCCGATTTGTTAAGCAGGCGCAACACCACCCGTTCACCAAATACCGTCGGGACTGTGGCTGCGCGGATATCGACCTCCTGATCCCCCACCTTGACGTCAATACGGTTATCCTGGGGCAGCCGCTTTTCGGCGATATTCATTTTGGCCATCACCTTGATGCGTGATACCAGGGCTGATTGCACCCATTGGGGCGGCTCCAGAATATCGTAAAGAATGCCGTCCACCCGATAGCGGACTTTGAACTGATCGGGATAGGGTTCCAGGTGAATATCGCTGGCGCGGGCTTTGATTGCCTGGCTAATAATATGGTTGACCAGCTTGATGATGGGGGCTTGGCTGGTATCATCCAGCAGATCCGCGGTCTGTTCGATCTCTTTCAGGATCTCCAGCTCACTCCCTTCCTGCATGTCCTGAACAATTTGCTCGGCAGCATCCGTGGAAAGATCGTGGGAAAGGTTGATGGCCGATAAAATCGCCGCTCTCGGCGCGATCACCTTTTCAAATTCGTCTACATCGAGCAACCGCACCAAATCGTCAATGGCATGGATATCGGCCGGGTCATGGACCGCGATATAAAACCGGCCGGTATCCGCTTCGGGTGGCAGCACCGCTTTTTCAGGATCAATCTGGCCAATGGGAAAGAGGAGGTGCTGTTTTAAAAACCGCATGGGGGCCTTTTGAGCGACGTCTCCCTGGAGATGCTCCAATGGCAATTCCTGCCAAAGGGGCAGATCGAAATATCGGCTACGGAGATCTAAAAGCGTTTTTTCGGAAAGCTGCTTTTTTTTAATCAGCAGCTCTTCCAGGGGAATTCCTTCAGCCAAGGCAGTCTGGCGAAGCCGGTCAAACTCCGGGTCTTCCAGCCGGGTTGCGGCGCGCAGTTGTTCAATCAGCGTGACGGGCTCTGAAACGGTCATCTGCATGATTGGTGAGCTGCTCATGGCGCGAAGTAGTGGTCCGGAGGTTTGATGGGGTTGGAGACGGTTGGATCTAACGGCGGGATATCCCTTACCGGGATATTTTTATAAAGCTTAACGGCCCCTTCCCTGACCGTGTCAATCTCGGTGCGTTTTTTGTCATAGAGGGCCTTGGCTTCTTGAGTGTTTTTCACCACACGGGGTGTGATGAAAGCGTAAAGATTGGTTTTTTCCGTGCCATCACCGTGGGATTTAAAAAGGTAACCGAACAGCGGGATTGCGCCCAGGCAGGGAACCTGGTTGACACTGGCGCTGAATGCATCATCAATGAGCCCCCCTATAACAACAGTGCTCTGATCTTTGGCCACCACGGTGGTTTCGATGGTTCTTTTTAGGGTGGTGGGCCGGTCGGAAGTCGTGGTTCCGCCTGAAACATCATCCAGCCGGGTTACCTCCTGAAAGATCTGCAGGCGTATAAGACCGTCTTTACTGATTTGGGGTGTGATTTTCAGGGTGATCCCAACATCCCGGTATTCATAAGTATTATATGCCTCAACGTCCGATTGCCCGGTGCGCGTCTGGAACGGAACATTGCGGCCAACGGTGATGGACGCTTCCTGATTGTTGGTGGTGAGCAACTGCGGTGTAGAGAGGATGTGGACATCCTTGTCATTTTTATAAGCGTTGACAATTGCGGCGAGGTTGGGAAATTGAATGCCGCCGATTTTCACGAGCTCACTGAAAATGCCCAACGAGAAACCGGGGGGCAGTGTTCCCACGCCCGAGTCCGAGGAGGGATTCACCAGATTAAATATATTCTGAAAGTCATTGCCACCACCAAAACCGCCGCCAATACCACCCCGACGGTTATTGATATCCGTATCCCGGCCGGCGATCCATTGGGTACCTAGCTGAAAGTCCCGATCGGTATTCACTTCCATTATTAAACATTCAAGATAGACCATGGCCCGGGGAATATCAAGCTGGTCGATAATCTCTTCAAGCACTGTGAAGTCATCTTTTTCGGCGGTGATGATCAAGCTGTTGGTGGCCTTGTCCGCCATGATGCGTACTTTCTTCGACAGGAGCGGTTGTTTTTGCCCGCCTTCCCCTTCAGCACCACCTTCACCCCTGGATGGTACCTCTTGCAATACCTTTGCCAGATCTTCGGCTGTGGCATGTTCAAGATAATAGACGCGAATGCGCTCACTGCCCAAAGGGGTCTCCTTGTCCAGCATCGCCACCAATTCCCTGGCGCGAGCGATATCATTTTCACTGGCCGAAATGATCAAGGTATTGGTTCGTTCGTCCGCCAGAAAAATGATGGGCTGCGTTTGGGGGTTACGAGGCTGGCCTTCAGCCGCAATGACTTGTCCCCTTTTGTTGGTAAACATGCCACTGAGTAATTTTGCCAGCTTGGCGGCGTCGGCGTGGAAAAGGGGAATGATGGTAATCTGCTGCCCCACCCCGGGCCGGTCAATGGCCGCGATGATTCTTTCCAGCCGCTGGATATTGGCGGCATTGTCGGTGATAATCAAGGCGTTGGTTTGGGTGTAAGCCAGGATGACACTGGTTTTGGCAACCAGGGGGGTCATCAGTCGGCGGACCTCATTGGCATCGGCATAGCGTAGCTGGATGATCTTGGTGATGCTTCGTTCAGCGTCGGGTACCGTCACTTCCGGCTCTAAAATGGTCTCCAGGTTAGAAGAGCGGGCCACCGCCGAAGGGATGATCTTGGTAATGCCGTCACCGGGGATCGTGGTAAAGCCGTTTAACTCCAGAACCGATTCAAAAACCCGATACGCTTCATCCACAGTGATTTTTGACGGGGAGTTGATGGTCACCTTGCCCCTGATCCGCGGGTCCACCAAAAAATTTCTGCCGGTCAGCTCACTGATAAACTTGATAAATACTGAAATATCGACATTGTTAAAATCGATGGCGACATATTGATCCTCCGAATCAGCAGCGGATTGGGCGATACCGGGTGTTGGCGGCAACAGCATACCGACCAGAATGAACAGGGCAAGCGTTGAAACCGCAATTTTCCCATGCAAAGGTTGAGTGATCGTCATTTAAGTGGCCGTTTTATATGATAATTTTAGCATATATAATAAGTAAGGGTATTATTCAACCCGGTAATTAATGGATCTTTCAATACCACCGCGCCGCAGTTGCAGGGTCACATCATCGGCATCTTTTAAGCTGGTGTAAAAACGCAACGCATCATCCACCGATTCAATGGGATCGCCATTGACGCCGGTGATGATATCGCCGGTTCGCAACCCGATTTGACGAAACAGGGAGCCGGGCCGAATCGCACTAAGCCGTAACCCGTCGGGTTTGCCGTTGGTGAAGTGGGGACGTACCCGGGCTTGCCGCATCAGTTCGTTGACATTTTGCAAGGCCGTCTGAACCGTTTCATGGTCAATGGTGACAAGTGCTCCTTCCACCGGTTCAATTTCAGCTCCGGCTTCGGGTATCGGTTCCGGCGGCGGCGGTGGCGGCGGCAGACCGGGATCATCGCCGCCGCCCTTGGCGCCCCTTCTTGCTCCGGCAGGTTTCTCAATGAGCAGGACTTCATTTTTACCGTTCACCGCCAGCAGCACCTCTCCCCGGGATATCTGTTTTATCACGGCGGTTTGAATTGTATCACCCTCATGCAACAGCAGTTGTTTACGGGTTTTGCCATCTTCAACAACCGCGGCCCGTTGACTTTCCGATCCGGCGATGGTTCCCCAAAGTTTTAACTGTAGCCGCGTCACTTTAGGCGGTTCACTCTTTTTTTTCTCCGTTGCAGGCTGCTTTTTTTTGACATCAAAGAGATTGCGCTTTGCGATGAGGGTGTAGTCCTTGCCCGTATGAGCCATTCGGCCGCCCGGACGATCAGGCGTTTCACCGGCAGCCACCTGAATTTCCTCAACCCGTAACCGATCTGTAACAACACGGTAAAAACCTTTGACCGATAAAAAGGCGGCAGCCGTGATGAGCGCTAAGGAAAGTATGAAGGTAGCAACGCGCATAGCGATTCAATTACAGTGAAACTTCCGGTGTTTTCACTGTTCCGCCAATAGTAAAAGTGAGCCCCTTTTTGACGATCCGGTCGGATAACAACCCCGGGGGCAATTTTTTCCGCAATTCGGCTAAGAAAAGCGGATGCGGCCTGATCATTCCGGTCAAATGTAACAGACTATCATGTAGCGGTCTCCTCATGATGATTTCACCGGTCAGATCGCCGTTGATTTCCGGGCCGTTCATTTGCATTGTTTTAATCCATATATGCTCTTTTTCAATCACCATGTCCAGCGTTAACAGGTCAAAGGTAACAGCCTCAATTTCCAACAAGGGTTCATGTAAAATAAACGACCCGTTGGCAACGGTCAGGCTCAACGTACCCTGCTCATCACGCGTAAAATCGTACGTGCCCGTAACCGTTCCCTCAAGCATCGCCTGCGGCACCAGGGCCGCCAGTGGCATTAATTCGGCCTGAAATCCTTCTCCGGCTCCCTTGATACGCCATTTCTCCCCCTTTGCCAGGAAGAGGTCGCCGGTGGCCTCACCCTGATAGGCTCGGCCCCGGTACCGATATGTCCGCTGATCGGCAAATAATGTATTGGCGCGAAGGAAAAAAGAGAGGCTTTCCCATCGGAGCAACGGTATTTCATCAAAGTGGATATTTGCGTCGTGCAACCTGACGCCGGGCGGCAACCGCAAGACCGGATCCTTGGCGGTGAATCTTAGTCGGGGATCGATTTGGCTTATATGGTGGGCGATATAGGCCTTGATACTCTTTGCCGGAAAGAGCAGGTAGAGAAAAACGGCTACAGCGCCTATGCCAAAAAGGATATATCCAAGCCACCGTTTCATGAGGTTTCGTAGGTCTCCACCATCAGGGTTGCATCCAGCAGGCCATCGGTTTTACCCGACGGGACCAATGCGGTCCGCTGGATGGATATCAACAGATCGTTATGTTCAACCAATTTCAGGTAATCCGTCAACTGCTCCAGGGTAATGGCCAAAAACTTCAATTCCACCGCGGAAACGTTCAGCCCGCCATCCGATTCCACCCGCCTGGACGGCTTCATGTAATCGATGTTGTTTTTCAGCCCGGCCCGGCCCGAAAGGCGATCTAAAAAGGCGTACAAGGAAAAATCGGGATCGCGTTGGGCGACTTCTGTTTTCAGTTGATCAGACTGCTGTTTTAGCTGCTGATACTCTCTCTTTAGCATCGCCATTTCAGCAACCGTTTTTTCCTTGGCGGCTACTTGCCGGGTACGTTGATCCAGCCGTTCCAGAAACGGGGCGATACCCCATTGCCACAACCCGAAAAGCACCAATGCAATACCCGCAAGGATAAGGCCTGTCTTTTCACGCTGATTGATTTGAATGCCCATATCTACATAAAACACGAAAGTTTCAGGAATTCCCGGAGGTAAAATTCAGCCGCAATTTGAAGTTGACCTCTTTGCCGGACCGGTTCATTTTGGCTGCAGAAATGGTCGCCGTCCGTACCCACGGGATATCGTCCAAATGTGCCTTCACTTCATCAACGGTTCGAAAACTATCGGCCTTGCCATCAAGCGTCATCATTTCCGGTCCGATAAAGGTGGAGCTGAAGCTCACCTTCAAAGGCGAAGGAAGGGTCTCGCTGATACTGTGCAAAATGTCAACCACCCGGACGTTCCGACCGGCGGTTTGGTGTTGGCCCAGCTTCTTTTTCAACTCCGATACTTTAGACGCCATTTGACGACGGGGCGCCGCCACCCGCGTAACATCAGGGAAAGTGGATGTAAAATGATCCTCAATCCGTAGATTCAATTCGCTTAAATGGCGTGTCACGTAGTGGTTGTCCATCCACAGGTTGCCAATGGCCAACAGCAAAACGATTCCGGTCAGCACGGCCAGTTGGATCAGCCGTGGCCGCTGTTTTTCCAAAAAACGGTCAAATTTCCAACCACGGGCGCCAAATTCGATGAGCTGCGCACCTTGATGTTGGGCCAGGGCCAGGGCCAGGGCGTTGTTCAGTGTTGTCGGCTCCCAGTCCTGGGGAAATGTATCGCTGTTGAGGATCTGATTGCTTTGGACCGGGATGACCGGACAGGTTTGGCCGGGCATTACTGCAATGGTCTCATCAAGTCGATCGGGCCCAAGACCGTGTAAATAGATACGATTCGGTGCAATCGAAGGTTCTGACTCCCGGGCGTGACAGGCGGTCCAGGTCGCCTGCACCTCGCGTACGATCTGTTGGCGCAGTTTATCCGGATGCGGGGGGAGTCGGAATCCGCGGGCCCATTTGATTTCATTCGGGGCCAGATAGTAAAGGGTTCCAAAGGGTGGGCCGGCATCAAGCAGCAGACAGCTTTGATCCGGGGGGCAATTTTTTGCCAGCAAATGAGCCAACGGCCAGGCGCCGATGGTAATACTGCTTGCCGTGATACCCGCATCTTCCAGGGCCGTCTTGACAGCCGCCAACGCCTCCGTCTCCACGGCCACGGCGACAACTGGATGCTGACCGCCGGGCGTTGAATGGGGACTTTTCTGAAAATCTATCTGCAACGAATCCACGGGTGTGGCCAGGGTTGATTCCAGTTCAAATGGGAGGATCTGGCGGATCTTTTCCTTTTTGCCGATGGGAAGCTTCAGGTTGCGATAATAGGCCTGGTCGGAGGGAAGCGCCACTGCGCAGGCGGCATTGGCGAACCCGAAGGTTTCAGCTAGTGGCGCCACTGCCGCCGTCAGGGCGGGCGCCGGTTCATCATGCGTGTTGAGCGGCGCCGAGGCGCAGGCCGTAACGGATTTCCCGCCCAGCCGCACATTGACGGTTGCGATGTGAATCGCTCCGCGCCGAATATCAATGCCGATAATGGAACTATTCATCTGCCTGCTTTTCCTGTTTCAAAAGAGAAACAGCGCCAGGATCACTTTCCCGCCGAATTACCTGACACCCCAACTTGCCATCAGACACTTCTTTTCGTTGAATAATCATCATTACACCCTTTTGCTGGCCATTTATTTCGGCAGCCATCCGGATGCGGAACAGATGGCTTTTCAATCTGATCCGTTTTTGGTCAATTTGGTCAATTGGAACATTACCCATACCGGGTACATTTCGATACCATCCCGGCTGTGAAAGGTCGTTTACAAATTGACCATCGGCTTTTTCATCGCGATAGTCAACAATGGCCTTGGCCAAATCGGAATATGGCTCCGGCAAAAGCGCCCGGATGACCGGTTCGGGGGCGGTGTTGATGTTGATCTCACCGGTGAAAGTAAATTGGCTGTCATCTTCGGGCAATCCGTGAACGGTAAGAAAATCACGCAATCCCGGTTGACCCTCCACACCCTCAAAAAGGGTTTCGTTCATGCCGCGGATCCACCTCAGTTCGCTGATATGCTGGAGCGGACCGTTTCGGCAGGTGTAGGGGGGATCAAGGGATTCATAGTAATCCGATTCGGCGCCGTTCAATCCGGTAATGGCGTTACCGTCGCCAAAATCAAGCCAGTCTATGAGCGAATGGATGATGGTGAAGGGCTCTACATCGGCAAAAAGCGTTTCGTCGGCTGATATAAACCCGTCCAGAATCCTCTCCCATAAGTCAACCTGTTGTTGGGGCGGTAGCCGCCCTTGGGGGTATTGAACCAGCGCATTGATCTGAATTCGGCCAAGTTCGTCTTCAATGAAATAGTTGAGCTTTCCCGTCTCAAAGGTCAATCGCTTCAGTGTGTTGGCAATAACTTCGGGGTCAGCCCAGGCATCCTGTACCGAGTCGATGTCGTTTTTTTTCCTATCGTCGATTAACAGCGCCACGGCGGCTTGCCGGGCGCTGGTGATCATCGCCTCTAATTGGGCGTTGTTCAGGCGGGTGCGTTGGGTGACGAGGTGGGACAGCACCGTCCGGTGCAGGGAAAAGGCGCCGGCCAGGAGGATGGCCATGATTGACAGGGTGACGAGCAACGCGACGCCGCGCTCGTTGTTCATCGCATCGGTACACCGCCGGCGTATGAAAAAAAAGAGGGGCTGCTCCATCATCCCTGCTCCACCATCAAAAAAGTAAAAAACCTCGTTGTGCTTGAGCCATCAAGCGGATAGTATGATTTCATAGAAGAAAACGATCACCAGCGAGATGAAAGCATTATGGCACAAGGGGTACTTCCCTTCAAGTACGAAACCGGGAAATTCCGTCGTTGCGAATTGCGCCAAAAATCGGCCGGATGGATCATTTTCCGGCCTGTAAAAAGAGAAATGCGCATCCACCGGACGTGAAGTGATTTGAAGATCGGCCATGTGGCTTCAAATGGAGACCATACACATTCAGGCGGTGGATTTGGGTTTTTTGGGGTTGACACCTAAGAAGAATACGTGATAACGGGACAATAGGATTACACCTATATAAGGAGGTTCTCCCATGAAAAAAACATTGCTTAAATCTGTAGTTAAAACTCTGGTCGTTATTTGGATAGTGCTGGGTTTTTGTGGGGTTTCGTATGCAGGTCGCGGAGATATAATGATAAGCAGAATGGCAGGTCCGTGGCCCATTGAAATAAAAACCTGTGGATATGATGCAGGGGCAATTTGTTCATTAACGTGGAGGAATAAACAGTTTGTAAATGATTTTGATCACGGAAGACAATTACAATCGGCCTGCCGTTTTGATTATTTACTTGAAGCCTACAACCCAACCGAGGCTGGTTCTGCTTTAGATGGAAGAAACCCAAGCTGGAGTACTAGTGAGTTGTGGGCGTACTGGAACACCCCGAACGTTCTGGCGACAAAAACCCAGATGGCTTATTGGTATCCCGTAAACGGGGTTAGGTTGTCTAACCATATATTGCAAAAGAGGGTGACAATTGGTGCACATGGGCTTGCGCACGTTATTGAATATAGGACTCAATATACTAGGCCAGACAGTGACAACCATTACTTTGGTCTTTATGAGGCGATTGCTGCCTATATGCCCCCGACCTTCTCGGACTTTTGGACTTACGATATAGCTCGAAACGATTTAAGGCGTATTACCTATGGCCCCGGTGAGCAGCCCCTACCAATCATATTATCTACACCAGACCAGGGCTGGGCAATGGGGCTTTACGCTCCATATGACCCGTCACGAGGTTGGAGATTACCCAGGTATGGGCGGAACCAGCACCTTGTAGGGGGTGCCGGTTCCACCACTAAAATTAATCTTGTATATAGAATTGACAACCCCGATTATAATATTCACTTCCGGACGTATGTTATTGTTGGATCATTAAAAAATGTCTGGGTGTCTATGGGACAATTGCATAGAAAGTTGTTTTATTAACCCGCGGGACAAAATAGAGACCGTGAGACCTTTGAACAAGGATGCTCGCAGTTGAACTCCGCATTAGCGAGATGAGAATATTCTCAGTGAAGGGCTTACGAAGTTTCAAAATACCCGGAGCCGTCCTTCTTCAAACAGTCGTAATAATGCTCATCACCTTAATTATTGGGGAAATTGCATTACGGGTATATCATCACTATGCTCCATCGTTTGTTTTTTACAGCGGGTCATATGACAGATTCCGAGGAAAACCTTTTGCAGATGACTGGGGTTATAAACTCAATTCACGAGGCTTTAAAGACAAGGAGTTTCTGGAAAAAACGGAAAACGTTTACCGGATTCTAGGCGTTGGTGATTCTTTCTCATTTGGCGCAGTGCCATATAAACATAACTACCTCACTCTGCTTGAATCTCAACTTCAACTGGAAAATGCTAATATCGAAGTATTAAACATGGGCATTCCCTCTATCGGCCCAAAAGACTATTTATCATTGATCGTAAAGGAGGGTTTGGTTCTTCACCCCGATATGGTCCTTCTCTCATTCTTCATCGGGAACGATTTCGACGATAGCAAAAAGAGAAAAATTCATGAATACTCATATATAGCTTCTTGGATTTACTACATTATTAACATACAACCGAAATACAAAGGCCAGGTTGTTCACAAGCGATCTCAGTATTGTGACGATTGCCCTGCCTTTGATTATAGACGATATTTAGAGATAGCGTATAATCGGAGTTCTATTTATTTAGCGGACAACAAGAGGTTTCTTGAAAAGCTTGACCATGCCCGCTACTATTTAAAACAAATCAGGAACGTATGCAAATCGCAAGGCATCGACCTTATCGTCGTTATCATACCAGACGAATTGCAAATCAACCAAGAACTCTTAAGTGAAGTTAAAGGTGCCTACTATCCAAATTTAGCGGAAAACAAATGGGATATGACGCTTCCGAACAGCTTGCTGTCAAAGGAACTTGATGAGCTGGGCATTACCAATATCGACCTATATGAATACTTTTCAAACTCATCGGATCAGCTTTATAAGCCTAGAGATACTCATTGGAATATAGCGGGTAATCAGATGGCCGCCAATATTATCCACGGACATATTCGTAAGGATGTTGCATCTGATGAATATACCAACCGCTAACAAGGCGATGCAATCGGACGTGGCTACGCCGCGTCGCTAAGCGCCAGCATTGAAAGTTGTTTTATTAACCCGTAGGATAAAATAGAGACCGTAATGAAAATTCCGAATTTTAGAAAAAGCCATATCAAACAAACAAAGGTTCTTCTTAAGAATCATAGTAAGATGAAGGCCATGAGTGCCGCTGTTGGAGGAAATTTTACAGCTTTCGGGAAACTTGAATACTATTTGCTTGTTCAAAATGGATTAAAAAAAAACCACACTGTCATTGATGTTGGGTGTGGCAGTGGTCGACTTGCGTATGAGTTGCGCAATTTCCTGACCGGGAAATATATTGGTATTGACGTAGTAAAAGATCTTTACAAATACGCTGAAAGTATATGTGACCGGCCAGATTGGACATTTTATGAAGCCCCGGGATTACAGATTCCTGAAAAAGATGATGTCGCTGACTTTGTTTGTTTTTTCTCAGTCTTCACCCACCTTTTACATGAAGAATCATATAAATATCTGAAAGAAGCGAAAAGAGTTGCTAAACCAAATGGTAAAATTGTTGTATCCTTTTTAGACTTTACGATTCCTTCACATTGGCTGACATTTGAGAACGTACTTGCTGACGATCGACCAGATAAAGTGCTTAATCAGTTTCTGAGTAGAGACGCTATTGAGACGTGGGCTGATCATTTGGGGCTAAAAATCTCGGCAATGCATGATGGGGATAAGCCACATATTCCGCTTGGTGAGGTTGTAGAGTTCGATGATGGGCGTCAAATGATCAAATCTGGTAATTTTGGTCAGTCAGTATGCGTATTCACAAAGCTGCAGACAAAAGAATCCGACAAAAAACCAGATCTGACGGCATAGCGTCCTCGTCCCCGCGCTTCAAGCCCAGCCGTCCGTATCAGAAACTGTTTCAATCCAAAATTATTTCGGATCAGTTTTATAAGCCTAGAGATACTTATTGGAATATAGCGGGTAATCAGATGGCTGCCAATATTATCCACGAACATATCCGAAAGTATCTTGCATTTTGAAGGGCCGCAATGGGGCTTCAAATGGACACCATACACATTCAGGCGGTGGATTTGGTCATTGCGCGGCCTTACGAACAGTCGCCAGTTGATGATACGATTCGTAACGCCACGTCCTATCGTCCTCTTTAAGGGTCAGGACGATGCGCATGGCTGGAGGCGTTGAAAAACGTGACGATTTGGATTCCGAGTCCCAGGATTCAACCTCTTCACCGTCTGCGCCGCTGAAAAAGATGGCAAATTCATCCACATGGCGGCATAGAACCGGATCACCGGGCTGCGGTTCAAATTCACCGTAAGGGAACAGGCGGTCCGAGCGCCGCAGCACCTTCTCCCCCGATTGAGTCTCGCTGACATAATAGACAATCCGGGCCACGCCCTCTTGGGGGCCGGTGGTTTCCGGAAAATGGCCCAGGCTGGCGAATTGCAGTTGGGCAAGGGTTTTGCCAAGGGCGGTATCGTTTTGGCCGACAATCCGGTAAGGATCGGGATCGGTATTAAATTGCGGCCGGCGGTAGGCCGGCGGCATGGAGATGACCACCTGGGAGAGATCCACCTGGAACCGGTTGAGTGCGGCGGCCGCCAGTTGGCCCATCCTGGTTTGACGGGTGACCGGTTGGATCTGGTGAAGCAGGCCCCGGGATGCGGCAAACAGTGTTGTCAGCAAAATCCCCACCAGCAGCAAGGCGATCAGAATCTCAATCAGGGTAAAGCCTGAACGGGTACGAATTGTTTTGAATGGATACATGCAATTTCCAGGCTATTCGGTTTGATAGTAATAGCCTCGCAAGGCGTAACTGGAAGAAAGGTCAGGATTTGCCACCCTGATATCCAGTCGCACAAACTGGATGGCGTTTTCATTCTCGTCTTCCAGTGACAGTTTCTCCCGGTTTGCCTCCCACGTAAAGCCGGGATACTTTTCTTCAAATTCACCCGATGGAAAAAAAGTTTCATCCAGCCCCGCTTCGATTTGGGCGTATAAAATTTCCTGGGCCATTTGTACGGCGGTGTGGTCGGCGCGTGTGGCGGCGGCTATCTCCAGGGTTTGGGAGTGCAGGGTCAAAACGGAAACGAGAACGGTTCCCAAAATTGCCAGGGCGACCATCACTTCGAGCAGGGTGAATCCATCTTTATTGCCAATAGTCTGCATATTGGCCGTGCGCTTCCATTTTAGAGATGTCGGTTAAAAAGGGTTCGATCACCCAGGCGAACCGTTGGTCGTTATTGTGGATCATTTGCAGCACAGCCGGGTCGGCGGCGCCATCGGGGAAAAAACGGATGGGCGCCTGATTATCGACGGCCATACTCCCCTGGCCAAGTAATACCTCGCTGATGTGGAGCCTGTCCGGGAGTTTCAGATCGGCCTTGGGCTCGGTGTCGGTTGTGGCAGAGGCGGTCCCTTCCGTCTCAATAAAAATCTGCTGGCCGGCGACATCGATCCGTAACACATGGGTTTTCCGGGTTCGCTGCGCTTTTTCACGCAAATCGGTTGTAGTTGTGTGTAACCAACGCTCAACTTCATCCACATCGTTGGTAAAGAGTTGCTCTGCAACCCTTGGCGCGGCAAAACCCAGCAGCACTCCCAGCATGGCCACCACCACAACCAGTTCGATCAGGGTATAGCCGGCGGGACGGTTGCGCATCATTCCAAATCCCAGCTTTGGATATCCTGATTGTCCCCTGCACCGCCGGCCACGCCGTCCGGTCCGTAAGAGATCAGATCAAAATCGCCGTGTTCCCCCGGACTGATAAAGACAAATGGATTTTCCCATGGATCCAGCGGTACTTTTCCTTTCTCAAGATATCCTCTTTTCCGCCAATGTTTGGGAATCCGGCCGGTATCGGGCTTTTCTACCAATGCTTCCAGGCCCTGGTCGGTGGACGGATAAAATCCGTTATCCAATTGATAGAGCTTCAAGGCGGTGGAGATACTCTCCATCTGGATTTTGGCCTTGGTCCGCCTGGCCTGTTCCGGCCGATCCATGATCCTGGGGACGATCAAGCCGGCTAAAACGCCCAAAATAACCACCACCACCATCAGTTCAATCAGGGTAAATCCCCGCTCACTTTGGCGAATTGCCCGCCGACTGTAAAGATCCCATTTTTTCATTGTATTTATAACTTCCTTTTGGTTTTGAACGAAAAAACAACAAATTATCCCACCAGTTGGTTCATTTCAAAAATCGGGAGACAGATGGACAGTACAATGAAACCCACGATCACGCCCATGAAGAGAATCATCAGCGGCTCCAGCATGGCGGTAATGGTCATGATACGCTGCTGCACATCGTTTTCATAAATATCGGCCACCTTGCCTAACATGGTTTCCAGATCTCCGCTCTGTTCACCTACGGTGACCATTTGAACAAAGAGTTCCGGAAAGACCGAATGAAGCCCCATGGTGCGGCCCAGCGGTTTGCCATGGCCCACCTCCTTGGCTGTCTTTGCCACCGCCTTGGAAAGTACGCCGTTGCCCGTGACGTTCTGGACAATTTCCAATGCGTGCATCATCGGCACCCCGTTTTCCAGGAGCGATCCCAATGTCCTTGAAATACGGGCTGCGGACAGTTGGCGGATCAAATTGCCGAAGAAGGGCGTCTGTAAGCGTATCTGGTCGAAAACCAGCCGTCCTTTGGGTGTACGGTTAAAAATGAAGTAAAAAAGAGCGCCGGCCACCATCAGAAGCAGCATAAAGGGCCAAAAACGACCGAAAAAACGGCTGACGCCCATTAAAATACGGGTCGGTAGCGGCAGGGTCTGGCCTACATCGGCAAAAATCGTCAAAATGTTCGGCACTATGGCGGTGAGAAGAAAAAAGACGACCAACACTCCCACCAACGCCATGAGCAGCGGGTAGGCCAGCGCTGCCTGGATGCGGGTCTTTAGCGCCTCTTGCTTTTCGGTGATATCGGCCAAACGCTCCAGGATCAGCTCCAATGTTCCCGAAGATTCTCCGGCCCGCACCATGTTGATATAAACCGGCGTAAAGGTGCCGGGAAACTGTTCCAGCGCCTGGGCGAACGTACCGCCTTCCACCACCCGCTCTTTCACCTTGGCCAAGGTTTGCTGCAAGCTGCGGGATTTGGCTTGGGGCATCAGCGTTTCAAGGGCCGATACCAAGGGAAACCCGGCGCCGGTGAGGGTGGCCAATTGGCGAGTCACTGCGGCCAGTTCCATGGGCCGGACCCGTCGAAAATAGTTGAACAGCGCGGTTCGCGATGAGGTCTGATCCGGTGAACGTTCGGCCACCTCTTCAATGGAGACGGGAAACAACATATCGGTCCGCAGTTTTTGCCGCGCATCCACGGGGCTGTCGGCGTCAATAACCCCTGCGGTACTTTTCCCCTTCTGGTTTAAAGCTGAATATTCATAAACTGGCATAATAACCGTCTATATCAAAACCGGAACAACCGGGCAACGTTTCCCCCCCGTCGCAGACGACGAAACGATTGACATATCCGGGGGATACATGACACTATCGCGCATTGTTATAAAAACCGAGCTCTTAACCGCATGGAACCGACGCTATGGTTACACCAAAATTCAGACGCTGGTCAATTCCCCTCTGGCTTTTTGTTTTGACACCTTTTTACGGTTGCGGCTCAGTAGATGGAGTGGATGGAGACGATCGTATCGGTATTGAAATCGAAGCCCGGGATGCAGGCAATAACAATGAGGGGGGATCACTCGCTGTTGATGCTATCCGTCACTGTTGCCGGGAAAAAGGTGAAGATGGTGAAATATTTGCCGAACCATTCGGGGACACAACCGGCCTAGTCACATTTCGGTACTTGGGTAACGACGGTGCGGATCATTCCTATCGTATTGATCATTACACAGTGGATTATATCCCATTGACCTCTCCCGACGGGAAGGGAGGGACGTTTCTCCCACCGGATTTACAGCCATTGGACAGGCGCATCGCCAATACGATTATACTGACCCGAAATTTCACAGAAGCCCAGCGGTCAATCTTCCTAATTCCGATAAACACCAAGTACGAATATGTAAACCGTGTTATTGAAACGGGTCGGCCGTTTTTTGGGTTCTATAGTGTAAAAATCACCTTTTTCGGCAAGAAAAACCGGCAGGATGTTTCCATTGAAAGTGCCTTAGACGTCTCTCTCGGCAGTTATAACCACTGCCCTGATGGAACCCTTCTGAGTACAGGCTGTTCTTGAACGGTTACCTGGACCATGAGCGACTTTTCACTGATGGACGCCATCGAATGCGGCATCGTCAAGCTGCCCAGGGTGCCCATTGCCGACAACGTCCCCGGCGGCGACACCCCCATGTTCCGCAACCTGTGGGAACATATTAAAAAAGAGATGCCCAAAAAGGGCCGGGCCAAGGGCGGGCAGCTTGATCCGTCCACTCTGCCCACGCAGCTTACATCGGCCCTGGAAGCCCTCTACGGCCATTACAAGGAAACCGCCGCCCTCTGGAAAAAGGACGACATCCCGGCGCCCCCCTGTTTTATTGTGGTCTGTAACAACACCGCCACCTCCAAGCTGGTCCATGATTATATCGCCGGGTATGTCAAAACCTTCGAGGACGGTTCGGAACAAACCATCAACGGCCGTCTTCCCCTGTTTCGCAATTTTGACGGCAACGGCAACCCATACCCCCGCCCCAGGACACTGCTGATTGACAGCCGGCAACTGGAATCGGGCGAAGGACTGGATAAAAATTTCCGCGCCATGGCCGCCGATGAAATTGAGCGCTTCAAGCGGGAGATGAAACAGCGCGGCCAGCACAAGGAGGCGGAAAACATCACCGATGAAATGCTGCTGCGCGAAGTGATGAACACCGTGGGCAAGCCCGGCCAGTTGGGCGATACCATCCGCTGCGTGGTGTCGGTGGCCATGCTCACCGAGGGGTGGGACGCCAACAACGTCACCCACGTGCTGGGGGTGCGCGCCTTCGGCACCCAGCTATTGTGCGAGCAGGTGATCGGCCGCGCCTTGCGCCGCCAGTCCTACGAGTTGAACGACGACGGGCGGTTCAATGTGGAATACGCCGATGTGCTGGGCATCCCCTTTGATTTTACCGCCGAGCCGGTGGCGGCGCCGCCCCAAAAACCCACCCGAACCATTCATGTTCACGCCGTCAATCCCCAGCGCGCCGCCCTGGAAATTCGTTTCCCCCGGGTGGCCGGTTACCGCACCGAACCGGCCAAGGAGCGGCTGCAAGCCCATTTCACCGACGAATCGACCCTGGAACTGACCAGCCAACTGATCGGCGCCACCGAAACCCGCAACTCGGGCATCATCGGCGAACAGGTCGATCTTACACTGAAGCACACCGCCGATGTGCGCCCCTCCCAGGTGGTGTTCGAGCTGACCACGCATCTGTTACAAGCCAAATATCGCGACAAGGACGGCCAGCCCCGGAACCATCTCTTTGGGCAGCTCAAACGGATCTGCCGCCAATGGATCGACAACTGCCTGGTCTGCAAATCGGGCGCCTATCCGGCCCAGCTCAAATACAAGATGATCGCGAACATGGCCAGTGAGAAAATCTCCGCCGCCATCACCCGCGCCGAAACCGGCAAGGGCCGTCCGGTTCGGGCCATCCTCGATTCCTACAATCCGGCGGGTTCCACCATGCACGTCAATTTTCACACCTCCAAAACCCGCCGCTGGCAGACTGATTCCCGACGTTGCCATATCAATTGGGCCATTCTGGACAGCGATTGGGAGGGCGAGTTTTGCCGGGTGGTGGAATCCCACCCCAGGGTGAAAGCCTATGTCAAAAACCGGGGGCTGGGCTTTGAGGCGCCCTACCGCATGGGTTCCGTCACGCGCCGCTATGTTCCCGACTTTATCGTCCTCATTAACGACGGCCGCGGCGATGACGACCTGCTCCACCTGGTGGTTGAAATCAAGGGCTATCGCGGTGAGGACGCCAAGGAGAAGAGATCCGCCATGGAGACCTACTGGGTCCCCGGCGTCAATCACCTCGGCGATTACGGCCGCTGGGCCTTTGCGGAGTTGACCGATGTCTTCCAAATGGAATCCGATTTTGAAGACAAGCTGGAAGCTAAAATTAATAAAATAATAGACCAAACAATGAATGAAAAGGGATGATGAGGATACGGGCATCAAACCGGAATAAAACGATAAGGCATCAAAATGAAACATAAACAAACCAACTCATTCCCCGTCCCTGATCCTTCATCCTTGCTAATCTATCAGTCCGAGGATGGCCGGACCAAAATTGAAGTGCAGCTTCAAGATGAGACTGTCTGGCTGACCCAAAAAAATATGGCCGAACTCTTTCAGACCACAAAGCAGAATATCGGTCAGCACCTGAGAAACATTTTTTCGGAAGGGGAACTCAGTGAAAATTCAGCTGTAAAGAAATTATTTACAACTGCCGCCGATGGCAAAAAGTACCAAACCGCCTTCTACAACCTGGACGCTATCATCTCGGTGGGGTACCGGATCAAATCCCATGTGGCCACCCGCTTCCGGCAATGGGCCACCCACCATATCAAGGAATTCATTATCAAGGGCTTTGTTTTGGACGATGAGCGGTTGAAAAACCCCGACCTGCCTTTTGATTATTTCGATGAACTGCTCCGCCGCATCCAGGATATCCGTACATCTGAAAAGCGGTTTTACAGAAAGATCACCGACATTTACGCCACAAGTGTTGATTATGATCCGACCATGGGCATCAGCATCGCGTTTTTCAAAACCGTCCAGAATAAGATGCACTGGGCCATCACCGGGCAAACTGCCGCCGAAATCATTCACGACCGGGCCGACCACAATAAGCCCAACATGGGCCTGACCAATTGGCGCGGTGCAAAAGTGCGCAAGCAGGATGTGACCATTGCTAAAAATTATCTGGATGAAGCCGAACTCCAGGCATTGAACAATCTGGTGGAACAATACCTGGTTTTTGCCGAGGGCCAGGCCATGCGCCGTATCCCCATGTACATGGCTGACTGGATATCCAAATTGGATGGTTTTTTGACTCTAAACGACCGAAACATTTTGAAAGATGCGGGAACAATTTCCCATCAGATAGCCAAGGAGTTGGCCGAAAACGAGTATGACCGCTTTCATCAAACCCGTTTGCGGATTGAAGTGAAGAAAGCGGATGAGGAAGATTTTGAGCAACTGGCACGGCGGATTTCCCCAAGGCAAAAAAACGATAAAAAAACCGAATCGTCTTGAACGGTAAGGCAGGTAAGATGGCAAAGAAAAAAGCGAAAAAAACCGTTGCCTCACTGAGCCACAAGGAGGCCCGGCGCAAAAACATCCCCACGGCGGAGTATCAGTCGGTGATGAAAAAGGATGAGCAGAGCCCCATCCGGGCGGCCTACGAGCGGAGAAACCGCGACCTTGACCCGCAACTGGTCTGGCGCGGCAAGGATAAAAAGGACCTGGCCGACCTGGAAGTGCAGGCCCCGCCCCTCTATATCCAGGAGAAGGTGCATCCCAAGGTGCTCATCGACGATCTGATCCGGCGCACCGAAAAGGCCGCAAAAAAGGACGTTCCCCAACAGATGGATCTCTTTGCCGATTTCAACGGCATCAACAGCGAGGCGGCCAAAACCGAGTTTTACCGGCACGACGCCAACTGGGCCAACCGCATGATCCTGGGCGACTCCCTGCAGGTGATGACCAGCCTGGCCGAGCGCGAAGGGCTGCGGGGCAAGGTGCAGTGTGTTTACCTCGACCCGCCCTACGGCATCAGGTTCAACTCCAATTTTCAGTGGTCCACCACCAGCCGCGATGTGAAGGACGGCAACAAGACCCACATCACCCGGGAGCCGGAACAGGTCAAGGCGTTTCGGGACACCTGGCGGGACGGGATTCACTCTTACCTGAGTTACCTGCGGGACCGCCTCACCGTGGCGAGGGATCTGCTCACCGATTCCGGCTCGATCTTCGTGCAGATCGGGGATGAGAATGTGCATCGGGTGCGCTGTTTGATGGATGAGGTGTTTGGGGAGGAGAATTTTGTTTCGCAGATTTCATATACAACAACAGGGGGATTAGCTTCTGGAACACTGAGTCGAGCCGGAGATTACCTGATTTGGTTTGCCAAAAACAAAGACTTAATCAAGTATCACGACATATTACAACCGAAAAAAAGTCCAGATGATACTAAATCAAAGTATGATCAATTCGAAACGTTGAAATTACATCGTTTAACACTCGGGCAGGCTCAAACAACTTTAACAGACTCAGAACTAAAAAGCGGCCGGATATTTCGGGTGGATAATATTATTTCTCAAGGAAGCACAGCAAGTACAGTTCAGCAGTTTGAATATCAAGGAAATGTTTTTCATTGTGGAAATAACAGCCACTGGAAAACAAATCCTGATTTAGGAATGCCAATACTTGGCAAAGCAAATCGAATAGCCATTAGTAAAATGGGGAAACTTGGATATATACGGTACTTTTCAGATTATTCAATAACTCGCTTATCTAACCTATGGGTGGATATTGGTGGAAGTGTTCAAAGTCGCTCCGATCCAAAAGTGTATGTTGTACAAACGGGAACGTCACTCGTTGAACGCTGCCTCCTCATGACCACCGACCCCGGCGACCTTGTTCTCGACCCTACCTGCGGTTCCGGCACCACCGCCTACGTGGCCGAGCAGTGGGGTCGCCGCTGGATCACCATCGACACCTCCCGGGTCTCATTGGCCCTGGCCCGCGCCCGCATCATGGGGGCCAAATATGACTACTACCTGCTGGCCGACAGCCCCGAAGGGCAGGCCAGGGAGGCGGAATTGAGTGGCAAGTGGTCAGCGGCCGGTGATCAGAAGGCGGAAAAAGCCGGTCGCTCATCACGATCCACGCAACACTATTCACTCAGGCAAGGCTTTGTCTATGAGCGCGTCCCCCACATCACGCTCAAATCCATCGCCAACAACGCCAATATCGACGTGATCTGGGAAGAGGCCGAAAAGTCTCTCCTCCCGCTGCGCGAAGCGCTGACCCGGGCCATCGGGAGTGACTGGCTGACCGACTATCGCGCCGATAAAAATTACGATGTGGACCTGCCCAATGTGATTCAGGAATGGGAAGCGCCGCGCGAGTTTCCCGAGGACTGGCCGGAATCCGCCCGCGAATTGCACCGACACTTCTGGCAACAGCGCATTGCCCGCCAGCGGGAAATGGACGCCGACATCGCCGCCCGCGCCGATTTTGAGTACCTCTACGACAAGCCCTACAAGGACAACAAAACAGTGCGCGTGGCCGGGCCGTTTACCGTGGAGAGCCTTTCGCCCCACCGGGTGTTGGGGTTAGACGAAAACGACGAACTGATCGACACCGCCGCCGAAACCAAGGGTGAATTCGGCGAAGCCCGCAGCTTTGTGCCGATGATCCTGGAAAACCTCAAGACCCACGGCGTGCAGCAGGCCCACAAGGAAGACAAGATCGATTTCACCGCGCTCACTCCCTGGCCGGGCGATTTGATCTGCGCCGAAGGCCGCTTTAATCGTGACAAGTGGGCAGTGGACAGTGGCCGGTCAACCGCAAAACACAAGTCACCGGCCACTACTCCCGGCAAGGAACTTCGCGCCGGGATTTACATCGGCCCGGAGTTCGGCACCGTCTCCCGCCCCGACCTGGTGGCCGCCGCCCGCGAGGCCGGGGACGCCGATTTTGACCTGCTCATCGCCTGCGCCTTCAACTACGACGCCCACAGCACCGAATTTGAGAAGCTGGGCCGCATCCCCGTGTTAAAAGCGCGCATGAACGCCGATCTCCACATGGCCGAGGACCTCAAAAACACCGGCAAGGGCAACCTCTTCGTCATCTTCGGCGAACCGGATGTGGAAATCCTCGAAGCGCAAAACGACCAGATCCAGGTCAAGGTCCGCGGCGTGGACGTGTTTCATCCCGCCACCGGCGAAGTGCGCTCCGACGGCCCCGACGGCATCGCCTGCTGGTTCATCGACACCGACTACAACGAAGAGAGCTTCTTCGTCCGCCACGCCTATTTCCTCGGCGCAAACGACCCCTACAAATCCCTCAAAACCACCCTCAAGGCCGAAATCAAGCGCGACGCCTGGGAGACATTGAAATCCGACACCTCCCGCCCCTTTGATAAACCCAGATCTGGACGAATTGCGGTGAAGGTGATAAACCATCTGGGGGATGAAGTGATGAAGGTTGTTGGGGTGGGAATGTAAAAAAATACTAATAGCAACACCAGAAATGATAAAACCAAAAGGGTCTATTTGCAAACAGTGCCGATTTTGATGTAATGTATGGGATGATTAGCATAATCAGCATGGTTAAATATGTTTTTCCTGTTGTATAGGCTGTGTGATAGAATTAACGCTTGACGAGTGAAAAAAGGTTATGCATGAGACATCTTAGCCCATTACGATATCCAGGTGGTAAAACCTCATTGGCCACATTACTGGAAGATGTTATTGATCTTAATAATCTTCGGAATTGTCATTATTTTGAGCCTTTTGCTGGTGGTGCAGGTGCAGCATTGGCACTTTTGCAAAATAACGTGGTTTCAGATATTCATATAAACGATGCTGATATTCGAATCGATGCTTTTTGGCAGTCAGTACTTTCGCAAAGCAATCGATTTGCTGAACGCATTTTATCCTGTCCGTTGAATATCGATGAATGGCAAAAACAACACGCTATTTGTTTAAATCCAAGAAATTATAGTCGCTTTAATGTTGGATTTTCAGCATTTTATATGAACCGTTGTAATCGTAGCGGGATATTAACCGGTTCTGGTCCTATCGGTGGATATAAACAAGAAGGTAAATGGCGTTTAAATGTTCGTTTTAATCGCGAAACACTTGCGGAAAGAGTTTTAAATTTGGAACGATTGAGTGAACGGATTCATGTGACTGGATTAGATGCTATCCGATTCTTGTCTGAAAAAATACCTCAAGGAGCAAAACGCAGAAATGTACTAGTCTATTTAGACCCACCGTATGTAAAGAAAGGACAACGACTCTATTTAAACGCTTATGAGAAAAAGGACCATGCATTATTATCAAAATACCTTTTGAGACAGAAGATGTTGCCGTGGATCATGTCATATGACGACAATAAATTGGTACGTGCGCTCTATACGGACTGTAAACAGTCACTACTTCCAATCCGATATACACTTCAGAAAAAAAGAAAATCCCATGAGCTAATCATCGCACCCAATATGGTAATGCTTCCAACTGTTTGCCGGTATGGCCAAACAGAATGTCTTTTGGAAGCCGTTGCTTAAGGAGATTGTTATGACCAAGAAGGATAATGTGAAAACAATGAAACCAAGCGAGTTAGAGTTTGATCGTAAGAACCCTCGCATGGCGGAATATGGTATTTTACCAACGGATTCTGATGAAGACGTTATTGAAATTCTCTGGGATGCAATGGATGTCCATGAGCTAGTCCTGTCGATATCAGCCAGTGGCTTCTTTACACACGAAACCTTGCTTGTTTCTATAGAGGAAGGTAAGAATATAGTAATTGAAGGTAATCGCCGACTTGCAGCTGCAAAGGTTATCCTATCCCCAAAATTTCGCCGGGATGGGTGGGATATTCCTGACATTTCAAAAGCAAATAAAGCCACATTGCAAGAATTACCAGTTGCCATTTCGGGTCGAGAGGAAGCGTGGCGATACTTGGGATTCAAGCATGTAAACGGGCCTGCCAAATGGACCAGTTATGCCAAAGCAAAATATATTGCTGATGTGCATAGAAAATATGACATCTCTTTGCCTGATATTGCTCGCCAAATAGGAGACACTCATCGAACAGTACAGCGCCTGTATCGTGGATTGATGGTTATTGAACAAGCAGAAAGAGAAAGAGTATATAACAGGGAAGATCGATTCCGAAAACGCCTGGCATTTTCGCACTTGTATACGGGGCTGGATTATGAAGGAATTAGCGGATTCCTTTCTTTGAGGGACGAAAGCGAGGAGACCGAAAATCCCGTTCCGAAAGAAAAGGCGAAGGAGTTGGGCGAATTATGTGTTTGGCTGTATGGCAGTAAGACAGATAAAAAACCGCCAGTTATCCAGACGCAAAATCCCCATCTCAGGCAGTTGGATGCAGTTTTAAAAAGCCCGGAAGCAATTGCAGCACTTCGAGACGGAGAGAACATTGATGCTGCATTTGAAATCAGCCGTCCACCAACTGAAGTTTTTGAGAAATCACTTCTTCGGGCAAAGCGTGAATTGTCTCGGGCTAAAGCCAACATAGCCACAGGATATAATAAGTCTGAAACCCTACTACGAACCGCAGGGTCAGTTGCTACTATTGCAGATTCTATATACGAAGAAATGCTTCATATGCGAAATCCTAAAAAAAAGGCTCGATTGACAGAGGTATAATCCTGTGTTCAAACTTCCTGGGAAGCCAACACCAAAAGATGATCCTTCAGAGTTAGCAGATTTTATGGAATTAATCTGTTGGGTACGTGGGAAGATATCCCGAACAGAGATGATACGCTTCCTCGGTATTCTGGACGATAACCTCGATGAGGACGGTGAGGGATATGAAGGATGCACAGATGCTGACGAAGGTAATGGCAATCTCGTCGATCAATCTATATATGAGATTGAATACCGTCAGGAATCATGCAACGGTGGCTACCCATTTGATTTAGATGATACGGGAACAATATTGAAACTTCGCTCAGATATGAATCAATTCGACCCCGCCATCATTTATTTCTATCTTCTTGCTGCAACTCGGCTGAATATGAAAAAAGAAAGAACACAGGCGGGCATTGATGGTGCTTTGGCAATGGAAAAAGTCAGTGCTTATGCTTTGAGCGCTTATTTGGGACATAGAAGCAAATCACAGGTTTTTGGGACATCATCCGGTGGAAATTTTAAAGAACGGATCAATCGGCTTTGCAAGGCGTTAAAGGAACCCACTTCATTCGTCCGTCCTAAGGTTGAAACCCCCGTCTTTAGACGGGTAGCTTTCAGCTAGCAGTTGTATTATACAGTTTGCATGGAATATCGCTATGGAAGCCATACCAAATATAAGATTGAGTATCACTTTGTG
>Ga0056131_1000012_pt1 | contig 48089 bp, 42 predicted proteins | sample WorMetLIZISLAND1_2_FD_67480 | JGI IMG/M metagenome (GOLD analysis project Ga0056131, IMG submission 67480) | Marine gutless worms symbiont microbial communities from Max Planck institute for Marine Microbiology, Germany - Olavius clavatus LIZARD... ...
CATTGGTTTCACCTCGTTGGTGAAGGTTGCGGGTTGATCAATCACCTTCTATCTACCTGAATCAACGAGGTTTTTCAACCTTTTTCGTTATAAATCCCTTGTCAATCGCGGATTTTGGGTCGGCAATGGGTCTTTTCAACCACAGGTGGATGGTCTATAAGAATCCGGCGCACTGAAAGCCGGAATTCGATCAAACCGGTCATCACCTTCACAAACGCCGAAAGGACCTTGCAATGCCAAAGCTATGGGGCTTCGAAGATTATGTAAATCATCTTACCCATGAAAATATCCTTGTACGAAAGTGGGCTTTTCAAGCGCTGGATGAGCGCTTCCCCAACAGATATACGGATGAAGCAAGCAGCCTGATCAACGATGAGGACCCGTATCTAGCCAGTGCCTGCCTGGAATACCTGGTACGCCACGAGGCGGTTCAACACGCGCCCACCATTCTGGAGACCTTTTTAGAGGGCCGGCGCGTGATATCCGAAAACTGTGCAGGTGCCTTGGGAAGGCTGGGGTACGCCCCGGCCATCGATGTGATGGTGGAGCATTTGTATCAATCAAAAAAGGGGGAGATGATCCTGGGCGCCCTGATTTTCCTCGGTAAAATCCGCCAGGAGAAATGCCGGGATGCCTTGACTGCGGCTGTTTCCCGGATAGGGGATTCCATGCTGCTGAAAATCGCCATAACCGGTTTATTAGAGAATCATCAGCCCGAAGACATCGATTTGGTTTTGAATACCTGCTTGCGTCAAATGGAACGGGACGGTGGCGACCGCAACCTCACCATCGGGCTGGCGTCCGCTTTCGGGGGGGATGACTATGTAAATGATTTATGGGGCGACGGCCGGATGCATGTCCTGGAGAACCCGTATGAGGCCTTGGAGCGTTTCCTCTCATGGAATTCCCACCTGAAACTGGACAAAAACCTGCAAAAAGAAATTGTCGCACTTCTGGATAAGGGCCGTTACCAGGATGTCGTTGCCGGATTTGTATCGGATTGCGGGAATCTGTACCATACCCGCTATCCCGAAATCGATTGCCACGAAAACTTGAGCGAATCGTTGGGGCGGGACGCAATGACCATGCGCCTGTTTGAAGTCCTGTCAGAACGCGGCGCGATATGGAAAAAGTGCCGTCGATCCCGGGAATTCGGCGCACATCTGATCTCGCTGGTTTTAGCGGCCTATTTTGCGATGAAGGAACGCGGTGCGTATATCACGGCGCTTTCGCCCGGGGCGGGCCTTGGGGATCTCATGGCCGCGCTGAAAAACGCCGGTCCGGAATTTCCGGGATCAATCGTTAAGGAGATCATAAAACGGACGCCGATCAATGATCTGAATGCGTCGTTAACCAAGGATCTCAATACGTGGGGAGATATCTGGACCGTCAGGATAATGGGGCAAATCGGCCACCAAAACTTCCTTTCCAACCTTGTCCGCGTGTTCAAGGATTCGGACAGCCTCGAATACATACACGACGATGCCCGAAAAGCCCTGAACGCAATCGATGAATCCGCGCATGAGGCCCTCATTTCGATCATCCGCAACAACGAACTTGATGACTGGGACAGCTTCACCCTTCTGGAAAACCTGCCCTACTCCGAGGCTCATGACCTGGCAGTGCAGAAATGGGAAAACGACAGCGAAGAGGCCATGAGCTCTTATGAATTGTTCAGCGCCTGTTTACTCGGAATCGGCGATCCGAGGGGAATCGAAAAACTGCAGGAGATATATGCCAACGAGAACGATGCCGTCTATATCGGCAACGACCTGGAGTGCCTGGCAACCATTCATGATGTGAGCATTCCCGAACTCCCGTCCATCCTCCAGGCCAGGGCGGCGCAGGAAAAACGGCGGCGGGAAAGGCTAACAGAACTCGATAAGCTATTTGGAGCCATCGGCGGCAGGAATTCCCAGGGCCGGCTCGACACCGGCGGCTCGTCAATCCCATACAAAAGGACCACCCCGAAGGTTGGACGGAACCAGCCTTGCCCCTGCGGCAGCGGTAAAAAGTATAAAAAGTGCTGCTTGAACCCCGATTGAGCGAAAGTCGAGGACGCCCCGGATTCAAGGCGACCAAGGGTGCAGCCATAGTAGACTGCTGCGAGCCGCTGGCAACGCAAAAGATGGGGTATCATCGGCTTTTTCGCAGGGTAAAGAAAATGGGGTGGCTTGCGGACGATATTATATCTCTTGACTGTAGTCGGAGGGTATCCGCTTTTGGCCTTATGGGCCTGCTACCGCCTTCGACTAAAGACGAGGGTGTTTCTCCCATTTGCCGAATGGGACCACAAGCCGGATGGCGTTTTTAATAGAAATGAAAAAGCGAATCCGCTGTTTTGCCAATTCGCTTTTTTTGGTATGCTCAAATTGTGGTCGGGGCGAGAGGATTTGAACCTCCGACCCCTTGAACCCCATTCAAGTGCGCTTCCAGACTGCGCTACGCCCCGACACCATGGGACGAATTTCTTAGCACTGGATGACAAGGGGTGTCAAGCAAAAGGGCGGCAAGCGGAAGTTGAAATCATGTTGATGCCTGTTTTTTGTTATTTGTGCAAACGGGAAGTGGATCGTGAATGATTCAACCTATAGAAACGCCGAAGCGCTGGTTGATCTCCAAATATCGGCAAAGAGCCGGATCGGAGTCATTGCGCCGGCCAGTCCCTTTGATCGAAAACGTTTTAGCGCCGGGCTAAGGATCATCGCAAATCTGGGGTGGGAACCGATTGTGCCGGAATCGATATGGTTTAAAAAAAAGTACCTGGCCGGGCATGATACCCATCGGGCGGAACAGCTCCACCAAATGTTCGCCGATCCTTCCATCGACGCCATCATCTGTGCCCGGGGCGGGTTTGGCGCCCTGCGGCTACTGCCGAAAATCGATTTTGATATGATTGCGGCCAACCCCAAGCCCTTTGTCGGGTTCAGTGATATCACGGTGCTGCTCAACCTTTTCTGTGAACGGTGCCAAATGACAACGTTCCATGGCCCCATGGTGACATCGCTGGCCGGGGAGGCTGGTGAGAGTGCTGAGTCGTTGTTTCAGGTGTTGACAGGCCAACCCGCCAAGGGAATCCCGTTTCCCACAGAGAAAGTAATCTCCCACGGTGTTGCGACCGCGCCGATTAAAGGCGGTAATCTGACGATGCTGTCCCATTTGACGGGAACCCCTTATGGCCCTGATTTTACTGGCGCATTGGTGCTGCTGGAAGACTGCAATGAAGAGCTTTACCGCATTGACCGTAAACTGACTCACTTGGTGCTTTCAAGGTGCCTCGATGATATTGCCGGAATTTTGTTGGGTGATTTTACCGGTTGCGGTTCCTATGAGGAGGTCCAGGAGCTTATTAGTGATCTTTTTGGAAAGCGTTCGATACCCATTCTGAGCGGTATCGAGGCCGGCCATGGGCCGATAAACCGGACGATCCCTTTGGGGCGGCCGGTCACTCTGGACTCCGGTACAGGCTTTATCAACTTCGATCATGTGACAAGATGAAACTCGATGTAATGTTAAAGAAGGGGGTCGCCGACGGCATCTATCCCGGCGCCGTGTTACTGGTGGCCCGGGGGAATAAAATCCTTTTCTTTGAAAGTGTCGGCCAGGCCAACCTGTTAACCGGAGCGCCGATAGTCAAAGAGACGGTGTTTGATCTGGCCTCGCTCACCAAACCCCTGGCCACCGCCATGGTGATGATGCATCTGGTGCAGACCGGCCGGGTCGCCGTAACAAGCCGGATCGCCGAACTCCTTCCGCAATTTGACACTCCCGAAAAAAACCAAATTACCATTGAACATCTTTTATGTCACACTTCAGGTTATCCAGCCTACCAGCCTTATTTTATAGAACTGAAGGATATATTAAAAGAAGATAGGCCGGATCGTCTGAAAACATTGCTGGTTAAAGAACCATTGGTGTCCAAACCGGGTGTGAACATGTGTTACAGTGATCTGGGGTTTATGATTTTAGCCTGGATTGGCGAGACCATTTGCAACAAATCACTACCTGCTGTTGTCAAGGAACGGATCTATCAACCTTTGGGAATCGAGACACTTTTCTTCCCCGATTACCAGTCACCATCTCGTGATGTTGAATTTGCCGCAACGGAGGATTGCCCGTGGCGTCAACGCACCTTGGTGGGGACGGTTCATGACGATAATGCCTGCACAGTGAACGGATTACCGGGTCATGCGGGTCTGTTCGGGGATGCCGGGTCGGTTTACAAACTGTTATGGCGGCTGATGCAAACCTATCACCAAGAGGCCTCCTTGGCTGGCATATCCACGAAGGTAGTGCGCTTATTTTTAGCGTCTTGCAAAATCGGCGGTCGGGCCAAGGGATTTGATATCCCCAGCATGGTTGATAGCGCCGGCGGGAGCTATTTTTCGGATAACAGCGTTGGGCATCTTGGCTTTACCGGGACCTCTTTTTGGATGGATCTGCAAAACCGGATGATCATCATTTTTTTGACCAACCGGGTTCATCCCTCCCGCAATAATGAAGCGATCAAGACCTTCCGGCCCAAGCTCCACGATTGTGCCATGCGGCAATTCCGGGCTATCTGAGATTCTGTTTTGATAAAATCCCTTCCGTCCCGTAAAGCCTCTTTTTAATTTTGGGAGAGGGATATTTTGCTTGTTCCCAACAGGTGAATTTGATAATGAACCTTATTGCCCCATTCGGGAATGGGAGAAAACCCCTCGCCTTCAGGCGAAGGCTGTAGCAGGGCCGTAGGGCCAAAAGCGGATATCCTCCGACTACAGTCGAAGGTTTTGCGTTTTGCTTTCATAAACGACCGTCGCTTACAAGCGACGCTCTTTTACGGCGGCTTAGATGGCCGGATGTCATCCGGCCGGCCTGCTGCAGGCAGGCCGAGCACACGTAGCCGCCGAAGTCACCGCCTTTAGGCGGTTGGGAATTCACTTTGATTTGGACTGCAAAAATCGATGATTGAAATGAAACGGTTGCGGGTCTTACATATTCACATAACTGTTTAAAAACGTTTTAGAGCGGGGTTTTATGGGTTTTATGGATAGAATATTGGGGGCATTTTCAAGCGATTTGGCAATTGATTTGGGTACCGCCAACACTTTGGTTTACGTAAAGGGCAAGGGCATTGTTCTCAGCGAACCGTCGGTGGTGGCGGTGCAGACCGACCATCGGTTGAAAAACCGTGTTTTGGCGGTGGGGGAAGAGGCCAAGCGGATGTTGGGACGGACACCCGGCAATATTGTGGCCATCCGCCCCATGCGTGAGGGGGTGATTGCCGATTTTGAAGTGACCGAGGCGATGCTGCGGCATTTCATACGCAAAGTTCATAACCGGCGTAGTTTTGTGCGGCCGCGCATCATCGTGGCCGTACCGTCGGGCATCACCCAGGTGGAAAAACGGGCTGTAAGGGAATCGGCGGAATCGGCGGGCGCCAGGGAGGTGTTCCTAATTGAAGAACCCATGGCGGCGGCCATCGGCGCGGGGCTGCCGATTACAGAACCCATTTGTAACATGATTGTTGATATCGGTGGCGGGACCACCGAGGTGGCCGTTATTTCGTTGGCCGGCGTTGTCTATAGTCAATCTTTGCGGGTTGCCGGCGATAAAATGGACGCGGCCATTTTGCAGCATATCAAACGTAAGTATAACCTGCTTATTGGTGAACGGACGGCGGAGATTATCAAAACCACCATAGGCAACGCCCATCCCAATAAGGACAGTGTTGACAGCATCGAGGTGAAAGGCCGTGATCTGGTATCAGGGATTCCCAAAATCCTGACCATCGATTCCGATGAAATTCGTGCGGCCATTTCGGAACAGTTGGACGCCATAATCGAAACCGTAAGGATTGCACTGGAGCAAACGCCGCCCGAGTTGGCTGCGGATGTTGTCGATAGCGGGATTGTCTTGACCGGCGGTGGGGCGCTCTTGAAAAATCTGGATGAGCTGCTCATCGAGAAATGCTCACTGCCTATCACAGTGGCCGAAGACCCCCTTACCACGGTCGCTTTGGGTTCCGGTAAAGCGTTGGATAACATCGAGATTCTAAGACAGGTGGTTGTCGATTAAAAATGTTCGACAAACGCATTTTTATTGTGGTGGTTGTGCTGTTGTTATTGGCCGCCAATGTGGTATTGTTGAATTTTTCGGGGGGTTACTCCGCCCGTGTTTCCAGCTTACCCGAACAAATCGGCCTGCGGGTGGCCGGTCCCATTCAAAAGGCCATGGTGACTATATACCGTAAGGTGGAAGAGATCTGGCAAACCTACTTCAATCTGGTACTTACCGCTCGCGAAAATAAAAAACTGAAAGAAACGTTGGCCGAAACACAGGCCCGGCTTAACCGGCTTTATGAACTGGAAAAGAGCAATGCGCGCTTGCGGGCGTTGCTGGCTTTTAAGTCCCAAACGCCTCACGCGATCGTCGCAGCCGAAGTGATTGGTAAAGATCCGCACCCTTGGTTCAAATCGGTGGTCATTGATAAGGGAACCGTTGAAGGCATTGCGCCCGGCTTGCCAGTGGTGATGCCCCGGGGAATTGTTGGCCAAGTGATCGAAACTGCTGTCCACACCTCAAAAGTCATCTTAATTACAGACCAAAACAGTTCGGTTGATGGCTTGGTTCAACGCACACGGGCAAAAGGGATTGTCAAAGGGGGGCCGGGCGACCTGACGATCTTTGAGTATGTTTTACGCAAAGATGTGATCGAAGAAGGTGATATCATCGTCTCTTCAGGATTTGACGGAGTCTATCCCAGAGGGCTTCCCATCGGCCGCGTTGTGGCCATTGATCACACCGAAAGCGGTATGTTTCAAACCATAGCGGTTCTTCCGTTTGTTGATTTTAGAAAACTGGAAGAGGTGTTGGTGATTTTGGATCCCTTGACAATCCCTGATGGTGGCAACGGCTCATGACGCTTATTATTTACGGCCTCTTGGGTCTCCTGGCGACGGCGGCTCGATCGACGTTGGCCCTCCATTTAAGTGGAATGAGCGGTCTGCTGTTTGATCTGAATATCCCGCTGATTGTGGCGCTCGGAATGTCCGGGACCTTTAAGAGACGATTGCCGGCAGCCCTTTTGATCGGCTTTTGGGCAGACTGCTTGTCGGTTGCCCCTTTTGGTTTTTATATCGCCTTATATGGCTGGTTTTTTGCGTCCATTCGCGGTTTAGGGATGCTGATTCAAATCGATCGAGCACTGGTTGTCGGGTTTATTCTCGTGGCCGGGATTTTATTAGAGTATCTATCCGGATTCATTTTCGCCTTGCAAGTCTCCCAGCGTATCCAACAGTTCGGTTTGGGTATGCAGCTTTTATGGGCAATTATTTTTGGAACTCTAATCGTAATGATAGCAAGATATGGTGAAAGAATTTTTCAACAGCAGATGAATAAAATTGAGCCGGTGGATTAATGCTCCATGGTCAAGCCCTTTTTAGATAACACCATTGATCTTGATTGGCTCAAAAAGCGGCTGCTACCCCTGATGTGTGTGATTGCGGTGGTATTTGCCGTGCTTTTGGGGCGATTGATGTTTTTGCAGCTGGTTGAAGGGGATACTTATTATCGCTTATCGTCCAGCAATAGCATCCGCTTGAAGGATATCACGCCCCTTCGAGGGTTTATTTATGATCGCAATGGACGGCTGCTGGTAGATAATCGGCCGGCTTTCAATCTCTCCATTACCCCCAAGGATGCCGGCAACGTGGAGGCGGTCTTGAAACGGCTGTCGGTGTACACGGCGCTCCCTTTGGAAAAGCTTCAGGATAAATGGGAGGCTTCCCGTAAAGCGCCCTCCTTTAAACCGATTCTTCTTAAACAGGACATTGGACGTGATCTGTTAGCCGTTCTGGAAGCCCGGCGTTATGCATTGCCGGGGGTTTCCGTTACGGTTCAGCCGGTGCGGGACTATCTATTCCCCGGTCAAGCGGCGCATCTATTGGGTTATCTCGGTGAAATTGACACCAAGGATCTGAAGAGCGGTCGCTTTCCCCATCTCAAGATCGGCGAGTATGTCGGCAAATTTGGTGTCGAGCGCAGTTTTGAATCAATCTTGGGCGGCCGACGAGGGGGGCGCCAGGTGGAAGTCAATTCCAGCGGGCAGGTGGTGCGGACCTTAAAGACGGTGCCCGCATCTCCCGGCCGGGATCTTTATCTGGCCATTGATTCAACGTTGCAACAGGTTGCCGAAGCAGCCCTGGGCGAAGAGGCGGGAGCGGTGGTGGCCATTAATCCCAACAACGGCGAGGTGTTGGCATTGGCCAGTACACCGACGTTTAACCAGAATGATTTTATCAGCGGTTTATCCAGCAAAAAATGGCAAGCACTGCTGGGGAATCCCCAAAAACCCCTTACCAACAAGGCTATTCAAGGTGCGTATCCCCCGGGATCGGCCTATAAAATCGTCACGGCACTGGCCGGGTTGGAAGAAAAGGTGATCTATCCCGATACCACCTTTTTTTGTCCCGGCCAATTCAAGTTGGGCAGACGCACCTTTCGTTGCTGGCGGCGGGGCGGACATGGTACCACCAACCTGAAAAAGGCGTTGGCCGAATCGTGTGATGTCTATTTTTATCAGGTTGGTTTGAGGCTGGGGGTGGATAAGATGGCCCATTATGCCAACGGCTGCGGTTTGGGCCGCTCCACGGGTATCGAGTTGGTCAATGAGAACAGCGGACTGATTCCAACCAAGGCGTGGAAAAAGAACCGGACCGGCATTAGTTGGCAAAGGGGCGAGACGGTGTCCATATCTATCGGGCAGGGGTTTAATTTAACAACCCCGCTTCAAATGGCGGTGTTGATCGCGGCGGTTGCCAATGGGGGCACCCTTTATCGGCCGACAGTCGTTCAAGATAGCCCGGGACAGGACTCCCGTGAAGACCGCAAACTGGGTCATATCCCTGCTGGTCCGAACAGCTTACAGCAGGTGAAAGCAGGATTGTGGGAAGTGGTCAATGGGGCCCGCGGCACGGCGAGGATTGCCCAAATCCCCGGTGTTGCGGTGTGCGGCAAAACAGGCACTGCGCAAGTGTTTACCCGCAAAACCCAGTCGCGGTTAAAAGAGGAAGATCTGGAGAAATCGCTCCGCTCCCATGCCTGGTTTGTGGCATACGCACCGGCGGAAAAAGCGCAAATTGCAGTGGCGGTGCTGGTAGAGCATGGCGCCCACGGATCCAGCGCAGCGGCCCCCATCGCCAGGAAAGTAATTGCCACCTATTTGGGAATCGAGTTGGAGCATCATCCCCGTGAGACGGATGAATGATGAACCTTTCAGGTTTTGGATTGGTTTTTTTGAAAAAGAGAGCCGTAAACAGACATGTTTGATCGCCGATTGATTCTCAATTTTGATTGGGGGCTGATGCTCTATTCGATAGTGTTGGCAGGCATTGGGATCGCGATGATTTACAGCGCCGCCAATGCCGGTCTTACCGGAGGATTCCATGTGTTTCATATCAAGCAAGGGTTATGGTACGGTATCGGCACGGCGGCCCTGCTGGTCACCTTTACCTTTAGCTATAAACGTCTGGACCGCTATGCCGTGGTCATCTATGTCGGATGTGTTTTGTTATTGGTGGCAGTGTTGTTGGTGGGAAAAATGGGGGGCGGCGCCCGACGCTGGCTGGGATTCGGACCGGTAACATTGCAACCCTCGGAATTGGTTAAAATTGCTACGGTCCTCATGTTGGCCCGTCACTATGCCCGCAACATGAAAACCAACGGATTGGGCGTTGGCGATTTGATGATGCCGATGGTGGTTGTTCTGATTCCCGCGGCACTGATTATCCGGCAGCCGGATTTGGGCACGGCGCTACTGTTGGTGCTCATTGCAGGGAGCATGACCTTGTTTGTCAAAATTGAACGCCGAACATTGTTGATATTGGCGCTTGCGGGTATTACAGTCATTCCCATCGGATGGTTTGTCATTAAAGAGTATCAGCGTGAGCGGATATTAACCTTTCTGAATCCCGACAGGGATCCATTGGGCGCGGGCTACCATATCATTCAATCCAAAATCGCCATCGGCTCGGGACAGTTTGCGGGTAAAGGCTTTTTGGAAGGAACCCAAAATGCGCTCGCTTTCTTACCCGAACAGCATACCGATTTCATCTTTTGCGTATTGGCCGAAGAGTGGGGGTTTTTAGGGGCGGGGTTTTTGGTCCTGCTCTTTTTGGGCTTTTTGCTGTATGGTCTGGGCATTGCCTACAATTGCCGCGATGCTTTTGGAACCCTGATTATTGTCGGTCTGGTAGGGCTCTTTTTCTGGGAAGGGGCCATCAACATGGGAATGGTGATGGGGCTGTTGCCCGTAGTGGGGATACCGTTGCCCTTTATCAGCTACGGCGGCTCTTCGGTGCTGACCATCATGATTGCCGTGGGATTGATGCTGAATATCAGCTCCCGGCGATTTATGTTTGAATAACAGATCACCGATGACTTTATGAGCGTTACGGTCCAATGGTTGCAACTATGATCCGGTCAAAAATATTAAATTCCCACACCATTTCAATGATGAGCCTGACAGCCGCAGTACTGATCTGGTCCAGCTCTTTTGTGGCGATGAAAATCGCGTTACGCGCCTATGATCCCATGTTGGTGATGTCGGGTCGGATGGTGGTGGCCAGTCTCATTTTTATCTGTGGATACAATCTGTTACGTAAACAGCGGATTGATTTTCGTGATGTGGGGCTCCTGTTACTGATGGCCTTTTGTGAACCCTGTCTCTATTTTCTGTTTGAAGTATACGCCTTGGTTTACACCAGTGCTTCCCAGGCGGGGATGGTGACGGCGACCCTGCCGCTGATGGTGGCTGTGGGTGCACGGTTTCTCTTTCAGGAGAAGCTGACCCGATTGGCCGCGTGCGGCTTCTTGCTCTCTTTTGGCGGTGTGGTCTGGTTGAGCTACGGTGGCAGAGAAGATCCATTGAGCGCGCCCAACCCGTTGTTGGGCAATTTTCTGGAAGTGGTGGCCATGCTCTGTGCCTGTGGGTATATTCTATCGGTCAAACAGTTGAGCAAACGGTACGGCGTCTTTTTTTTAACGGCGTTTCAAGCGTTTGTGGGGGCACTTTTCTTTCTGCTGCTCATGGGGGTGACTCAAGCACCCTGGCCGGAAAAAACAGAATCGGCGCCCTTATGGGCCATTGTCTATCTGGGTGGTGTGGTGACCGTATGGGCTTACGGTTTTTATAATTTTGGTGTCAGCCGGGTACCGGCAGGCCAAGCATCGATCTTTATCAACCTGATTCCCGTTTGTGCCGTATTTTGGGGCTGGGTTATCTTGGGGGAAACCTTTACGCTGCAACAGTATTTAGCTTCAACCCTGGTAATGTTTGGCGTCTATCTCAGTCAAAGGGGGCGACCGCCTCAATAATGAGTACGTTATCAAGTTAAGTGGGCAAAGGGGTGACCCCGACCAGTAGTTTTCCAAGTGCGTTCTCAACCGCCTAAAGGCGGTGGCTTCGGCGGCCAGGTTCCCTTATTCAACGGGACTATGAACTAAACTCAAACCCGCGTTCACCGTGGATAGAGGCATCCAGCCCTTCGATTTCGTTCTCTTGGGTAACCCGTAAGCCCCCGGTTAAAAGAGCGGTTACCTTCACAAGAATAAAAGTGGCAACCGCCGTGTATAAAGCCGTCGCAACAATAGAAATCAGCTGGATCAGCAGTTGTTCGGCGTTGCCGTAAAAAAGCCCGGCACCTGCTGCGTTGACTGCCGGATTGGCGAAAAGCCCGGTGGCCAAAGCCCCCCAGATGCCGCAAAGACCATGCACACCGAATGCGTCCAGGGAGTCATCATATCCGGCTTTCTGTTTTAGTTTGGCAACGGCCAGATAGCCTAAAACACCGGCCACCAAACCGATGATCAATGAGGCTTTGAGATCCACAAACCCTGCGGCGGGCGTGATGGCGACCAGGCCCGCGATGACGCCCGAGGCCAGACCCAGTACCGTCGGCGTTCCCGTTGAGCGCCACTCCACAAACATCCAGGCCAGGGCGCCCACGGCCGCCGAGCTGTTGGTAACTAAAAATGCGGAACCGGCCAGACCGTCGGCGGCCAGTTCACTGCCGGCGTTAAAACCGAACCAGCCAAACCAAAGCAACGCCGCACCCAGGGCGGTTAAGGTGACACTGGACGGAAACATCGCCTCTTTGCCGTAATTGAGGCGACGACCAACCATATAGGAAAGCACCAATCCGGCCACGCCGGCATTGATATGGACCACAGTGCCGCCGGCAAAATCCAAGGCGCCCATGGCGCCCATCCAGCCACCGCCCCAAACCCAGTGGGCGATGGGGGCGTAAACGCCTATAACCCAAAACATGATGAAAATGATCCAGCTGGAAAATTTCATGCGGTCGACAATGGAGCCCAATATCAACGCAACCGTAATACAGGCAAAAGTCATCTGAAAAAGAATAAAGACATAGGTCGGGATCGTTCCCGAGACACTGTTGACATCAATCCCCGCCAAAAAAAGATGTTCCAGCTTACCCACGATCCCACCGACACTCGGTCCAAAGGCCAGGGAGTAACCCGCTACTACCCACAATATCGAGGCCAGGCAGTAGGCCACAAAGGTCATGGCTAGCGTGTTCAGCAGATTCTTATAGCGGCTCATGCCGCCATAAAATAGGGCCAGACCGGCCGGAGTCATCATCATTACCAAGGCGGTAGAAGCCATAATCCAGGCGGTATCGCCGGTGTCGGCGGCTTCTTGGGCAAAGGCTTGTGTCAATGGCATGAGCACCCATAAGATCGTCAAGAAAAGTTTGCTTCCAATTTTTTTCATTCCTGTTTCCCTTGCTTTGATGGTCATTGTTGAGGTCGTTGGCGACCTGTTCCAAGAATCACAGGAAAAGTGGAATGCAGTGATCGTGCCGGATATAAAAAACCCAAGGATAACTGGATGATTGCCGTAACGATCTCGCCCAGTCGCAGACTGGGCATTCCGATCACACCCACATCCTGGATGTCGGGGTGGTTCATTAAGAAATCTTCAATTTCCACAGGGTAGATGTTTTCACCGCCGGTAATAATAACATCCTTTTTACGGTCCACCAGCCAGATAAAACCCTCTTCATCCAAACGGGCCACATCGCCGGTTAAAAGCCAGCCGTTGACGATGGCTTTAGCTGTCTCTTCCGGGTTTTGGTAGTACTCTTTCATGATGCCGGGGCCTTTGAGGATTAGCTCGCCGGGAGTCCCCTGAGGTGCGGGCTTTAAGTTATCATCCACAATCTGGAATTCCCAATCAAACCCGGGCCGACCGATGGCGCCCGCTTTATGCATATTTTCCAATCCCAAATGGACGCAGCCCGGCCCCGTGCTTTCCGTAAGGCCGTAATTGGTGTCGTATTGGTGGCGGGGAAACACCTTGCGCCATTGGCGGATCAGACTTGCAGGGACCGGCTGGGCACCGATATGCATCAGCCGCCAGTGATCCAGGTTATAGTTTTTCAGTTTCAGATCACCGTTGGCGATGGCAAACAGCACATCAAAGGCCCACGGAACGAGCAACCAGACGATGGTCACTTTCTCCTGAGATACCGCCTCCAGGATCCAGCGGGGTTCAACCCCTTTTAGAATGACCGCTTTGGCCCCGACGATGAAGTTGCCGAACCAGTGCATCTTGGCACCGGTGTGATAAAGCGGTGGAATACAGAGGAAATTGTCTTCGTGGGTTTGGCGGTGATGCAGGTTTTCAACATAGCAGACGTGTTCGAGGTTGCGGTGAGTGAGCAACACGGCCTTAGGCGCGCCCGTGGTTCCGGACGTAAAATAGAGCGCTGCATCATCGCATATTTCCATGGCAACATTAGGGTCAAGGGGCGGTGATTCAGCAATCAGCCGATCCATCGATTCGGCCCAGGCAGGTCTTGAATTTTCTGGGCCTACAAAAATAAAGGATGTGACACTTTGCTCGAGATCATCCCTGACTGCGGTGACCCGCTCGATAAATTCCGGCCCGAAAATAAAAACCTTGGCTTGGGCCGTACGGGTGCAATTGGCAATGGTTTTGGAAATATAGCGAAAATTGAGCGGTAGGGCCAACGCACCGGTGCGTAAAATGCCAAAATAGGTCGGCAGCCATTCGATACAGTTCATCATCAGATGAATCACCCGATCACCCTGCACAACTCCCCTGGCAATCAGTGCCTGGGCGATAGCGTTGGCCTGGTCGTTAAACATCCGCCAGGTGATTTCCACCCGTCGGTCACGTTCGGGTTCTAACTCAATCAAAGCTGTTTCCGGACCGTACATACGGGCGTTACGGGTCAGAATTTCAGTGATCAGCATCTTTTAGGGTCCTCTTCGGGGAATGGGGAAAACCGCGCCGTCCTTGGGCGAAGACTTTCGCAGGCCTAAAAAAGGCTATTTCCCGTCGGCTTGTTGACGGGCGGCATCAAATCCCAGCCGAAACGCGGACAAATTGACATCCAAAAAGGCCTTCTTGGTGGTGGTTTTTATCGCGGTGGTGACATGATCGGTGGTAATGCCCAACATGCCGGTTTGAATCAACGCCCCCAACAGCACCATATTCAGCGACATCAAATTACCTGCCCGTTTGGCCAATCGCGAGGCGTCAAAAGCGATCAATTTACCGACCTTCTTCTTTATCAAGGGCAGGCTGGCCTTGATGTCAGGATAGGTTCCCTGGCCAATGGAGACGGTAAATGGGGGTAGGGGGAACAGGTTGGTGATAACCACACTTTCAGCATGGCATTTATTTAACGCCCGTAACGTTTCCGAGGGTTCAAAACCCACCAGGATATCCGCCTCACCATCGGAAATAACGGTGCTTTTCGCCGCGCCAAACAGCATGGCCGATTCCACCACACCGCCGCGTTGGGCCATCCCGTGAATTTCACTCATATGCGCGGGGATCCCCGCCAACAAGGCGGCTTCGCCTAACACCTTGGATGCCAAAAGATTTCCTTGGCCGCCCACGGCGACAATAATCAGTCGTCTGGTCTCCATCATACTTCCTTCAACCTTTTTTCTTTATCGGCAGGATGGCGTTTTCCGGACAGATCTGGGCGCACAGGGCACAACCCACGCAGGCATCGGCATTGATCCGGACCTGATCACCTTCCAGGTAAAAGGCCTGGCAGGCAATCTCCTCAATACAGTTGTGGTGCTTTTTGCATTTGTCAGTGACGTAAAAAGGCCTGGGCGTCAACTGCTTCAGCGCTTTGGCATGCAGGGCGCAAGCCTGTCGGGAGATGACCACCGATACCCCTGGATGTGAAATAGCCGCTTGAATTTGGGTGATGCTCTTTTTAACTCGAAACGGTTTGATCACGGACACATGCTCGACACCGAGACCCCTTACCACCGACTCGATGTCCACTCGGCTGTATCCGTCAAGGTTCATGGCCTCCATATCAACCCCCGGGTGGGGTTGATGGCCCGTCATAGCCGTCGTAGCGTTGTCTAAAATAACCAAAGTGAAGTTATGCTGATTGAATACGGCGTTTACAAGGCCGGTGATCCCCGAATGGAAAAAGGTCGAATCACCGATAAAGGCCACCACGGTTTTGTCGGTCGCCTTGGAAAATCCACAGGCGGCACTCACCGATGACCCCATACAAATTAGAAAATCCCCCATGGAGAGTGGTGGTAAAAAGCCCAGGGTATAACAACCGATATCGGTGGAGTAGATCGTTTCGTGTTGTTCAACCGCCTTTTTCACGGCATAGAAGGTGGCCCGATGGGAACAGCCTGCGCAGAGGTTGGGGGGCCGGGCGGGGGCTTCGGGCAGGTTGGATTGATCGCTCGGTTGAATGGGGGTGAAGTCAACACCAAAATAGGAGGCGACTTTTTGTCGCACATCCGACGGGTCATACTCATAAAGGCGCGAGAAAAGATCGTCGGCTTTACCGCGAATGGACAGCGTCAATCCGGCTTGCTGGGCAATGGCGCGGACGCCTTCTTCCAAAACCGGTTCGCCTTCTTCGATCACCAACACTTTTTCACAGGCGCTTAAAAAATCGGTGATCATTTGGGTGGGCAACGGATGAGTGAACCCCAAGCGTAAAAGTCGGGCGCGGTCGAAGATATTTAAATCGGCAAGTGTGTCGATGGCATAATTGTAGCTCACACCACTGGTAATCACCCCCCAAGCGCCGTCACCTTCCACGAAGTTGTATGAGCAGGTCTCGGAAATCGTTGCCGCTTTATCCAGCCGTTCCAACAACTTGACATGCAATTGGCGGGAGACCGCGGGAACCGTCACATAACGAAAAGGATCTTTTGTAAAGTCACCTTTGGTTTGCGGCGTCTGCAGTTCGCCCAAGGTGACAAAAGCGGCAGAGTGGTTGATGCGGGTAGTGGTACGCATAATGACGGGGGTTTTAAGCTTTTCCGACAGTTCAAAGGCATCCACTGTCATGGCTCGGGCCTCGTCCACGGAGGACGGTTCCAGGACAGGCAAACCGGAGAGCTTTCCGTAATAACGGTTGTCCTGCTCGTTTTGGCTGGAGAACATTGCCGGATCGTCCGCCGTTAAAATGACCATACCGCCGGTAACGCCTACATAGGCCAGGGTCATAAGCGGGTCCGCAGCCACATTCATTCCGACATGTTTCATCATACACATGGTGCGTAGTCCGCTGTTGGCGGCGCCTGCAGCCACTTCCAGGGCCACTTTTTCATTGGTGCTGTATTCAAAATAGAGGTCGCTCTCAAAAGAGACCTGAAAAAGCGCCAGGGATAGTTCCGAAGAAGGGGTTCCCGGATAGGTGGTGGCAAAGGCGACGCCCGCCTCAATGGCGCCGCGGGCGATGGATTCATTGCCCAACAGCAACATCTTTGCACCAGGATCATTGGTGAGTAATTTATGCATGGAAACCTTTATCGTTAAAAGGTTTAACTCTATATCACAGCCAATCAAAGAACCTGGTTACATTTAAGGTGGTGAAGGGGTTCTCGTCAAGCCTCAATTGATTTTACAGAGGTTTGAAGAATCCTTTTTATTGACATGTTTTCTTTCATCCTCTATTGGCATTTGAAAGGAGTTTTCTTGGCACTGCAACCCGGATAAGGAATTCCCAATGCTTGGTAGATACAAACGGCTTTGGGGCGAAACGCCGACCATGCAATCCCATTATGACGCGGTGATTATCGGCGGTGGATTGCACGGACTCGCCACAGCTTATTTTTTGGCCCGCGATCACAACATCAACCAGGTCGCGGTCATTGAAAAACGCTACATCGGTTTTGGCGGCGCCGGCCGCAATACGGCCATTGTCCGGGCCAATCAACGCACCCGGGAAAATATCGTTTTGTATAAAGAGGGATTGGATCTCTGGCCGGTGCTCACCAAAGAACTGGATTTTAACCTGATGTTTTACAACTGCGGCAACCTGAATCTGGCCCACAGCGAAGCCGCGTTAAAAGCGATGCGTCTCAACGTTGGCAATGCCCAGTTTCACGGGGTTGATATTCACATGGTTGATCGCCGGGAATGTAAGGAGTTGGTGCCGTTGCTGGATATTTCCCACCGGCCGCGGTATCCGATTTATGGCGGGATGTTTCATCCCGCTGGAGGGATTGTACGCCATGATGCCGTTGTGTGGGGCTTGGCCAAGGGAGCAGCTAAAAAAGGGGTGCATATCTTTCAGGGAACCGAGGTAACCGGAATCGAGACCCGTGACGGGAAGGTTTGCGCCGTAGTTACCGACCAAGGGAAGATCATGACGCCTAAAGCGCTCATCAGCGCCGGCGGTTATTCGGCGGATATCTCCTGTTGTATGATGGGAATCAAGCTTCCCATCAGTGTGCTGACCATTCAGGCCATGGTCAGTCAACCCTTAAAACCCTTGTTGAATCATGTGATATCTTCTGGCGCCTATCATGTGTATGCCAACCAAACATTAAAGGGTGAAATCGCCACCGGCGCTCATATGGATCCTTGGCCCAATTACACCACCCAAACCACAGCGTACTATATTAAACACCAGGCTGAAGCATTAACCGAATTTCTACCCTGTTTTAAAGGACTGAAATTTATGCGTCATTGGGCGGGTCTGGCCGATATGACTCCCGATATGGCGCCAATCATGGACGGTAATGATCAGGTGGAAGGGTATTTTATTAATTGCGGCTGGGGCTATTTTGGTTTCAAATCCTGCGCTGTAACGGGAAAATACATGGCCCAATTTATGGCCACCGATGAATATCCGGAAGTGTTACAGCCTTTTACTTTAAGGCGGTTTGAAAATCACCGTCTCATGGGTGAGACGGCGGCATTGGTCACATACAGCGCGGATAATTAAATCGCAACAACCTAGGAGCAGCCATATGTCTTTTCTTCTGACTTGTCCCATTTGCGGTCCGCGGCACAGCTACGAGTTCCGGTTCGGTGGTGAAGACAAAGGTCCCCGACCGGATCAGACCGATATCTCACCCCAAGCGTGGTGCGACTACGCGCACATGAACCGGAGTGTGGCCGGCGTGCAAACCGAGTGGTGGTATCATCGTGATGGTTGCGGTGTTTGGTTTACCGCCCGGCGGGACACCACCACCAACCTCGAGGCGGCGCCGGAAAAGGAGGAGGGTGCATGAAACGGCTTAGTGTGGAATCAACCATGCGCATTCAGCCGGAACAAGAAATCTCCATTTCCTACGGTGGAAAATCCTACGGTGGATTTGTTGGCGATACCATTGCCGCGCTACTCTACGCCAATGGTGTGCGGGTTTTCAGCCGCAGCCTGAAATACCATCGCCCCCGGGGACTTTACAGCCTCGACGGTGAATGCAGTAACACCATGATGCAGGTGGACGGCGAGCCCAATGTACGGGCGGAGAATACTCTGGCTGAACCGGGTATGGTGGTAAAGGCCCAAAACATCAGCAGGGGCAAAACCGCGGATAGGGACGCCATGGCATTTATGGATAAAATGAGTTTTGCCATGCCGGCCGGTTTTTATTACCGCACCATGCACAAACCGGCCAAGGCATGGTCCAAGGCGATTCCCAAGATTCGCAAGGCTGCCGGGCTGGGGATTTTGGACCCCGAATTTGAAATAGCCGGTGTCTTTGACGAAATCTACCCCACGTCGGATGTCTGTGTGATCGGCGGGGGTCCGGCCGGTATGCGTGCGGCCCTGGCCGCGGCAGAACAAGGCTTGCGGGTGATCCTGATTGAAAAGCGGCCCTGGCTGGGCGGTCATTTTGAGTATCGCATGGTGACGACCGAAGCGGGAACGCCGTTGTATCAGCGGGCGCGCGAATTGGCTGCAAAGGTATTGGAGAACCCCAATATCAGGGTATTCGATCACACTTTTCTGGTGGGGAATTACAATAACAATTTGGTGACGGCCTTCCAAAAAGGGGGCGGGGACGAAGTTTTTACCCAGCGCTACGTCGAAATTAGAACCCAGAGCCTGGTGGTGGCAACCGGATGCATCGAACGGCCGTTGCTTTTCGAGCGCAACGAACGTCCCGGTGTGATGCAGGTGGCCTGTGCCCACCGTTTGGCCCGGACCTGGGGCATTTTGCCCGGCGAAAACGCTCTCTTTTCCATCGGCGATGATCTGGGCCTTGAGGCGGCTGTTGACCTCTACGATCTGGGCATGAATGTGGCCGGGGTGGCCGATATCCGGGAAGACGGCCAAAACGATCTGTTGGTTGATGCGTTGTCCACGCGGGGAATTTCGCTCTACCGGGGATGGCTGGCCATGAGCACGAAAGGGACCAAGGCCGTCACCGAAGCAACCATTGCGCCCATCACCGGTAAACCGGCCAAAACCGTTGAATGCGATCTTTTGGTGGCGTCGGCCGGTTTGACGCCGGTGACGGGACCGCTTACTATCTGCCGGGCCAGGCAGCAATTTGATCCGCGCACCGGCTTTTTTCTGCCCACCCATATTCCTGGCAAGGTGCACGCCGCCGGACGAATTTGGGGTTTGCAGGATAACGCCGCTATTGAGGCATCGGGTGTTGAAGCCGGTCTGTTGGCGGCCAAGGATTGCGGCTGTGATGTTGCCGGCCTGCTGGAAGAGGCCGCCGCGCTTTGTGACAGTTTACCCGGCCGCGCCCGGGGCGCCAAGCTGGTTGCGGCAGCGGTTTCCGGCAAAAAAACCTTTATCTGTTTTGATGAAGACACCACCTTGCGAAATATCGATCAGGCCATGGCCATGGGTTTTGATGTGCCCGAGCTGATCAAGCGTTTCACCTCGGCGGGTACCGGCCCGGGGCAGGACGGTATTCCCGGCCATAACCTTCCGCTCTATGTGGCTCAAACCTGTCTGTCGCCGGATGAAGCGCCGCGTCCCACCAATGTGCGGGCCCCGCTGACACCGGTTCTAATGGCGACCTATGCGGGCAGCTCCCATGTGATGAGCAAAGTAACCCCGCTGCATGCAGGCCAAGTGACCGCAGGCGGCCGTATGGAACGCATCGGCGTTTGGATGCGGGCCCGCCGGTTTAGTGATGACGTATCGGCGGCCAATGAAGTTGAAACAGTGCGAACAAAGGTGGGGATGCTGGATGCTTCCACCTTGGGTAAGTTCCGGCTTTACGGCCCTGACGCTGAAAAAGCGCTGCAACGGGTCTACGCCGGTGACATGACCCGCTTTACCCAAGGCCGTATCAAGTATGCCGTCATGTGCAATGAAGATGGCTGTGTGATTGATGATGGGGTGGTGGTCAAAGAGGGCGAAAACGACTATTACCTCACTACCTCCACCGGACGTGCCGGCGAGACCGTAGCCTGGTTGCGGTACCATACCCGGTTTGACGGCTGGGATTACCACCTGGTCAACCTCACCGATGCCATGGGCGTCATCAATCTGGCCGGTCCTAGCGCCCGCAAAGTATTAACCAAAGTAACCGATACCGATGTCTCGAACGAAGCTTTCGGTTTTTCAGAAGTGCGTGCTATTGAGATTAAAGGGATCCCGGTGAAAGCGATGCGGCTAGGCTTTGTGGGGGAACTCTCCTACGAATTCCATGTACCATCTTCTTACACCCAGGCCCTGTGGGATATTCTGGAAGCGGCGGGCAAAGAATTCGGCATCACTCCCTTTGGTCTTGAAGCCCAGAACATCATGCGCATGGAAAAGGGACATCTTATTATCGGTTCCGAATCGGAACAACGAACCAATCTGCTGGACCTGGGGATGGGCTTTTTGTGGGATCGCCATAAGACCGACGCCCGGACGGTTGGCCATGCCGCGTTAACCCAGGCTGAGAACCAGACCGGGCGGTTGAAGCTGGTGGGGATTATGACCACTGATGCCAGTGCCGATGTGCCCAAAGACGGTTCGCCGATTATTGATACCGGGGTGCGCGGCTGGTTATGCACTGCACGCTACAGCACTACCCAAAAACGGCCCGTGGGAATGGCCCTGGTGGAAGATTCGCTGGCTGTAGAAGGCACGGAACTGGGGATTTATGAGCCGGGCTGCAAGGGGAAGCTGATTTCCGTGAGGGTGGCGAAGATGCCGTTTTATGATGCTGCGGGCGGGCGGATGAAATCTTAAGATGGCGTCGTATAAAGCCCCATCTACGGTGTTGCTTTGGTTTTTCAGACTCTCAGCATACCAACCTGTATCGCTTCGACTCTGAAAAACCGAAACGCCTTGTACACGGGTCTTTTTTCTTAGTCGTTATTTGTACTTTTTAATAAGCAATAGATACTGAATTAACGTGGCATAACAGCGTTAATGTGGAGGGAACACCATGGCAACGATAGTGAGAACCTCTCCCGTTCGATTTGATGAGAGGCCGGTTGAAATTGAAGAGCGGGACGGGTGGCGCGTTGTAAAAAGCTATCAAAACGAGGGCGATGGGCCCCACTTGGTGGATTTGAGTCATCAACCCCGTTGGGATGTGCAGGATAAAAATGTGGCTGACTTGGCGCCGGTTGAAGGCCTCACCATTCCCCCTGCGCCAGGCAAAGTGGTTCTGGGAAACGGGGTGCTGATCAACCGCATGAACGACACACAGGCGGCAATTTGGCATCTGGACGGCGAAACGCCTGAAAAACCGGCTGATATGCCGATGGTCACCGATACCACTGAGGCGACCCTTTGCTTGGGGCTGATAGGACCTTCGGTGTTTGAGATCACGGAAAAGCTGACCAACCTCGATTTGGGAAACCCCAATGTAAACACCCCGCGTCTGGTGCAGGGGCCCTTTTCCCACGTCCCATGCCAGATCGTTGTCTTTCGCAATATCAATAACCATGATGGAATACTGTTTACCTGTTCACGCGGCTATGGCCATGATATGGCCCACGTTATTTTAGAGGCGGGTAAAGAGTTTGGTTTGACGCCGGCAGGTGAAAAGAGGTTTCGCGACTGGCTTGAATCATTATAAATATCCATTTTAGGAGGAGAGACCATGACCAAAAAGTACGATGCCATCATTATCGGCGCCGGAGTGATCGGCTGCCCCATCGCCTACGAATTGGCGAAAAAAGGGCACAAAACGTTAACCGTGGATACGCGGGTCGATGCTGGCCAGGGATCTACCGCCGGTTCCTGCGCCATTGTACGGGCGCACTATTCCACCGAAGATGGGGTTGCCTTTGCTTATGAAGGGTTTAAGTATTGGCTCGATTGGGAAGAATATTTGGGCCAGGTGGAAGATGAAAAGGGCTTGGCCAAATATATGAATACCGGCTCAATTCTGCTCAAATCTCAGGGGCACGACTGGCGAAAGGTGAAAACACATTACGATGCTGTGGGTGTAAAATACGAAGAGATCTCCATCGAAAAGGTCAAAGAGATGGTGCCGGTGTATGAGTTGAAAGAGCACTGGCCGGTCCGTCGCCCGGAAGATCCGCAGTTCTGGGAAGAGTCGGATAAGGATCTGGAAGGGGCCCTCTTTTGTCCGGAGGGCGGCTATGTGAACGACCCGGAACTGTCGGCTCACAATATTATGCGCGCGGCCGAAAAACATGGCGCCGAGTTTCTGTTCAACGCTGAAGTGGTCGATGTGCGCAGCCAGGACGGTAAGGTGGTTGGGATCACCCTGAAGGATCGTCAGGAAATTGACGCCCCCATCGTGGTCAACGTGGCCGGGCCGCATTCGTTTAAAATCAACCAGATGGCCGAAGGCGTCTGGGAAGGGTGCAACATCAAAACCAAGGCGTTGCGCCACGAAGTGATGTACTGCCCTTCACCGGAAGGCTATGACTATCATAAAGACGGCTACCACACCTCCGACGGTGATGTGGGTTGCTACTATCGTCCGGAGACAGGCAATCTTTTTTTGATTGGCAGCGAGGACCCTGATTGCGATCCCCAGGAGTGGGTTGACCCGGATGAGTTCTACGATGGTAAAGGCGGCCACGGCCGTGATAACCAGCTTTCCGAAGAGCAGTGGAAAGCCCAGTGCTACCGTTTGGCCAAACGTGTTCCCACTTTACGGGTGCCCAACCAGCCGCGTGGGGTCGTGGATCTGTACGACTGTTCCGATGACTGGATTCCCATTTACGACAAATCGGATCTGGGCGGCTTCTACATGGCCATCGGCACCAGCGGCAACCAATACAAAAACGCTCCCGTGGTGGGGGCCATGATGGCCGAGCTGATCGAAGCCTGCGAAAAAGGGCTGGATCACGACAAGGAGCCGTTTCAGTTTAAGATGAAATATACGGGCCGCATGTTGGATGTGGGTTTTTTCTCCCGCAAACGTGAAATCAACGAAAACAGTAGTTTCTCGGTGAACGGATAAACTGTTTTCTTTGACTTAAACAGTCCATCACGTTATTGCGAGCGTAGCGAAGCAATCTCTATTGCAATTGGAGATTGCTTCGTCACTTCTTTCCTTGCAACGCCAGATGGGGATTTAAATCAGGGTGGGTTGCAAGACGGAAAGTACGAAGTACAAAACCGATTCTTGCGAAAGAGACAACGATGCCCAATATCCACGTCTGTATTAAACAGGTACCCGATTCAGCCGCCACAATAAAAGTGGTGAGTAACAACACCATCGACGAAAAGGTGACCTGGCTACTCAACCCCTATGATGAAAATGCCGTGGCAGCAGCTTGTGATTTGCGATCCCAACTTCCCGAATGGGAAGTGGTGGCCGTTACCCTGGGCCCCAAAACCGTCGTGGAGACGCTCCGCTCCGCCTTGGCCATGGGGGCTGATCGGGGGATTCATCTGGTTTCCGACCATTGGTTTGATCAACATCAAACCGGTGCTTTTTTAGCCGCGGTCATTAAAAACGACGGCGATACCGGGGTGATTTTTACGGGCAAAGAGGCCATCGACAGCGAAGGGGGAGTACTGCCGTTCTATCTGGGTGTGTGCATGGGCCTGCCTGCGGCGTCCAATGTCTCTGCTTTAAATCTAGTGGATGAAACCACTGTTGAGGTCGAAAATGAGTTGGGGGCGGGCAACTCCCAGGTTTTACAACTGCCCCTACCGTGCGTGATCGGTGCGGGTAAAGCCTTAAGCCAGCCCAACTATCCGACCTTGCCCGACATTATCAAGGCCAAGAAAAAACCGATCCAAACCGTTGATGAAAGCGATTTTGACGATCCATCCGTCACCGCTCAGGTTGATCGGGTGGCGTTGCGCCCCTTGGTCCAGAAGCGTAAAAACGAAATCATCGACGGCTCACCGAAAACGGCGGTGGCGACCTTGATTGAACGGCTGAAAAGCGAAGCGAAGGTAATATAAATGGTGGCCAAACGCATCGGTATCTTTATTGAGACCCACGACGGCGAAGTGAAACCGTCGGTGATGGCTCTGTTTAGTGCCGCAGTAGCTGCTGAAAACCAAGTTTTGGCGTTGGTGACCGATGGCCATGCCGACAGGTATCAAAGCCTCCTGGGAACTCACGGTGCCGATCAGATCGTTGCCATTGGCGGCGATGATGGCCCTTTACCTTGGCATCCGGACCATTATGCCCAAGGCTTGGTCCAAGCCATGAAATATTATCAGATCGACGCCCTGTTGGGATTAACAACACCTCTGGGCCGGGAACTACTACCCCGTGTTGCGGCCTTGGGTGCAATACCGCTGTTGATGGACTGTCTCAACGTGGATCTGGCGGCGGGAATCGTTGAAAAGCCGCAGTTCTCGGGCAAAACCATCGCTACATTTCAAGTTAACAACCCCCAAGCGGTCTATGGCATTCGACCCAATGTGTTCGATCCCAAAGAGCATCCCCAAAAGGCCGCTATCGAGACGTTTACACCAAGATTACCTGACAGTCCTATCACCTTAAAAGAGCTGCGACAGTCGGAATCGCGTCAAATTCCGTTAACCGAAGCCCGGGTGATTGTCTCCGGTGGGCGGGGGATGCAAAACGGTGAAAATTTTCAACTGCTGAAAACCTGTGCCGATCTGTTGGGTGGCACAGTGGGTGCGTCCCGCGTGGCCGTGGATGCCGGATGGGTGCCGTATTCCATGCAGGTGGGGCAAACTGGCAGCACGGTGAACCCCAAACTTTACATCGCCTGCGGTATTTCCGGCTCCATTCAGCACTTTGCCGGGATGAAGACCAGCCAAACCATTGTGGCCATCAACACCGACCCCAACGCACCAATGGTCAAGGCCGGCGATTATGTCATTATTGGTGATCTGTTTGAGGTGGTGCCGGTGCTGATTGAGAAGCTGAAACAAGGTTTTTAAAAAATATTTCAGGATAATCAAGAACGTACCGCTCCGGCCTTTTTGGGGGGCGCGACAGCGACCAACGAAGGCAAGGTCAATTCAGAATGAATAATGCTAATTGGTAAACCCGTAATGAAACATTTCGTATTCGGTTTTCCCCCCTAATAAAGCATCGAATTTTTCCTGAATTTTCTGTCTCTTTTTGCTCAGCAGCCAACTTTCCCAGTCATCTGCCGTTTCCCATGAGCTGATCACAATAAACGTGTTGGGGCGATCAGAACTCTTCAAAGTTTCGCCCGAGATATATCCCGACTGCTGGGTGGCAAGCGCCCTCATTTGCCTGAATAGAGGAATGATCTCCCGGGCCTTTTCTTTGGGTACGTTGCGCGTGATGATGATTTTAATGGTCATTTCTACCTCCTGTATCTGCCGGGGTTCCAGAGACGGTACACTTACCTATTGGCCGTCGATAATCAATTCCGGGGCACGACCTTTAATTATTTTCAAACACCAAAGACTCCCCAAAGATCTAATTCGGCCTGTTTTCGAAACGCTTTTCGTCTCGTTCTAATAATCAGGGTCGTCTCCCGCAATGTATTTCTCTACCACGCCTCAGGATAGGCCACCTGGATAAAGCTCTCTTCCATCTTAAATTTATGCTCCCTCTCCATGGCGGCCAGATCCAAAAAGACTACTTTCAAATCGGGATCTTCGCAGTTTTCAGCCAAGTTGGTGTAGCTTTTCATGGCCAGCTCTTCGTTTTTCATGGCAAGGCCGATGGCATCTTTGAGGTTCATGTCATCATTCACCTCGGGCATCTCATAGGTCTCGGCCACCTTGAAATCTTTGTCAAAATTAAAATTGCGGCTCTCAATTTTTCCGCCGTTTAAGATATCGGCGAGTATCTTTTCATGTTTTGCTTCTTCAATTGAAAATTCTTCAAACAGCTCCCGCAGATAGGCGTCTTTGACCCGCGCCGCGATTTTGGTATAAAATTCTTTGGCATCAATCTCGTTTTGAATGGCATCGGTGATCACTTGCTTGTATTTTTCCAAGTCCATTAAACCCTCCCCACAGTTTTTAGTCCTTATTTATCCATTAAATTCATGGTGCCATCTGGAAAAATCGATGGTGCGATTCTAAAAACATCTTAAATGATAAATACCGTACCTGCAAGGAAAACGCATAAGTTGGTGATTCTTCAGGAAACCCTACTTACTGGTGGTTATATCGCGGACATGACATTCGCCGCACATGATGGGGCCGGCATCGCGTTCTAGATGGCACCCTTTGCAGTTGGCGTGAAAAGCCTGGAGAAGTGACGGGACCGAGCCCTCAGGCTTTAAACCGTGGCAATCGGCGCAGTATTGATCTTCGGAGGATTCGTCTTCTACCAATTGGCCATCTTCATAAAGATGATGACATTCGGCGCAATCTTCTATTTCCGCCATTTCATTATGTTCATCGTGGGCAAATAGGGCCGCGGGACGCTGGGGATTTTCAAAGTCGCTGTTGTCCACAACCTGCATCTCGTCCTGACTAAAGGCATTGAACAGACACCCGATGACAAACAACATGGTAAGACAAGTTATGATGACGGATCGATTCATGGTTCCCTCTCCGAACTATTTTCGCCCAAGGCACCCGTGGGCTTTTCCATGACGGAATAGAGAATGTCGCCGACAAATTTAATATCGTAGCCCAATTCATAATGACGGTTGATATCCTCCAAGCCGCTATGGCAATTGTGACAAGGCGCAAACAGAACCGTGGCACCACGCTCTTTGGCGTCGCGCAACTGATCCGCCTTGGCGCGGGAGCCGGTAATGCGGGCGTTTTTATAGGGCGGCCCGCAATTGATTACGCCACCTCCGGCGCCGCAGCAAAAGTTGTGCTCACGGTTGGGGGTCATCTCCACCACGTTTTCGCAAAGTGCGTGCACCACCTCGCGGGTCTTGTCGTGTAGACCGCCGCCCCGCGATACATTACACGGATCGTGCAGGGTGACCGGCTCTTTGAATTTTTCACCAATGGTAACCAGCCCCTTGGTAATCAGCTCGTGGTAGAATTCCAGGGCATGCACCACCTGAATCGGCGGCATTTTCCAACCCAACCAGCGGTTGCCCACATCAAAAACCGAGCGGTAGGCATGGCCGCACTCGCCCATGACAATGCGGTTAACCCGCAGGCGGGCAGCAGTCTCAAAGTGTAATTTTTTGATCCGCCCCATCAGTTCATTGTCGCCTGTAAACATAGCCATATCGCTATTGTCCCAACCCGGTGTCGAAGGCATGGTCCAGTCGACCCCGGCCACATGCATGATTACCGCTGCCTGATAGATCAGGTTGGCCTGAAACTTGGGCTCCGGGCCGATAACCGAATAGATGATATCGGCACCTTCCTTCTCCAAAGGGATGCGCAGATCGAAAATCTCCTCCTGGGCCTCTTCCTCCTGCCACTGCAGGGTGTCGATCCATTCATCATCTTTGACCCACATCTGGTTCATGGCCGCGGCATGGCTGTGGGCCGTATCCTGAATATATTGCGGTGTGATCCCCAGCAGGTGGCAAATACGCCGAACCACCAGCATCAGATAGGCCACATCAACTCCAAAGGGGCAGTACATGGCACACCGTTTACAAAGGTTACACTCGGTTTGGGCAATGCGGACGGCATCGGTCATGAATTGCGGGGAGACGCGACCTTTGGTTTTGAGCATCTCCCACAAGGTCTGCTTCACTTTGCCCACCGGCGAAAAGCGGGGATCCTGATCGTGGGAAAGATAAAAATGGCAGGCCTCGGAACACAAACCGCAATGGACGCAGGTTTGGATATAGGCTTTGAGCCGGGCCCCGGTCTCGCTGGAAATAACCCGGTTGATCACCCGTTGGATACGCTCAGGCGTCAGTTTGGCCAGCCCCTGTTCTATGCCCGCATCGCCCGCCTGCGCTCTTTTTTCTTTAATTGTATCTGAAATGGTCATCATGATGATCCTTTGTTACCAGTCTTTTGCTTGGCGCACGCCCCCGAACTCCGAGCCCAGATAGGCCCGGGTAAACGGCGCAAACAGCATGTGGCTGAGCCGGGTGAAGGGAATGGCAATTAACATGATTTCACCACACACCACATGTAAAATCATGATTGCCGGGTAGGCAAACCATTGATGATACGCCAGAAAGCCGGTTACAAACGGCGCTGCGACAATCACCAGCAGCCAATAATCCGATGCGCTGGTGACAAATTTCACCTGGGCTAAAAAAAGGCGGCGGCAGAGAAAATAGAGGCATCCTGCCAATACGCCCAGGGTCATCAGATCGCTGAGCCATCCGGGCAAGGTCCACCAGGAGATTCCCCACGACTCCTCGATGAGCAACACATGGGCCAATAAAAAGAGCGGCGTGATCAACACGCAAAAATGAAATGTAAAAGTCACCATGGTCATGACGGGATTTTTGCGCATATTGGTCGCGCCAAAAGGGAGGCTCCAGTGCAGCAGTGAGCGTAGGCTATATTTGAGGCTCATGTAAGAAAAAATAAAACTTTCCTTTTGGCGGGCCAGCGTCAATAGCGTAAAGATACGATAGAGACCGCCGCAGATAAAAATGCCGAACGCCACCCATACCATCGGACCGCTGACAAATTTATAGATTGTGTGCATATTCACCCCTCTAGGGGTTCTCGTTTTTAAGTGATGGTGCGGCCACCGGTATCACTTCACGGCAGTAAATGCCTTGATCAATATATCGTAGCAGAAGCTTGGTCCCGTCCGGTGAAAAGATCGGATCCCAGGCATGCTGATACCCCTTGGCAAAAATCGAATCGTTTAAAACAAAGGTGTATCTGTTTTCCGTTTTTACCCGCAAGGCCAAATGGTCGCCGGACAGGGAAAAGACCGGCTTGAAAACCCGACTAAACGTTTTATTCCAGGCAACACCATCCACGGTGACACCCCAGCGATTGCCGTCTTTGATTACTGCGGCGATCTTGTTCCCTTCCGGACTAAACCGCCACCCCACAATCATGCCGCTAAAAGTCGTTGGCCAAAGGCTCCCGTCCACGGCTAGGGTCCAGCGGCCATACTTGGGCGCAACAATGGCGGCTAATTTCGAGCCATCCGGGCTAAAACCGGGATGCCATACCTGGGTGAAAGCGTGGCTCCAAACCAGAGCATCGTCTTGGGCTAAAAGCCATTTCCCACCGGTACGAACGGGCGCCACCAATACGCCTTTTTGGGGATGAAAAACCGGCTCCCAAACAGCGCTATAGGTCCTTTCCCACTGCTGATCGTCCACAGCGAGGGTATATTCCTCCCGGTTGAGCCTAACCTGGGCCGCCACATGGCGGCCGTTCGGGCTAAAAACCGGGCTCCATAGATTCATAAATATTTTTTGCCATGGTTTACCGTTGACGGCGAGGCTAAAGGCGCCGGACTGATATTTTTCGATGTCGGCCATGCCGTAATCCCTGACTTGCACTACTGCGGCAGCATGGTGGCCGTCAGCGCTTAAAACCGGTTCGGTCATAGAGGCGAAGGTGGTTTCCCACAAAACGCCGTCCACGGCCATAGCGTATTGCATCCCTTGCTGCGCGGCTACGGCAATATGGCGGCCATCTTCGCTAAAGCGGGTGTCCCAAAGATAATCAAAGGTCTCGGTCCACGGCACTCCCTCGACGGCAACCGTCCAGGCGCCCATTTCCGACACCAGGGCCGTCAAGCGGCTATCGGGAGCAAAGCGTAGGTTCCACGCCTTATCAAAGGTGGGCTCCCACTGATTACCGTTGACGCAAACACTAAAGATCCCCGGTTGGAGATTGACAATAGCGGCCACTTTTTCGCCGTCGGGGCTGGCCGCCGGCTCTTCCACCCAAGTGTAGTTATCTTTCCAGGTGTCAAAAGGACGCGCCTTTTTCCCAACCGTCCAGTCCCAGGTTGCGCTATCAGTCATGACTGTTCCCGCAAAAGGCTGTTATTTGGCGTCCGGGATACCATTGTTCAGCTCCGCCAAAGGTATTTGCGCCGGACGCTTGCGGGGAATACAGATGATAAAATGAGCCCCCTGGCCCGGTTCCGAAGAAACCTGAATCTCGCCTCCATGCCGGGTAATCACATGGTGGGCGATAAACATCCCCAAACCGGTGCCTTGAGACCCTTTGGATGAAAAAAAGAGGGTAAACATCTTTTCCCGGGTCTCACGATCCATTCCCATCCCGTTATCTTCCACCTCAAAGCAGATGCGGTTATTCTCCAACGGATGGGCCGAAAAGCGAACCTGATGCTCCGATTTGGTGCGATCGTGGGTACAGGCCTCGATGGCATTTTCCAGAAAATTGACCAAGGCGGCCTCAAACCAGTTGGGATCCACATCGCAGTGACCCAGATTATCGGCGATATCGGTTTTAAAGGGAATCTGGTTTTGGTTGGCCTTGGGCGCTATCGACACCACCACCTTTTCCAGCACCTGCCCTACATCCACCGCTTGATATTGCAACTGCCGGCTCTTGGCATAGTATAGGATTTCCAGCACCATTTTGCGAATCCGGTCGGCCATTTGGCGGACCTGCTCAAATGCACGGTCAATGCGTTCGGGGTCGTTTTTCTTCAACCCGGTTTCCATCTGATAGATCCCCCCGTCCAGCGCGGTCAACATGCCCTTGATGCCGTGGGACATGGAGCCGATCATCAACCCCAGCGAGGTTAAATGATCCTGCAACTGGCGAATATGGGTAATATCGGTCGACATCTCCATCACCTGGGTGATCTCGCCGTTATCGTTGCGAATGGGCGCCGTCCAGGTCAGCACATGGTACTTCCGGCCGCTTTTAGCGGTCACCACCTCTTCGGTGCGATTGGGTTTGCCCGTCACAAAGGTGTCGGCCACCGGGCAGTGGGCGCACCGGGTGGTTCGATGCTTATAGATCTCGTAGCAATAGCTGCCGATTTCAGTACCGAAATGTTCCTTGAATAACCGGTTAGTGGCGGTGATGCGAAATTGACGATCCTGGACGGTGATATAGCAGGGCACCTCATCAAAGAGCTGTTCATAGAGGGTCTGGGTGGTTTTAAGGGCCTTGATTGTTTTTGTGCAGCCGTAGAGCCTCTTTTCCGTTTCAATCTGTCGGCGGGCCTGTTGCAGCGCCAACTCCAGGGCGATGCTGTTAATCGGTTTTTCCAGATAACAGAGGGCATCAAGGCCCAACGCTCCCATGATCTCGGAAAGCACGGTCTTGGGGGCCATGATGATCATCTGCATAGTGGGATGCGTCGCCTTGTAACGCCTAAGCATATCAACGCTGCCGGTCTCCAGATCGCTGGGGTCGACGATCAACACGAAATAGGGGGCCGGGGCGTCGAAAAAGGGCGCTGCCTCGTCCATGGACCCGGCGATGGCAATGTCAAATTGCCGCCGCTCGATAAAAGGCGTTAAGGCTTGGGCATGGTCCTTGCTTGCATCAATAATGAGAAGTTCGTCGGCCATCACGTTACCCGCCGCAGGTTTCTGCGAAATTGGAAGATGAGCTGCTTGCCGGACAATTCAACCTATTGCCGGTGGCGGGCAATAAAAAAACGCAACCGACAATTTTTTACGACCGTTAACGAGATCTTTGCAGGACATCTATTTTTGTTCACGTTCAAAAAAGGCGAAAAATGTAACCGAAAGAATATATTGAATATTTCGAGGATACCATTTTGAGCCTGACGCCAAAATTGGGTAAAAAGGGGAGCTATGCAAAGATCTCTTAACCATAGGGGGACGGTTACCCCATCCCATCGGCCGGGCGAATCACGACCCAATGGTCTCTTTGACCAGTTTGAGCAGCTCTTCCCGATCAAAGGGCTTCGATAGGCTCGCCACCGCCTTGCCAATGGCGTATTCATTGCCCGAGATGCCACTGATCACAATCACCGGGGTGTTTTTAATACCCGGCTCTTGGCTCATCTTACGGTAAAAGCGCGGCCCCCAATCGCCGGGCATATCTAAGTCCAGGGTGATAAGGTCCGGCTTTTCTTTTTTAGCAACCTCTAAGCCCTCGTTGGCATCCATTGCCTGGTAGGTATCATAACCGCTATCTTCAAAAAAAGAGGTCAGATAGTCCACCACATTGGGATCATCGTCAATTATGAGTATCTTTTTTGCCATCTTGAATCCTTTCCGGCCTCTTCACGCCAAAGGGATTTATTTCATTGTTTTATTGACACTGATCACCGGGCAACTGGAGCGAATAAGCACCTGTTCGATATCTCGGCCCAATTGGATATCATCCCGGTCACCGGTTTGGGTCTGATGGGCCATCACTATCAAATCGGCCTGCTTTTCGCGGGCGAATTTGACGATTTCAACATAGGGAATACCTTCCCAAACCTCAATACTGTAGTCGGCAATCCCTTCCATGTGAGCCACATAACGACCGTGAATCCGTTTGCGGGTTTCCCGAATTTTTTGTTCAATGGTATCCTGGCCTTCTAAGGCGTCCATCGCAGGCGGACGTAAATCAACCGGGTGGAACAGATGAATTTCACCGTCGATTTCTTGGGCCAGCTGACAAGCGTAAGTAAAGGCGGTATCCGATGCTTTGGTAAAATCGGTAACAAAAACAATACTGGAAACACCCCCCCAGAACGACGCTGCCGGTCTGGCCACCACCATAACCGGGCTGGGGGACGCTTTAGCCACCCTATGAAGGGTGGCACCCGCCATAATATTTTGACGAATCGCCGGGTCTTCTCCACCGGCGGAATTTCCCATGACCACCAGATCGGGTTTATCGTCACGTATTTTGCGTAAGACCTCACGGTGGGGAGCGCCGACGGCCAACTCGAGATGGGTCTTGTCAGCTTCGGCCAACTGCTTGGCATAATGAACTTTTAGCTCCTCCAGGACCCAAGCTTTGTAATCATCGTCGGCCTCCACGTCTTCACCTGTCTTGATATCCATAACGGTTTGCCCGCCAAATCCACGCGACGGCACCCCCAAAACGTGCAATACCGTTAGCTGGGCGTTGCATTGCCGGGCCAAATTGAAGGCAACCCGTGCTGCATGGTCGCAAATTTCGGTTGCCGAAGTTGCGAACAGAATTTTTTGGAACATGCTTCACCTCCCTCGTCCATGCCGGAATCATCGGCAGATACGACAGGCTACTCTTCTTTGGGTTTCCGGTTTTCGGGTATCACCGCCATATTGATCAAGAGCGGTTTTAAAAAGCTCCAGCGGATTCCCGCTTTATAAATCTCCTCCAGGTCGCGGATGGCATCCCAACAGTTATGGCAAGGAGCAATGACCAGTTTGGCACCGGTATCCATGATCTGTTTCAGTTTGACTTTCATACCGATGTTGCGTTGTTCACGGTAGCGGCCGATCCCGTTGAGCCCGCCGCCTCCGCCGCAGCAGAAATTATGCTCACGGTTGGGGGTCATCTCCCGAAAGTCCTCGGCGATATACTCCATAATTTCACGGGCGATGTCTGCCAGGCCGCCGTTGCGGATATAGTTGCACGAATCCTGATAGGTGACCGGTTCTTTGATCTTTTTATTGGGGTCAATTTTAATCTTACCGGTACGCAGTGCCTCGGCGACCCACTCCACATAGTGGAAACTTGGGATCGGGGTTTGACCGTCTTCGTATCCGGCCCAATAAGGCCCTTCCAAAACGGTGGCCCGGTAGGCGTGGCCGCACTCGGTAACCACCATCCGATTGGGCTCCAGCCGTTTCATGGCGTCGTAAACGCTCTCCACCTGCATTTTAGCCGCACCCCAATCCCCGGCGAACATGGCGATACTGGTCTCTTCCCACCCTTTGCTGGGAACGGTCCAATTCTCACCCGCCAGGTGGAATAATATCGCAGCCTCGGCCAGATCTTCAGGATAGTGCTTCGGTTCCCGGGCGTTCACCGTGTAAAGAATGTCGGCCTTTTCCACATCCACGGGAATGGTCAAACCGGGCCAATCCTCTTCGTATTCTTCAGCCATCCACTCACAAGTATCCACCCAATCCTCGGTGGTGATATCCATTTGGGCGCGGTAGATGCGGTGCATACCGGTGCCGATCTTCATTTCCCACGGCGAAAATCCTTGGGTAAATAAAATTCCCCGCAAATAACTGAACATCACTCCGGTGTCGATGCCAAAGGGGCAGTAAACACCGCAGCGGGTGCAGCAGGTGCATTTGCTAAAGGCGGTATCCATGCACATCTGCATAAAAGCGTTGTCCACTTTCCCTTTTTTGCGGATCAGTTCTCCCAACGTCTGTTGGATTTTATAGGAGGGGACCTGGGTCGGATCGCGGTCATTGGCCAAATAGTAAAAGCACGATTCGGCGCACAAGCCGCAATGAGAGCAAATTTTCAACCAGGTTTTGAGTCGTGATTTGAGCGATTTTTGCAAGACACCCCAAATGGCGTCGGCGTCCACATCCAGCGTGTTCATCTCCTGGTAGTATTGCTTGCCGCTTTTATCGTTGAGCAGCGCCTGAAGCTGTTCGATGGTATCGATGGTTTTTTTGTTACACAGTTTACCTTCGGGCATGTTTATTCCCCCATCAATAACGTGAATGGCGTTGTAAAAATTCTCATCGACTGCGTTGCTCCGGGTTAACAAACGCTCGGCATACGACATGCATCGTCTCGCCTTTGACAAACCATCGCGCCATGTATCCGTGCCTTTTTACTTGGCCATCAAGGACAATTTTCATTTTACCACCTGCCTGTTCTTATTCGACTGTTGGCGTCATTATACGCTTACCAAGCCATCCCCTTGCTCTTCATGCCGCCGCGTTTAATGCCGTAGTCCATTCCCAACTGCATGCGGGATAAAAAGAAGAGGATAAAATGCGACAGTTTGGTGAGCGGAATGGTGACCAGAAAAATCTCGCCGGCCAAAATGTGCGCAATCAACCAAAAATCGTAATTGGCCACCTGGTAGCGGGCCAGCAGACCCGTGATAAAAGGCGTCACAGCAATGAGAAGCACGGCGTAGTCGTGCCGATTCGTCATAATCCGGACTTCAGGCAGTGCGATCCGCCGCAGGGCCAGCAGCATCACGGCAATGATTACCAAAACGGTCAGAACGTCGGCCGTGGTTGCGGAGATCGTCGGCAGGCTGAAACCGAAGTTCTCTTCCAGCATGATATTGTGGCCCATGAGAAAAATCGGCGTAATGAGCAACCCGATATGCAGGATAAACACCAGCAGTGTGAAAAAGGGGTTCTGACGCCAACTGCGGGTTCCATAAGGCATCAGCCAGAAGAAGATGGAGCGCAACGCCCCTTTGACGCCAAAGCGTAAGTGCGGCTTATAGGCGACCCGGTCCATTTGCCAGTCCAGCCCTTTGAAGTACCACACCGCCCTGGCGATAATGCCAACAGTAAAAATGATGAATGCCAGCCACACCAATGGGCCGCTTACAAATTGATACATGGCATACTCCGTATTAAATGCGAACCGTCAATACGATCCACACCGATTTACATTATTTATAGGTCCGATCGTCGTTGCCGGTTAAAAAACACCAGAATCCGGCAATGCCGATAAGCGCCAATACAATGAGAATATAGGTCACACTTTCCGTATGAAGCATAAAGTCGTGCAACGTGTGAAAAACATCCATGGGTTGTCCCGTCCGTATTTGTTAAGATTCTTGTGGCTTAATGGTAATCGTAATCGGGATGATCATAAAAAATCGGCATCCTTGTGACGATAAACCGGAAAACCAGAATTCCCACCGTGACGATGAAAAGCGAAACCGCGATCTCCATCCAATGGGGGAAGTAGCGTTCGCTGTCGGGCAGATGATAGTTAAAGGCGATCATGCTGACATTAAACCGGTTGAGCACAACCCCCAGCACCGTCCAGCCCGCAGCAAACCGCACCAAGCCCACTTTTTGATCCCGAACTGCGATGGCATATAAAAAGCATGGCAACGCCACAAACCCTATCAGCTCCAACAGATACCACAGCCCGTAGCCGGTGGTGAGATGGTGCCAGTTGTTGTCCGTGGAAATTCCCATCACCTTGATGATAAAATAGCCTGCCAGCACCCAGGATGCAGCCCGGCCGAAAGAGAGGGACAAGGCGTCTTTCCGGGCAATATGATCATCGCCCATTTTATCCTTAAACGCCTTATAGGATAAGGTGCCCTCAAAGATCACCATGGAGAGTCCGGCGATGATACTGGTGATAAAAAAGTAAATGGGCAGATACCCCGAATACCACAGTGGGTGAACCTTGGATGGAGCGATGAGAAAAAGGGCCCCTAGAGACGATTGGTGCAGCGTCGAGAGCACCACCCCGAAAATGGTCAGCAATAAGGTCAGCCGGGTGATCCAGTTGCGTAGCTTTTTAACGCCCAGCCATTCCAAAGCCGCCGGCGAAAATTCCAAAAAGAGCACCGTTAGGTAAAGGGCCACACAGGCGCCGACTTCAAAGAGCAGCGACGTGGTCCCCCGTGACACCAAAAATGGGTACGGCAGCCGCCAGGGCCGACCCACATCGTAATGCAACGCCAACACCACCAGGACATAGCCCAAAAAACCGGTCAAGATCGCCGGGCGCACCGCCGAATGGTAGCGCTTTAATCCAAAAATATAGACCGCCGCTGACGTGACGTAGCCCCCTGCGGCCAAAGCAACACCCACCAGCAGGTCAAACCCGATCCAGATTCCCCAGGGGTTGTAATCGGAAAGGTTGGTAGATGCATCCAGCCCTTGGGTAAAGCGGACAAAGGTAGCGTAAAGACCCACGATCACAATGACGGTGGCAATGATATTGAACGGAGTAAACAGTGATTTGCGGGTGGTTCCCGTTTCAGCCGACATTACGCGTCCTTCCCATCTTCCGGATCGGCTTGTGCTAATTGTGCTTCCTTGGCTTCTTTGAGGGCCTGTTGAATTTTGTTTTCGATCTCTTTTTCTTTCTGTTTGTTCATCATTTTAATCGTGGCGTCCATCTCCGCCTTGGCGTCGGCCTGGGCCTGGGCCAAGGCGGCCGCCATAGCCGCCTGTTTTTCCTGCTCACCTACTTCGTCGCGACGTTTGGCGATATGATAAATCCCGGTTAGCAGCACCGGCCACAGCCCCGTCACAATGGGCACCGCCTGCAGGGCGCCCTTGGTCAACTCGGGCGCGGGCGTCACTCCGAGGTCTTCACGCAGACCGATCTTTTCAAAAGGCGCGTTGGAGATGAAGAGCCAACTGGCGCCGCCCATCTCGTTTTCCCCATAAATGTGGGGAATATATTTGCCCGGTTCGCGGTCCATTCGGCTGCGGGCGATATTCAACACCGCCTGACGCGGGCCAAAGGTCAAGGCCTCGGTGGGGCAGGCTTCGACACATCCGGGCAAGAGCCCTTTTTCCATTCGTGGATGGCAAAAGGTGCATTTTTGCACCCTGGGTGTAAGCACTTCATCATACTCGTAGGTAGGGATTTCAAAGGGGCAGGCGATCATGCAATAACGGCAGCCCACGCAAACCGACGCATCGTAGGTGACCGACCCAAGATTGCTTTTGGTAAAAGCTTTTACAAAACAGGCCGACGCACAGGCGGGCTCCCGGCAGTGAAAGCACTGCATTTTGCGGTAGACCGGCGCACCGTTTGAGCCTGAATATTGATTGACCACCGTGTATGTGTCCGCGTCGGTGCGACGAAAGTTTTCAAGTACGGTCAGATCGTCAAAAGAGACATCAGGCTTGGGCAATTCATTGACCTGGTTGCAGGCGGTTTCGCATTTGCGACAACCAATACAACGGGTTACGTCCACCAGCACGGCCCGATTGTCCGCATGGCCGGTAAAATGCGTGTTCCCGGCGGCATGGGCATGAGGAGCGACTGCGGCACCCACACTCGCGGCACCGATCCATCCAAGAAACTTTCTTCGGGAAATGGTCATACTTTTACCTTTGTCGGTCTATATATGGTTGTCCTGAAAATCATGGCTCACCCTTTATTTTTTTAAATGGCACGCCGTACAGTTCTGGTTGGCCGGTTTTTCGATTCCCATTCGGACATGGCAGGTCATGCACTGTTGATGATAGGCGGCTTTTAATCCCGGCCGTCCGGCGTTTTTCAAATCAAAGGGTTTGCCATGACAGCTGCCGCAGGGCGGCGGTGTGGCCGAGGCCGGACTGTTGTGATGGCACCCCTGGCATAAAGTTTCCGGCGATTGATGAAAGTAGAGCGCCAGATTGTCTTCCATGGAGCCTTTGGCCAGGGTTTGCACTATTTTGCGGTGGGGCAGACGAACCGGGTGATACTCTTCAACAATGGCCCTGATTTCAACGGTTTCGGGGACTTTGCGATAATCGGCGGGCATGCGGTTGGAGCGGTTAAAATCCAGCACCTGGGAGGCCAACTGGGGCTGTTCGGTCATGGCTTGGAAGTGCTCTACCGTCGGTGCGGAATGGCAAAACCGGCAACGACCCTCATCGGCGGAAAATTCTGCCATGATACTGGCATGACAACCCGCACAGGCCGGTTCTTGCTGCTGTTTTTGCCGGTGACAGCCCACACAGCTGTGGGTGGAACTCTTTTCGTGCATGGCCTGGGCCAAAGTGATGTTGTTACCCTCGCTACGGCCATTTTCCGCATGGCAATCGGCACAGCGGTTTAACGAGGCGTGATGGCAGACAATACAGCTATCAACCGACTTTTCATGACGAATATGATCAAAGGGTACAGCGGGCATTTTATCGAGAACCTCCGGGGTCACCTCTTCTTTGATGGCGGTCCGTTTCACCCACACGACATCAGGCTGATTGCGATCCAGTCGGGGGATATCCGTCAGTTTAGCAATGGCTGCTTGACCCTCTTGGGAATGGCAACCGACGCAGTTGACGGGGCCGGCCGCTTTTTCCTGAGCAATGAATTCCCGATGGCAACCCAGGCATCCTTCATGAGAGGCTTGACGCATGGAAATGCGGTTTTCTTCGGTTTGTTCTTTATGGCAGTAGCGGCAGGAGCCCTCTTTGCCTTTGATGTAAACCTTCTTTTGCGCTTCCTTATCATATTGATGGTGGCAGACCTCGCACTTTTTTTCCAGTGTCCGGGTATGGCGAAAGTGCAACGATTTATCCATGCCCATGGGTAGCTGGCTCATTTGAGGCAGCCCCTCTTTCGGATGACAGCCGCCGCAGGTGACCGGCCCGGAAGCAAATCCCGATTTTAGCGTATCTTCGTGGCAGGCGATGCAGTTGTTGTGGTAGAGATCCATGATAGCGGTTTTATCGTCATTTTCCAGGCGTTTGAATTCAAATGAGGCGCCCTTTTCCTTTTTAGGGTGGCAGGTCTCACAGTTTTTATCCTGCTTGGCTAAAGCGGCCGTATGCGTGTCATGGGGAAAGGCCACCGGCGGCCGCTCTAACTCACCATAGGCTTTTAGCCTGTCTATCACCAGCAAGTCTGCTTGCTGCGGCTGGTCTGCTTCAATGGGGACCTGAACACTGTATCCGGCAAGGCGTAAGCCCAAAATACCCGCCATTGCCGTAAAGGCAATGAAGAGATACTTGATTCGGCTGGAACGGCTTTTTTTCATCGGTAACCCTTTGCTGTTAAACTCGATGCTGTCTCCTTGAAACATTCGTGGGTCCGCCCGTTTCAGATCGCTTCGGCAAGCAGGCGCTACGGTTTTTTGGCAAAACGTGGGTGACATGGGAATAGGGGGTTGATTTCAACACGGTTGGCGACGTGTAGCGATCACTTTTTGGAATCGGAAACATTGCTTTTAAAAGTCGTACCTTTCTCGATAGACGAATGAATATTGCTGATCATTTTTAGTTGAGAACGCGCTTGGTGTCAATCCTTTTCCCTACAATGCCGTGGGGTTTGACAGGGGCATCGGCTTGGCCTATAGATGCCTAAATAACGATGATAACCGATAAACCCCTTTAACAGGAATCTTTATGACCGAAAAAACCAAAGAAGCCGGGATAGATCCGATTCAGCTCAATAGGGACAGCCGGTTTACGTTTAAGTGCCGCCCCGGTGTCAAATGCTTTACCAAATGTTGCCGCGGGACCAATATCGTGCTGACACCCTATGATGTAATCCGTTTAAAAAACAGGTTACAGCTTGATTCGGAGCAGTTCTTGACCATCTATACCAAGCCGGAATTATTGGAAAAAACCGATCTTCCAATTATTACCTTAAAAATGTTGGAAGATGAAGACAGCGATGAGGGTTCCTGTCCGTTTGTGCGAGATGACGGTTGCCTGGTCTACACCGACCGTCCCTCTTCATGCCGCTACTATCCGTTGGGCGTGGCTTCTTTGAGCCATAAGGAAGGCGCCGACGAAGATGATTTCTACTTTTTTGTCAACGAGCCTCACTGCCTCGGATTTGAAGAAGATGCCCGGTGGACGGTCAGAGCGTGGCGCCAGGACCAAGGCGTCGATATCCATGATGAAATCAACGCCGAGTGGACCGATCTTTTGGTGCGCAAACGTTCCTATCCCAAAAACGTGATGCTGACCGAGCAGGCCAAGCAGATGTTTTTTATGGTCAGCTACAACATTGAGAAATTAAGGGAATTTGTTTTCGAGAGCTCTTTTTTAGACCGTTATGAGGTGGATGAAGCCACTGTGTCAAGAATCAAGGAAGATGAGGTGGCGCTTTTGCAATTTGGTATTCGCTGGCTCAATTCGTTACTGTTTAAACAGGGCGGGTTCAAGCAAAGAGAGCCGACAGCGTAATATCCGCCGGTCCTTATGTAATCAGTTAAAATGGAGATTGACGTTATGAGTAATGCCATCCGTTTTTACGAAACCGGCGGGCCGGATGTATTGAAGTGGGAAGCCGTGGATCCCCCGCCTCCTCAAGCCGGTGAAGTGCGGGTGCACCACAGAGCCGTGGGGCTCAATTTTATTGATATTTATCACCGTACCGGGCGTTATCCCATTGGTGATCTACCGGCGGTTTTAGGTCTGGAAGCCGCCGGGGTGGTTGATGCGGTGGGTGACGGGGTCGATTCCCTGGCGCCCGGCGATCGGGTGGCCTATGCGGGCGTGCCGCCGGGCGCTTATACCGAGGCCCGGGTGATTCCCGCCCACCGGCTGGTAAAGCTGCCCGAGGCGCTCTCCTATGAAACTGCCGCCGCGGCCATGCTGCAAGGCATGACGGCCCGCTACCTGCTTAAAGGGTGCTATGCGGTCAAGCCCTGCGATACGATCCTCATCCATGCCGCTTCCGGCGGGGTCGGCTCCATTGTTTGCCAATGGGCCAAGCATCTCGGCGCCACGGTGATCGGAACGGTGGGCAGCCCCGAAAAAGCGGCCAAAGCAAAACAAAACGGTTGTGACCATCCGATTTTGTACAAGGAGGCTGATTTTGCCTCGGAAGCGGCCTCTATTACTTCGGGCAGAGGGGTGAATGTGGTCTACGATTCGGTGGGGAAAGACACCTTTATGAAATCATTGGATTGTCTGCGGCCCATGGGGACCCTGGTCAGCTTCGGCCAATCCTCAGGATCGGTGCCGCCGCTGGACATCGGGCTGCTGGCCCAAAAAGGATCGCTCTTTCTAACCCGACCCAGTTTGATGACCTACACGGAAAAACGGGAAGACTTGGAGGCCCACGCTCGGGACCTGTTTGAAGTATTGCAAAACGGCGCAGTCAAAATCGAGATTTCCCAAACATTTCCCTTAAAAGAGGCCGCCGAGGCTCACCGGGCCCTGGAATCGCGCAAAACGACCGGGTCGTGTTTGTTGATGCCCTAGAAACTTCGTCAGAAAAAGAGCAATCGAGGTTTCGTTTGGGAAAATTCGGGCTGAATATAGATAGTATACAGAGGTACGCATCAAAAAGGGCAACCCCTTAGGTTGCCCTTTTTACAATTGATTGCCGTGAAATCGAAGCGCTGCCGCTAATACGATGGGTAAGAGAGTTCTTTGTGAAGGGTCTGATCATCCAGACGTGCTTCAATATCGACCTCAAAGAATTCCACCAAAGGCTGTAAAATCTCCGGGTTGTGGTCCCAAGTGGTACGGACTGCCTCAATCACGACGGCTGCCCCGCTGGGGCTCATTTTGCCAAGGGGCCTTCGGCACGGCCCCGACGGTAACCCCAACAACTGCATCAAGGTTTTCAAGGCCAGCGGATTGCGGGCCCGGCAGGTGACATCGCCAAATGGCGAAGCTTCCTGGGTCATGACCGTTACCAGGCCGAAAAGCGGCGCCAACGCATCACCCAATTTTTGAGCAGTGGCGTTGTCGCCGGCCAGATGTGCGCGAACCATATCGCCCACCGTTTTGGGGGCAACGTTGGCCAATACAGATATGACACCGGAAGCCTTGATCTCTTTGTCGGCGATCATATCCAAAGTCAAGCCGTCATCTCCTGAAAGGATGGTAAATTTTTTACCACAGCATTGGCGGGTGCGGCGCATATTCTCCAGGTTGCCGGTGGCCTCCTTGACCACATTGACATTGGGGCATTGCTGATAACAGAGGGCCAGATCCTCGGGCAATAGTTGTACGCCCGTTCGCCCCGGAATGACATAAGGAATAATCGTTGTGTCGGGAAACTCCTCGGCAATGGGAATCACGTACTCTTTGCGAATCTCCTGAGAGCTGGGACCGTTATAGTAGGGATCCACCAATAACAGGGCGTCGGCGCCGTCATCAACGGCCAGGCGCGATGCCGTCAAGGCTTCCGAAGTATTATTGCTGCCCGTTCCTGCAATGCATACACACTTGCCCCGGGTCATTTTGCTGACCGTGGCAACCACCTGGTTATGTTCTTGCCAGGAGAGAACCGGGCTCTCGCCGGTGGTTCCGACCGCCAAAATTCCGGTAATATCGTTCTCCAACTGAAAAGCGATCAGTTTTTCAAGGCCCGCAACATCAATGGCGTCGCTTTTAAAGGGGGTAATCAGTGCGGTATGGCAACCTGCAAACATGGTCTCCTCCAAGATTGATAGCGCCCCGCCAGCTTAGATTTTTAAAGTGCGTCAAAGGGGCACGCGTTTCGGATTAACTGGAATCTGAATACGAAAAGCATTAAACAACCAGGGGGGTGGCGTCAAGTAAAACCTAAAATGGCAGCATTAAAAAGGCGAAGATGTTTTATGGGTCACCCCTGCTTTTTTGAAAACAATCCGAATGTTAGGAATAAAATTTTAGGGGATTGGGACTTATTGAACACTATCCTTTAAGGTTTTGCCTGCTTTAAACTTCACCGCGTTAGATGCAGCAATCATGATTTTTTGACCGGTTTGAGGGTTGACACCCTGACGCGCTTTACGACGGGTGATGGAAAAGGCCCCAAAACCGGTGATGGTAACTTTGCCGCCTTTTTGGGCTTTTAGGCCCTCTGTAATGCCCTCGATGGCTGCATTCAGCGCGTGGGCCGCCTTGGCTTTGGAAAGTCCGGTTTTGTCCGCAATGGTTTCGATCAGGTCAGTTTTTGTCATCATCGCTCCGATGGTATTTTGATTGTACGTCAAAATTGATCACTCCGGCCGGTCACGGGTACTTTTTGGCAACATTTTACTGTAGATTTTGAAATATTTTCGTAAATTTTCCAAAATCCGGAAAGCCCGGGCTTATTCAAAGGTCTCCAACCGTTGCACTTGTGGGTTGAATTCACGACAGATTCCCACGGCAAGGCGTGAATAAAAGCTTGCCGGAACATCCCACCCCTTTTTTCGCTGGTCGCCTGGATCGAGACCTCAGGTGATCTTGCCGCCGTCCAGTCGGTCTTGCAGATCTTCGAGCTCGCTCCAGCGTCCTTCCGCGGCCAGCCTTGCCTGTTGCGGCCAAGTTGTCGGATCGTGCATCTTAAAACGTTCACCCGCCGCATCAAGCACCGCCTTGAGCGCCTCGGCCGTGGCATTGGCTACAGAGGTAAAAGTCAAGTAGCCAGCGTCGTGCAGTAGCTGTGAGATTTTCGGACCGACGCCTTCAATCTTGGTCAGATCATCGGGATCGACAACGGTAGCGGCGGCGGGGGCTGCGCCGACGAGTTGCGACTTCAACCGGTCAATCTCAGCAGACCGGCTCTTTGCCTTTCCCTCTGCGGCCTCCAGTTCATTGCGCAGACGACTGCGATCCGCTAGCAGAGATTCTATTTCGTTTTCGTTGTCCCCCGCGGTGTCGCGCATCGCAACCAACTCCGCCTCACAGCCATCTAAGCGTTTTCGCCACGATGCCTCGATCTCCTCCAGGGACGTACGGCACCTTGCCCCCCGAATCCACCATCCGAGTAAAAAGCCCACTAAAGCGGCGGCGAGCAAACACAGCAGCATCTGTATGATCAAGTAACCCATGACTTAGTTCTCCTCCAAAACGTCAAATTCAGTGCGTCGATTTCGGCTCCTCCCTTCGGAGGAGTTGTTGTCGGCAATCGGACGGGTTGAACCGTACCCTGAGGTTTCAAACCGCGAAGCCGGCAATCCGGCGTCGACAAAATAAGCTTTGACCGCTTCGGCGCGCCGCCGACTGAGAGCCATGTTGCCGTCGAAATCACCCGTCGAGTCGGTGTGCCCCGCGATTACCACCCGCGCTTCCTTCCCATCAAGCAGGGCCAATACGGAGTCCAAAACCTCCCGTCCTGCGGCAGTTACGCTATCGCTTCCAGTTTCAAATTCAATAACTCTGTCGGCAAGTTCGGCATCCAGCTGAACCTGTAACTGCTCAAGCGGGTTCGACGCAGGGCGCACAACGAGTCCGTCTCCCGAGACTTCCAACTCCGGGAATACCTCTTGCAGACGCCCTAATAGACGCTGCTTGCCCAGAGCACTCAGCAGTTCCCCGCTGACCTCCAGACGATCGCCGAAAAAGTCCAGTCCGAGATCGCCTTTCCGCCCTTGAAGCAGGTCGAGCATTTTTCCCAGCAGATCAAGATTCCAGCCCGGGGCCGAGGGGTCGACGTCGATGTTGTCGATAACGTTGCCGGCTCCCCATACCGAACGGGCTTGGGTCAACATTTCGCCGTGAGCCTGCCGGGTCACGCGCCCTTGCAGGGTCAGCACGCTCCCTTTTTTGGCCAAGCTGAGCGGGACGGAGGACCCCGCGTGCGGATCCACGGTCAAACGGTCGTCGACTCTGTGCACTCCCCTTAGATCGGCGATCAACTCAAGAAGCCGCGTCTTTTCCGCTTCGGACGCGACCGTACCGGTAAGCCTCACATCGCGTCCAGAAACCGACACCATCGAGGCATCGTAACCGGCGTCGGTAGCCGTAGCCACCGAACGGTCGCGGATGTCTTGTTGAATGCGCGGAGCGCCCCAGTAGAGACACAGCGCGAGGAGGACTACCAAAAAAAGCAGTCCCAGAAGAACTCTTCGTTCCATCTTTTCCCCTCCAAAGAAGCCATTGGAAATCAGGATTGTATTTATTGTTTTTTATTCTATCATAAAACCCTTTGGAAATCAAATTGTATTTACGCCGCTACTCGCTGGAATCCATTTGGCCGGAATTACGCCGACACATCGTTACCGGAAACGACGAGGAAAGGCCGTTTTCGCGCGCGCCGCCACCGGGTTTCACAACCGAGCCGTCTTCATCAATGGATACGGCTTGACAGGGCGAAGGGAAAGCAACCGGTTGTCTTTGACAGGCGCTTTACGAGTGTTTACCCACCACTTCATGCAGCGGCCGGTTATAGGCGGACTGTTTCCGTTCCGTATCCATCCGCTTCATCAATTCATCCAAGGAAGTGTCGGCGGCGGTTTCGGTCCGGGGTAGCTGGTTGAGACCGTCCTGTTCCAGCATATTGAGAACACGGTTGACGGTAATCCGATCCGGATCCTGGGCCGGGGCAAAGGTGGGCGCCAAATCGGCCTCCAACTTGGCCAACAAGCCGCCTCTGGTCAATTGATCAACAATCTCATGGGTAATGGTCAACGGGATTTTCAGATGGGTAGCAATCTCATCGGCGCACAGGGCGGGTTTACCCGCTTTGAAGCGTTCAATGATCAGGCGCATGATCTTTAGCGCCAATTGCCCCCGCAAACGTGGGCTGACCGGGTTTTGGGTTAGCAGGGTCTCATTGTTGGCGATGCGCTGCATGGAGCCGGCAATTTCGGCGCCCAGCAGCACAATCAGCCAGCTAAGCTGCAGCCAGATAAGAAAAAGCGGCAGAGCGGCAAAGCTGCCATATATAGCGTTGTACTTGGCAATTCCCACCTGGAAATGGATATAGCCCCACTGCACAATCTGAAAGATGGTGCCGGCAACGACACCGCCGGTCAGAGCCGGTATGAAGCGGACCCGGCCATTGGGCATCATTAGATAGATCACCATAAAGAGCAGCCACACCAACAGGTAGGGCAGCAGTTTCAGGCCGCCAAAAATCAATGGGGCAAATGTGCCAAGCAAGGCGATTTGATCGGTGATCCGGGTGATCCGGGTGGTGATAAAAATAGTGGCCGAGGAGGATAGCAGAAAAAGGATCGGCGCAATGAGCATCATCGCCAGGTAGTCGGTGAATTTGCGCAGCCAGGTACGGTCTTTGGGAAAGTCCCAGATGGTGTTAAAAGAGTGTTCAATATGACTGAGCACCTTCACCACCGACCAGAAAAGCACCACCACGCCGATACCGGCAATGAGGCCGCCTTGGGTGCTTTCCAGCATGGTTTTGGCAAAACCGATTACATGATTCACCACTTCGGCCTGGGCGGCGAAGCGCTCCAGAAGGTCTTTTTCCAGTTTTTCCTGAAAACCGAACCCCTTGGCAATCCCAAAGGCCATGGCCGCCACGGGAACGATGGAGAGCAGACAGTAAAAGGTGAGCGCCGATGCCTTTTGGGGACATTCGTCGCGCACAAATTTACTCAAGGCCATCATGATGGCGCGGCCCGTCTTGACGAGTAGCACCGTAAAGGCAGGTCGGGCGGCAAGATTGATCCGCCAAAGACCGTCCTTTAAAAAAGCCCCCTTGGCACTCTTTTTTTCCCCTTTATCATTCATCGCGGCATCTGCTAAATAATAGGTGGTTGCATCTATGTATGGGTGTATGGGTGTTCTGATTCATAATGTAACTGTTATATCCGGTTTTTACACAAACGGCCCGAACAAGCAAACAGCAAAAGTTTTATGGCGATATAATGGGGGCTGGTAAATTAGGTTCCTCGACGTTTTGTGTGGATTTGACATAAAGCGCCGACTGTTTCACTCATACCGCAGCGTCCCTATGCTGACAATACGGCATGGATTCCCAGGCCTTTTACCACCCTCATCGGCGGCAAAGGATTGCCGCCCTACTTGTAGGTCGGCATCCCCATGCCGACAGGCGGGGGTTGCAACCTGCAAGCGCCGACGCCTTGCTTGGCGGCAAAGGATTGCCGCCCTGCTTTTACCAGGTGAACGAAGGCTCGAATTACCATAAGGCCTTCTTCATTCTTCCACATAAAAACGATGAATCGCCGCTTTTTACGCCAATAGAAAAGTTGCCATGCAAAATCCGGCTTTATGGCAACATAATTAGGGCTTCCTGAATAACATATAATCACTTGATAAATTTACATTATTATGCTATTTTCGTCCTTAGAAGTGAAAGCGAAACATAGCCATAAGGCACCAAACCCTTGCACTTTAT
>Ga0056131_1000061_pt1 | contig 21167 bp, 13 predicted proteins | sample WorMetLIZISLAND1_2_FD_67480 | JGI IMG/M metagenome (GOLD analysis project Ga0056131, IMG submission 67480) | Marine gutless worms symbiont microbial communities from Max Planck institute for Marine Microbiology, Germany - Olavius clavatus LIZARD... ...
TTTTTTCACTGAAATCGGTGACTATACTCGCCGAACGCGGCGACAATTGTAGTATACTTTACATTGTATAGTTGCCAAAAACGGAAGTAACAGAACGGTGACTATGTCGCGAAAACGGCGACAATTTTCACTTTTCAGCGACCACAGTCGCGGTTTTGGCGACCATAATTATATTCACCATTTTCGGCGACTAAAACGGCGACTAGGCCTATATAGTCGCTGAAAACGCCGACTATAATACAGCGACTATAGTCGCCCAGTGTGGACGACGCTAACATGTTCCACGACGGTCCGACGGAATACGAATAAGTAACCAATAATTAATTACAAATGAAACAAAAGAGATGTGCAGAACTTCAGATTTTTTAGTCCACTCCTCAAACATATTAAACATTACCGGCGTTTGATCACTCTTAAAGCTGGCATAGGCCTACTGTACGTACCACTAAGCGCCGCTATTGGTTTGATTCGAAAAATCAATTCGATTCGAAAATTGTCGAATCGTCCCATCACTTTCGAATCGAATCGAATCGGAAGGGCCGATTCGAATTCGAATCGAATCTTGAAGCTTCGCAGGTCCCTAATGAACTGCTCAGATGGCCATTAAAAAGCCGGTCGGTTTGCATATTGAAACAGGATAAACATTAGTTGCTGAACAACTGATTACTTAATTGATGCTGTGCAGCTGTTGACAAAAGCCAGCATCCCGTGCTCGTACTCCTACAGCGCTCTTGATCCGACGGCACGTAAGATCAGCGTTGCAAAGTTCCGCAGCCGACTGACTCGCGTTCTCGTGGTAACTGACTTGGCGGCACGTGGGATAGATATTCCGATGCTCGATGTCGTCATCAACTTCAACTTTCCGGCAAAACCAAAGTTGTTCATTCATCGTGTTGGTCAGTGATGTTGCATTGTCGTTGCCATCAGTTGTTTTTGTGTGTATAAATTTACATATAAAGTTTTAAGTGAATTATGCCACAAGTAGAAATTGTTTACTGTGCCCAGGTCGTGTGGCTCGTGCTGGTCGTAGTGGAGTTTCTTACTCACTTGTCTCGCCCGATGAAATTCCATTCCTCATCGACCTGCATCTTTTTCTTGGACGACCTCTGAAGTTTGCTGGTTCAAATAAACCAAATACTGGTATGAATGTATTTATCTGTATTTTGTACAAATATCTGAGAGTCTGTTGTATGCACTTATATAATATTCTTCACGAGTTATTGCTGCTATGCCATTGTTCGTACGTGATTTTATTATTATGATGATTATTATTATTATTACTAAACGAGGATTATAATACACTGTGTCTCAGAAAAAATGCACAAACTTTGAAACAATACAGCTCAAAATTATAAGGATCAATTTTGACGACATTTGGCAGAAATATTCAAAAGACTCCAGAATACAGTTTGCATGTTTCAGTTTTCGTGTAGGTTTGCTTTTTCTATCAACTTTTCGTCTTTCAAACCGGACACCAAAAATAACGTAAATTTTGACGCTGTATCAGGCAAATGCGCCAACTTTGATGAAGAGCAATTTTTTTATAAAAGAAAAAAGCTCATAATATTTGGCACACATAATTTGCAGACATTTAAACATAATACAGTCATCAAAAAATTACTGCTCATGCAGTGTTTCTTATTTAATATTCGTCCTAAATTGCATCGCCGGAAGTGATGAAAATCATGCATCACACAGTTTGGAACTTTCTCAACTTCACCAGCAGCCTGTTGATGTTGTTCTTCGTCCGACCTTTATCCGGAAACTCTGTTATAAACTACCAAGCGATGTAACCGTTACATTCGTACAGACTTTTTATCAAAATTTTGTCTTCTTTGCTGAATGGCGCCATGTTGACAGGCAGTGTGAGGCGTAATTTTCAAAATATGCGTTATTTTCGATGTCCGATTTGAAAGAAGAAAAGTTGACAAAAAAGCAAACCTACACAAAAACTGAAGCAAACAGGGTCTATTCTAGAGTATTTTGAATATTTCTGCCAAATGTCGTCAAAGTCGATCTCTATAATTTTGAGCTATACCATTTCAAAGTTTGCGCGTTTTTTCTGAGACACAGCGTAGTGGCATTGATTTCCTCCCGTCCAGTTGACATTGTCCATTTAATGATTTCGATGAAGTTATGACAAAACTTTGCGGTTTACACTGTGTTTGTATGATGCTGTTGTTTCCTTTACGACATGAGTATGAAGTCAACTGTTGAAATGTTTTAGATACAGACGGCGTATATGGTCTGGTGCCTCAGCGGGTTATTGATGACGAAGATGAAAAGCTCCGTGCGTGGAAACAGGATGCAGACCTGGTGAATGTTGATTCATTTATGTGTGATTTGTCTTTACTGCTCCTTGACATCTAAACTAATTACAGCTGACGAAATAAGCAGAAGTTTAGTACATCATGGCGACAAATTTACTAGACATAATGACAACAAAAACTGACTGTTTCATTTGTACATTTCATAGTTGTAACTGTAAAAATTGGCAGCAGACTAATCAGAAACCAAGAGTGCTTCGTCACACAGCTGCATTTATGTCATTTTTATGAATCACATTTTGAATCTTATTAAGTTAATGTTCATATTTTATGTAGGTATTTATGTATTTATGCGCGTTTGCAAGAATTGTGTTGTGTTGTAATGCTGGTAACAGGAAACGATGTTACATGTTGTGAACAATGCATACAAGCAGTATTGTAAGAGTCGGCCTGCTCCATCATCAGAAAGTTTGAAACGGTCCAAGAGTTTTAACAGTATTCCGATTGGATTACACCCGATATTTAGTATGTTTTTCTTTACACAGTACAATATTGGCTGAATATTTTTAGCATTGTTAGTAAGAAATAGGCAAGTTAGTATGTTTCAGGGCAGGGGTAATAATTAAGACATGACTGCATTCAGGCAAAATTGAGTTTTGAAATCGTTTTGTTCGTTTAGTAGATGACCAATCTGTCAATTTTAAGCGTCTCTTTTTTTATGAAGCAAACATTATTGAGAGTAATTAAGTGCGGCATTTATGTACATTGGACTGTTTTATCAGGTTTCAGTATTAACACGCGAAGGTCGATAGAGCAGCATTTTACAGGTTGTGTGCCTTCCTGAAACCGAGTCACCATTGACAAACTACTGAAAGATTGAGCTTGGCATATGTCTGATACATGTGCTTAACTTTAACTCACAATGGCTGAAGCACTGTTTTATCAGACTTCAGGACATACACTAGCTACCATGGTGTCTTACTGTCACTGAAGCACCATTTCGTCTTCATTTCGGTTGCTGACTAGCTACCGCAGTGTTCTTCATCCAGGTCCTGTGGTTCCGTCAGTGGCATTCAAGGGTTCCACCGGACTGCTAATGGCCAGTAAAAAAATGTAAAGTTAAACTATGTCCTAAATCGGCCGGGACTAGTACACTTCATGTTGAATGAACATACTTCGTGATCATTATGATTGTTACGTTCACAAGTAAATGCATTAGAAGTCATAGTCTTGTCATGGCTTTATGCAACAGTACTGATACATGAACCATCTCGTGAATTGCAAAGAAATGGTTGAAAACACTAAGCATTGTAAAGTGGGCATATATCATATACAGTGAGCACAATGCATGTACTAGAAGCATATTGCTGTTTGTTCTGACGTAGTAAGCCGTGAAACGACCACTAGTGATGAAATTGATCAAGTGAAACTGCTTGAAGCAATGAAAAGCTATCGACCGCAATCGGTAAGATTTCTTGGCGTGTGAAATTTTTGTGTTTACTTTTCAATGTACGTTTCGGATTTTAGTGCTAGAACTACGTGGAGTGGGCCAGAAAAGACAGCATGTGAATCATTGAATGTCTGTTCAGTAATGGCTGCTTGCAATACAGTGCAGTACCGTACAATAAACTGGATTCAAAGTGCCATATGTCAGTCAAATTGACAAATGGCAGAAGCTTATTTTAACTTCCCTTGTTATATAGAACTTTTGCTACATAACATGGCAACTGATGAAGCTTCATATTTTAGTCATTTTAGGTGATTGTTTGTCAGTAAGTCACATCATAGGTTTTTCTATTTCAGCTTGTATCTTAGTTGTTAATGAATAGATTTGTAACTATTTTTGATACTGATCAACAGTGATCTGTGTTATTATAGACAATATTTGAGATAAATTCAACAAGTCGGACACAGGCATTTGCCGTGATGAAAGATAAACGCAGCCATGATGAGTCAGTGATTGGGAGAAAACAGCGCGGCATGAATCGTCCGATGCAGTCTGACAGCAGAGATGCTATGGACGCTACTGCTGATGCTGCAACTGATGCTGATGTACAGGTATTGTCTGCAAAAATCACTGCATGTGCATCGTATAACAATGCTGATAGCAACAATTTAATTGCTTTTTCTGTAACCGACTTATTTAACAGCTGCTTCTGCAATTCAGTGACTTATGTCTCAGTGCTTTGATGCTGTTGGTTGGGAGACAGGAAGGGCATCCGGCCTGTTAAAACATCTGCTTCAAAACCTTTTGGGATATTGTGACAGATGTTGTAACTATGTAAGTCAGTCAGTCAGAAAATTGAGAGAGGTACAATTTATCAGATAGTCACAATGTGCCATGATCTCAACGCCCAATCAAACAAGCCTTTAGCAACCTATAGTGGGGTATTGAACTCCTTGTAGCTACGAACTGAAGTACCCTTTCGGTACAAACAGATTTGGCCTGAAATATGAGGATGCTCAGGATAAGAATGTGCAGATTGTTTCTGCTTAATTGAGAAAACTATCGGACTAGGTTGGTGGTTGTTGCTTCACTGCTTCAATGCTGTTGGTTGGGTGAAAGGAAAGACGTCTCACCTGTAAAAAGTCGTGCTGTGACAGTTCCTAAAAGTAGATGGTTTTTGAAGGACCTGGCCAAACCTGGAGATACTCCACAAACATTGGTCATTAAGAACAGAAATCGACAGCAGTTATGGCAGTAATTGGATGTCACCTGTAAGGATAGGTTCCATCTGTCTGAAAAGGTTGCCGTAGAGAAATCTTTGTACAGCGAGTAAACCTGGAAGATGAGCATTAAAACAGTTGAGTGTGTGTGTACTGGTATGACCGACCAAGCGAGGTCAGTACCGTCAAGACATACCAAACATACGAGGACCCACACGCCTTACCGAGGACATTTCGCTGTCCTCGGAAAGTTGACCTTACATCTATAGTTATTATTATTATTATTATTATTGTTATTATTAATGAGGAAAAGATTAGAGTGACACTATCACATCGAGACGTTGCAGTGGCACTGTACATAATTTAAACAAGCATGTTGTGAGCACTGGGGTGTCCGACTCTCGGCAATAGTTCTCAAATTGCACAGAGTGGACAGAACATGCCCGTGCTGTGTCCTCGGAACAGTGTTTGTTTGTGTGTGCATGACTTATTGACTTTGTTATGCAGAAAAGTTGCAAACCCACGACATGCGGCAAACCCATGAAGTCGTGTGTGTAATGAAACAAGTATGTCTCGGGTTTTTTGTCTGTGTGTGTTCGAGTTTGTGATTACAGTTACGAAGAGAACAAGAGTGTTGTGCGATGATTTGTGACAGGACGTGTTTGCAACAGTTTGTGCTCCGAAGTCCAAGTTGGATACACTTCACAGTCAACAGAGTCAGCGTGATAAAGTAGGAAAGAAGAAGAAGAGAAAGACCATCGACTCTGGAGAGAATTTTATGCCATACCGGCCAGTGGACTACCAGTCGGAGCAGGGGTAGATCAGTCAGATACTGTATTATATATATTTCTTGTTAAATCGTTCACAAAGTGCAGATAAAATGCAAAAAAATGTCAAAACTGTCAATCAGTACCTTAACGTCATTGACAGAATAGTCATTCAACTGATATGCCCGGACCTAACAAAGAGCAGCGTGAAGATGATGATAATGATTAATAATAATAATAATAATAAAAAGAAAAAAAACAAAAAAATAACAATAAAGATAACGACAATGATAATAATAATATGTTATGTATTTAGCATTGTTGTTCAACACTTGTTGATAATATGTTATTTAGAATCTACCTGCTGCAGGAGTCCCCAGACATTCTTCCTCGCAGATTTAACCTTATTTGGATTAAGTCTGAAAAAGTAAGCCAGTTAAGCAAAAATAGAAAGTAGCATTAGTATTTGTAGCATTAGTAACAGCAATAGCGGCAGCTTTCTTTGTGTATTTTTCTAGTAACGTTATCAGTTGTTATCAGTTGTTATTCAAAAAGTATCATGATGTCAGGTATTTTTGGACCATGACCGGTCATCCCATTATACAGTCTGTCGATGGCAAACAATACCACAGTGGTTGTTTTTACTGGTATTTCCACTGCTGAGAGGTGTGGTGAAATACTTGACTGATGATTGTAGGCTGAGCTTGGGAACAAGTTTTGAGAAGGATGCCAGTAATGCTGTTCTCGACTTCACTGGCGATGATGCTGAGGAGATGCATCGGGCCAAAGTTCGAACAGTTTGGTAAGTGATTTACCGACTCCATCACACTTAATTATTCTAACGATGCTCTTAACTTCTCAGATCTACAATCATCTGTTGTGTCTTGGCAGCCCATGGCCACAAAATCGAGTCCTAAACAAATGACTGGAAATTTTGTCCTGCATGGGGTTGAATTCTTTAACTAGTGCATTTTAATGGTCAAAATTAGAAACAGCATGCCCAAAACATAGGAATCGACATTTCAAGTAATAAAATTGGGCTACTCTAATCCTTTTGAAAAGCGTGCTGTAAAATGGCAGACATGTGGGATAAATTGCCACCATTTTGCTTTTGCCAGTTGCCAGAGTGCCAATAAGATTTTTTATGTTCAATGACGCAATTCCTGGGTCCGGACTGTTACTAACGACCTGGCAAACTCCTACACTGGGCTTCTGGAAGCAAGAGAGGCAGCTCAGGACCGGGTATACTGGAGGATGTTTACGAAGCATAGCGCAACGCACTCGTAGTGGTGCATGCTCATATTGGATTGGAATGATGCCTACTGAACATTCATAGATGGGTGGCACTATTTCAGCAGAAAAATCGCACGGGATCCCATTGCATCCCAGGCTATTTTGTACATATAATATAAAAAGTAAGCCGCCAAGTTTTTGTCATAAACTTGTCACTGGCCGTAAATTTGCAATAAAGTAACTACTAAAGATACTATCAAGTTTAAAATGCTTTGTTAGACTATGTATTTAAATTTTTTGGAATATTAATATTTTGCGGCTTATCACATGACAGATCTTTATTGGTCAAATTGCTGCCGAGTGTTTCAGTGTAAGAGTTTTGAAAAGCTGTCTGTATTTGATGAACTTTTAGAAGTTGTTGGTTTACTTTTTTGTACTGCCTGTTATGTATATAAAATATAGCTTAATGTTCTTAATGTGTTGCAGTCATTGTATTTATAAGGCTGATAGTGACACCTGCTTTTTGTAATATAACATTTGATTGCATTGTACTTATTGCACTGACGACTGCTGATTAATAATATTTTAGGGATCGCAAGAGAAAGAGATTTGTGAATGAAACTGGATTGGACAGAGGCAGTCGGAAGTTGAAGACAGAGTCTGGAAAGAAGATATCTTTGGCGTACAAAACAAATATGTACTGACATGTTTTCACTTTGTGAATCTTTCTGTTCATTTTCATTCGCCTATGGGATATTCACCGTGACTGTATTTTATTGCCAGGACCTGGTTATTTGAGCTGCTACACTTGACTTCTGTACTGATCTATTAAGCCATTATAAACGTAGCTGTGATGATGATGGTGACTGGTAATGATAGTGAAGATGTTTGCTTTCTTGTGCAGGTCAGCATCATATTGCATGTGTTCTACTATAAACTTTACTAACTGATGAGAATATGTTAAGCTTATTTCTCCATCTCGATCTCCATTTATTTGTTCATAGGAAACTGGGCATACATTACAGTAGAGCATGTGACAGTATAACCGGACACACAAGGCACATTAGTGCACTTACAGTGTTATTATGTTCACTGTTATTATGATTGAACCAAACGTGAAGTGACTGCGGAGAACCTGACAACCCATTATTCCAGAGTTACTCCAGGTTAGGCTAGTCTCCAAACTCAATAGCAATACTTTTTTTGGAATTTTTGTGGCAGTACTTTTTAGAGGCTGGATTTGCCCTTCCTGTCACCGAACCAACACATTTACACGGAGTAGAAATAGTGCGGGAAATTTCTGCATTACCGTGGATTTTTTGTGGCAGTAGTTTGATTCTGACGTCAAACATTGCTCAGCTGTGGTCTGATGAGCAGTGGTGTTACTGTATTACTTGCATCAAGCATTTGCAACTGCTGTAGGCTGTGATTTATTGAGATGTAGTGCCGGTGTTGATGCCAGGTATCAAGAATGGTTGGAGAAGAACAAAGTTCAGCATACACATTCAGACAGTGAGGATGAAACAGAACAAATGCAGAAGAATCGCCACAAACGTTTTGGTCAGTTGCTTAGTTTTGTGCAATCATCGTGAGGAAAGTGCTTGATTAAACTGGGAGTTTTCTGTTAGTTTTTAATTGCACGTTAAATTATCACATCGTATCGTATCATATGTAAAGTGGTAATTAAGGCTGCACTCGAGCGACCAGGGTTTCAGGGTTTGATTCTCATTTGTTGTCATTGGTTGATAAAACTTCTCAACTGCTTGTGCAAAAATCCAACCATTCAAAAGTTTTAAATGGGGATAAAAAGTTACACAAGCTTACAAACTGACAAAGTCTTAGACCTCTGCAGCTTACAAACTGACAAAGTCTTAGACCTCTGAAATGCACAAGAAATTTGGACAAGAAACAGGAAACATGCATGTCGGATATATTTTTTGTACAAGTTTCTTGCTGCACATAGAATGCAGCACAATTTCGTGCAGCTTATACAAGAATTTGCGTCAAAGTGTGATGCTGGAAACGTGTAGGTTTCTTGAGCATGTTTCAGGGTATTACTCTACTGCATGGATCTGACGTGAAAATCCAATAAAAAGAATCCAGAAACCTCTGAAGGCAGTTCAAATCACACAACACAGGAGGCATCTTTCCCGTTATTTATTGTTTTTGTCTGCTTATCTAAGTCCTTTGTTTTTGAGCGTGTGTCAAAATGTTTAATGTTGCCTTCAATGCTTTGATGCCGTTGACAGGAAGGCATCCTGTAAAAACTCTGCTTCAAAATCTCTTGTGAGGTGTTTAATGCAAGTGGGTGGGGTGTAGCCAAAAGTAACTTGTGGGTAACACAACCCACCTGCTTCAAGAGTCTTGGTCTGTCCTGTGAGGATGCCAAAGATCAGGATGACTGGAGACTGAGAATCAAGGGGGCAACCAGCCAACCCAGGTTCACCTGGAAATGGCTGCTAAGAAGGTGTCTGTATGTGTCTATATATATCACGTTGTGTAATGGTTCAAATTGGTATGATATCTGTAGGTGACCGACATCATGCTGGTAACAAGGTTGTTGCCGGTGCAAAGTCGCAGCATCGGAAACGTCCGCCTCGCAGTGAACTACGTCAGAAGTCTCAGATTGTTAAAGAACGTACAAAGCGTGCCGCGAAGAAAGCTTACCAGCTGCACAGAACCGAACAGCGACGGAAAAGAAAAGGAATGAAAGCGAGTTTCAAACGTAGACATTAACGTTTGGGATGTGGCATCCACTGTTGCACATTATTTTTTAAGACAAAGACTGTCCGTTGCGAAAACATGCACTGCTTGTCAAAATTAGCAGCTATCACACACAACGTACAGGAATTGTTGAATATAAAAGAACATTGCTGTTAACTTTTGCCAACATCTCTGCAATATGCCATTATGCACTGTGATTGGCTGTTGACATGATATTCTCTTCTGTCTGTGGAAAATTGATTTTTAAAAACTGTGTTTTTGGGTTTTTAAAAACCTAAAAACCTCAACAAAAGACAAAATTTTAGTTTTTTAAATTTCTTGTGCAGTTTAATACATATAATATTTAATTTAAGATTTTAATCATTTTTTTAGTTTTAACGCCACGTCGTTCACTCAGTTTGACTTACTTCATGCTGTATAGGATGTTCTTCCTGGGTCGTATTTTTTTGATTGTTCTTCTTTGTACACCAAAACCTAAAATGCTTAAAAGCCCTGGTCTGTGATGAAGTGTATTGTAATTTGTAATGACACATCCTATAGCAAAAGTGTGAGGATGCTCAGATTGCAACCGTACAACTTCATCTCTGACAAAATTGCTGAAATCCTATTTGTTTGCTTGACTGCTGCGGTGCTGAAATGTACTGACTGACTTCTAAACACAGCAGTTTTACTTTCAAGCACATTTGAAACATTATTTTATATTAAGAAACAGTCACAAAAGTAACAGTTACTGTTTGCAGTGGTAAGAGTTATTAGTTACTTACGGTAGTAAGAGTGTAAGACTGTATGTAAATTCACTAATATATTGAAACTGAAAATCCACTATGATCTCCAGAAATAAACTCGTACCCGCAGGACAGTTGACGTATGAAGCAGTTTGTGAATTAATTTGATTTCGGGGCCATCAGTTATTTGCCTTAAAAACCAATTGGACATAGGGGAAAAATCAAGACAATATGAAAGTGGAACTCGGATATAAGTGGGAAGCATTTTCCGAAAGTGTAACTGATTTGTGCTTACTTATTTGCTGCAGTGATGGTTAAGTATTTCCGGTTGTAGCATGTGTGATTGTGGATACAGACTTACAGTTCTAGTCTTCTGAATTCTAACTTCTAACCTTCTGAGTTCTAACTATGGTTAATAGTAAATACTCTATCTGGGTTTTACTGGTAACTAGTAGTGCATAGCAATTCGCGATTTGAATCGGTTTGATTCGATTCACTTGACGAATCTATTCGGTTTCCCAAAAAATTGGACTGTTAGCTTCGACCACAGCTTGGAGTCTGTAGGCCTATGCAATATTTGACTGTGACTGTACTGTCGTCGTCGATGCTACAGCAGCAGGCACAAAGGCAGGAAAATGAGTGCCGAGACATCAAGTTGACCCCCCTCTCCCACTTTTCATCACTCTGTCTGCTGAAGTCCGTCTCGAGTACTCGTTGTCTGCAAGCGAGTCAGCTGATCTGGTCGACTAAGCCATCACACTCCAGCGGTAAAGGGTGACGCCCATTGCTGGATATTTGCTGAAGAACTCAACAGTAGAGTCAGTGTAGACATGCCGAATTGAGCGAATTGGAATGCACTAGTAACTAGTGGTACTGTGTGAAATACTTACATATTTTATCCTGATATTGATTTGAAATTACATATTCTACGCGGAAATGACGTCAAGAGTTGTTTATCAATAAACAAAGTAAACAAATTTGTGGTTTTAAATCGCATACATTTCGTCGCTGATGTTTCTTAAATCCACTCTCCAGGTACTGTGTGTTTGTGTTTGCAGTTCATGAGCTGTTGAAAGTTTGAAAAAGTAGTTGTTTGGAGTGACATGAGGCAGTCTGATGCACGACGGATATTACTTGCATTGCTCGCTATAACCACTTGTTCAACAGTGTTGCTGGTGTTGCGGTGTAGCATTGATGAGTTAGATGTCTTCACATCGGCCCTTAATCAGCCGACACCTAAAGGCCTTGCTGACAGGATTTATCCCATCACTGATGGAGTGCAGGAACCCTTGTTACGATATAGTAACATTACCGCTTTGCAGCGGACAGATGGAAGCCTAATGCTGAAGATGATAGAACAAGCTAGAGATGTGGACACAGAAGAAAATACCTTAACTGGTCATAAAAATGTGACTGGTACTGACTCGCTAAATCAGCAAGCTGATATGATGGATTTTATGCAGAAGGCTGCCAAGTCATTACTTAAGCCTGTGTCTTACAATAATGAGTTTGAAGTTGTGCCGTTCATACGATTTACACTTGATCGTGTGTACCCTGTCGATCCCGGCCTTGGTCGCAGGGTCATTGAAAAGCCAATTGGTTATCGTAAACGTGAGATGCACACTGTAATTGAGCATGCTGTCAACAGTCTCTGGCGAAAAAGTGGTCAGAAATTCTCGGTGTCTGACTTCATCGAAGGCATCTATCGAGTTGTACCAAGTATTGGTACACAGTATGAATTGTATTTCCGCGACAGAATGAAGTATCGTAAAGTCATCATGATGTTACCGAATCTAATGCCATTTGTTGGCAGAGATGTGGCAGTTCCTGTGCACAGAGATATAGTGCATATCATATTGTCATTGTCACAGAGAATTGATGCTTTTCAGCAATTTCTTCAGCGTTTTAGACAAGTTGCGTCTCAGGATAACAATGTTGATTTGACAGTGGTGTATTTTGGTCATGATGGCCTTGAAAAAGTGCAGTCTTTGGTGAGGAAATTTAATGATCATCACAATGGTGACATAGTGCACTTACTGACAACTCCTGGTGCATTCTTACGTGGCCACGGCCTTCAGATCGGTGCTGACAGCCTACGAAATAATTCACTTTTGTTTATGTGTGATGTAGACATTGTTTTGACGGGTAGTTTCCTCGAACGTTGTCGTCTACATGCATCTCTGGGACGCAGTGTCTATTATCCAATTGTCTTCAGCCTCTATAACCCAGCAAACATAGCACAGCTACAGCATACAACGAGGTCCCCCGAGAAGCCAGTAATAACTCGTGATGCAGGATTTTGGCGGGATTTTGGCTACGGCATGACATGTCAGTACGGAGCCGACTTCCTCAGTGTCGGCGGTTTTAGAGACGAAGTTATTAGCAATCAATCAGGTAGTGGCTGGGGACTAGAGGATGTACAGCTGTATCGCAAACATCTACGCAGTGGAAGAGTGACTGTTGTCCGTGCAACCGATCCAGGCATATTTCATATATGGCATGAGAAGAATTGTCCACGTAGTTTACCCAAGGACCAGTATAAGGCATGCCTACGATCAAGAGTTCTTACCGAGGCATCTCATGCTCAGCTCGGCATGCTACTGTTAAAACATACACCAACAGTGTCCTAAACAAATGAAGCAAATTCCATTATTATAAAATGTCATGTTGTAATTTGTGATACATTAACATGCATGTACATTATTATGTATATGTAGTCTGCAATGTTACAAATTAGGTAGGTGTTTGTAAGACCTAACAACCTTGCAACTGTTATGTGAAACGCATCCATACATTCTTGACATTCATACACAGGGATGTAGCCACCCACATTTTTTAGTGGGCAAAGAGCATTTTTTGTGGGTGTAGCTGCTTATCTTACTATGCACATCGTAAAATGACAGCTGATAAAAATGGTGTTTGTTAGGTTTGGGGGAGTGGCAAAGAGCAAATTTGGGGGCAGCTTCCCTCAGGCCTCCCTGTTGCTACGTATCTGCAGTAACAGAAAAATTTCAACAGTTTCAATAGCGTCGGCATGAGAAATATTAAAACGATGTAGATTATATTATATTATGAGGTATATTATAAGCGTGTAGTATTGTAGTCTTTGCTAGTAAGTACAATAGTTATAGTGAATAGACTACCGGTATAGTCATTTAGTCCAACTGATTTTTGAATCAGTCCAGGACAAATGTTGTTTTTACAATTTACTTATTAATGTTATGATGACCAATTACTTAATTTATATTGCTAAAGCAGAAGTTTAAAGCTGCTTATTATTTGACTGCTTTGACAATGTTAGCTAGGATGAGGAAGGACATCTCACTCCAGCAGTCCCTATAAAGACTAAGCAATGGTACAATGAAAATTAGGCCAGCTAAACCATGAGGCCAATTATGTCTGTAAGGTAGCCGTTTTACATGACATAATTTGATGTGATGTATTCTCATATATTGCTTGCAGTGGTTTGACTCTGTTGGTTGGATGACAGGAAAGGTACTTGGCCCCGAAAAACTTATGCTTCAAAAACCCTCGGGATGGCAGTTAATGTAAGTGGATGGCATACAGCCTGGAGTACCGTGTGAGTACAGTTTTGGCCTGTCATGTGAGAATGCTTAGGATAAGGATGACTGGAGGGGGTAACTGGCTAACCCACTTTTACCTGGAAAATGGCCATTAAAATCAGTGTGTATATGTGTGTGATATTATCAGGTGTTATTGTGTTATTCCGTCTAGTCTAATTGTAAGTGTTAAACTGTGAAGTCACAGATCCGACTCGAACCATCAGTCAAGCGTTCATTTGTTATTACATGTACAGTGATGTACTTTAAAATCAAATACTGCTGTTTCTTATATTAGTCAACTAGACTGTTTTGTTCTTTTCTGTTCTGTTATACAGTACTATATACCAAAATACGAGAACATGATTACGGTAGTCTTAATTGTGTCACATGAAGTGGGTTACAGTTAATAATGCATCAGAGTAATGGGCTATATTGGACCCCTAATCCTAACGTTCATCCTAACCTTAATCCTAGTCCAATAGCCCGTTACCCAATATAATCCGTTAGCCCGATAGTCCGATGCATTAAGTGTAACTGTGGCGTTTATCATTTTTGCACAATGTCAGTTTCCCAGTTGAAAGGGTAACAATGAGTTATTAACCTTTGACCTGTCTCTGACGAGCGACTGAAATTTAATTCATTGAAATATCATCCAGGTCACTCTGAGAGAGTTCATATTTTTATTATCACCGTTGATGTACACAGTATTTGTATTGTGCTTATACACATTTCACTCTGTTTGTTAAAGCACAAACTATTTTTTATTGTTTTTATTGTAACAGTTTACAAATATGTAATACACTATCAAGCAGGTAATGTTTTGTGCCAAACTGTTTCATGTGGTGCTACAGTATAGCATTTTTGCTATGTTACTTATGTGTTTTAGCTAATTAGCTCTGTTTTGATATGCATATTTTAGTGACATATTAAACCTAAATGGCGACTTGGTGGTACACCAGGCCACCTCTTGCATGCCATTCAGAAACCCTTGGAATATTTTGGTAGCTTCTACATGCTTAGATTTTTTTATCCATTTCAGCGCAACTAAAACACGAAACTGGTTTAGAAGAGTTGTTGAGTGTTGTATTCAACATTTTTCAGTTGTGTCGTGTTGTTTCAAGGTCACATATTCTCTGCTTAACCATGATGCCACCATAAGACAAATCAAATTGTATATATTCTGCTTTAATTGGAAGAAATTATGGTTTCACTGGATACTGTAAGCTAGACCAATATCGCAGCCTTCCTGGAAGTGGAAGATGTTGTAATGCATTTGATTCTATATAACACATTGTTAGTCAAACAGATGGGGTAATGGGTATTCTGTACCACTGATGTTCATTTGTTTCTGTGCATCTGCTATGTGTGTTCTCTCACATCTGCTACCTTTGTGCTGAGATTTCCTGGTTATACACATTATGCTGAAAAATATGATTATTTGTTCCTGCAAAAGTGTTAACTCTGTAGTCTTTTCACACAGGTTAAAATGAGGTACACGAGTACTTAATAACTGCTGAAAACTTTATATAAAGTAAGCACTGTAAGCTGGTAGTGTTGGAGATGTTTTAATCACAATTAAATATCAGTTGGATGTTAGTGAATTAGGTTAGTCAAGTGGGTCAGTCGATGTGAAGATGGGCGTGGTTAGTGAGTGTGTTCCAAACACGTCGGCCTGTCGTAGAACGCAGTACAGCCATAACAGCACAGACACAGACAAACAGCCAAGACAACGCGAGCAGATAGTCCGGCTCATGAGTCAGTTCACTGGACAATGGTCCAATGAAATCTTGTTCTTCTACAGCAGCAGATGACAGAGGCACAATACCTGTAACAGTAACACAACATGACAGTAACTGTCGAGAACTAGAACCACAAAATTAAGTACGGAAAAGACTAAAAGTACCGTAAAACACGCATTTTTTGCATTTTTCACATGCGTCAAATTTTCATGAATTTCACGAATAGCATAATTAAATAAATATCTGCAAAAATGAACTGTGCCCATCGAAGGCCTGGTAAATCTAATAGAACACTGGGAAAACATGATATTAAAATGCAGCAAAATTTCTACATTCCAAAATCGTGAAATTAAGATGCAGCAAAAATAGAGTGTTTTAGAGTAAATTAAGAGTATGATCAGAAATATGTTGTGCGCAAAATGTCTCTCAGTGCATTAGAGATTTTTTTTGGAATGCGCTATATAAATTTACTTTTTACTTACTTACTTTTACTCTCTGACTACAGATCGTGCAATACCCAGACCCACCTTAATACTGTGTATGTAAGGTTTTCATAGTCATATGTATGATACCAGATATAATATGCAGAAACTTTACGGGAGAGAACAAACATAAAATCACTTCTTGCAATACTGGCAGAGACCGAAGGATCATGTGACGTGAATAAACTATTCTGATAAGTTAGGTGATTAACCTACATGATTTACATAATTTATATGGGCTATTCATACTCCAATATGCATCAGGTGAAAATGTGTAACAGCACTGACCTGTGACGTTAGTCACAAAAGCTGCAATGCTGGTTAACGTCCTTTCAGTGCCATTGAATCGGGCAACAGCCTTTGCATTGTGAAACACCATTATATTGGGCACAGCGATCGTTCCAAACCGAGAATTGAGACTGTAACAGCAAACAAATATGTCAGTAAATTTAATTTACTGACATCACACAACTGCACTTATTTGTAACATCTTTGAAAAGGCTTCTTCTGGTATACTACTGTTTTAGCAGGTCAATGACTTCCATCACTTCCATATTCACAGGCATATGTCTTCTGCTTGCTTCTTTGTTGAGTTGTAGGAAATTCCCTTCCACATATTGCTCATCAGTTCTGAGTTCTAGTCTCTTTCTTCCTCTCGTGCGTTTTCCTGTCATCCTGCCTTCCAGTATGTCCAGCAAGCAGCATAAATTTGCACACACATTCTCTTACATCGACACTTTACAACTGACGAGAAACACGTTTGCTGACAACAGCTGAGTATTCAGGTGTACACCCTTAAGCGAGCGCTATTTACCACCAATGCCAGCGATCACTAACCAACTCTTTTAACTTCAACCGGTTCAATTTGATGCCTTCTGAACAGTGCCAAGCGGCCACCATTCTTGTCAACCGGGACCTCAGACATCGGTTTAGAGATCTGTTCGGGTTCTTGTCCAAAACTCACACCAGTGTTTAGTGTTTCCAACCACTTCTTATGGATACGCATTTAATATTTTTCTCCCATGGTATGTTCATTGTTCACTTCACTAACTACTGTAAGTGGAGATACATCTTTACCTCTCATGTGCAATACTACGCTGTACAACAGACAGGCTGATGTAAGACTGAAGCTAAAGATTGTGTGCAGACTACAGACTACTGAGACTACGGTATCTATGTCTACAACATTACTGGACTGATGTGTGACAAACTGGCTGCCTGTCCGTTTTTAAGTGTATATTAAGTTAACTGCAGATCATATCACATAATAACAACACACCTACTGAATTGATACGCATCAATAGCAACGACATCCAGTGTTGGAAATGCACGTGCAAGTGCATTGTAATGTGGAGCAAGACGGACACAAAACATGCACCACGGAGCATAGAACAGCACCACGGTACATCGGCCAAACACTGAGCTGTTACTACGTGAGCCAAGATGAGACAGCAAGTGTGAACTGTTGAACAGCTGGACAGTGGCAACATTCTGCTGCACACTAGATGATGTATGGTGCCGTGATACAGTTTTCTCAACACAGACAATTCGGCGTGTAACGACTGTGACTTCGCTGTCATGTTCACCGTCTTCATCCTCGAGCTCTTGGCTGCCGTCACGTGCTGCACAGAAGTTACCGTAGACGGCCTCCAGAAATGTTTTAGCATGACACGAAGCAGGAGTTGAAACAGCTGGCCGATCAGCATCACTCAAGTCTGCATTCTCTCGTGACTTTGTCGTCTTGCTAAACACATCGGAAACATGGCTGTCTTTTAAGTTGTCAGCACCAGTCGACACATCAGAAGTTTCCCCTTGTACTGAGTCCTCACAAACTACGATTTCAGTCTGTGTTATAGCTATAAAACATCAAAAACACACAAACTATCACACAGCTATACATTGGGTAATTCATGGTTGTATTCAAAATTGCTACAAATAACCGGATTTGCACAACAGTTCATTTTCACACATAATAACTAGTACAGTCTGGAACAGCTGCACCCACTACATAATCAGCAGGCAGATTATTATATTCCATATGCATGACTGCCTTATCCCACACTGAAATACACTTTACACACTGATAAAATGGCGGATAAAATGGCGGGAGTCTGAACGATGAGCCAACGATCAATGTGCACTTAATGAGGAACAGGGTTAGGATTAGGCATTAGATTATCGGATCACGGATCATGATCATCCGTTGTATAGCAAGACACTATAACAACAATAACACCAGACAAGAAGGCTTACAGCAGGAGACGCATATAAAATGCAAAATGTGAAACTGTGAAGTTGGCAACGTGTAAAGTGCGAAATAAAAAACGAAAACTGACTGTGTGTCAGTGTTGATTACTGATTGGTTTGACATTTTCCCTTCGCATTGTACTCTTCGTTCGTTTTCGGCGGTTGTTTCGATACATGCATTAAATTTCGCACTTTAATTTCGCACTTTATACGTTGTCAGTTTCGTCGCACTTCGCATTTTATACGTCTCCTACAGCGGTGCTGAACAGTGTGATAATTATACAGTAAAAACTTTACATGAAATCAATAAGAATATATAACAGACTCTTTTCTCACCAATAATAAATATCAACATTGACAGAAGCATAATCTCCGCTCGTAACATTTACATTCTGTTGTAACTTGTAACAACAAATACAATTTGTAAACAAAACAAACTTAATCGTATCTGGAATAATGGACGTGTGCAGGATAGGGCTGCAACGATTATTCGATTATTAATATAATCGAACGGTTAATCGAAATGCGTGCATTTCATTGACAAATCACGCATCGACATCGTCACTACTGAAAGTAGTATGAGTTATATTCATTGGAAATACATTAGAGCCAGACAGATTGTTTCCAAATTCCAAGGAAGTGAAAAAAAAACAGAAAGATGAAAATTCATGAAATGGGCCAATGGCCATGGTCAAGACGGTTAACTGCCGGTTCTGTTTATGACATTTACGTAGGCCTATGGAATAGAAACTGCATAGAAACGGCGTCATCGCCGCGTGTATTTTATTGAAAAATCAAGCATCGTCACTGCGGGTAGTAGAAACAAAGACATATTCATTGAAAATACAAAGTTATTGCCGGACAGATTGTTTCCAACTTTTAAGCAAGGGAATAATCAATTTAGTACATCTTTATTGTCCTAGCAAAACAGCATACAGATTACAGGTGTAGACTGTAGATGCAGAGCAATCAGTAATTGGGCACGATTAAAGAAAGGCTAGGCCTAAGAACAAGCATTTTTACGCCGTCATTGACGATTTTCACTTACTTATTAATCGATTACATGCATAATCGATGATCGCAATTGATTAATCGATTCCTAAAGTAATCGAAATTTGCATCCCTCCCTACCGCCCAGGGCAGTATTCTATGGACCTCGACCGACACTATGGTGGGTGTGATTGTTTGTAAACATTGATTGTAAAGTGTAAACATTATGAATTTATGATTATTGTGACGTGAAGTATGTTCTTAATGCTAATGATGCTAAACTTTGCTGCGATACTGTTCTGCTAGTGATGCACTTTAGTTTATAGCATACTAAAACAACCTGGTGTATTGTAAATCTCATTAATCGTTTGGTCGTACTTTGCTGCTGTCAACTTCCTGTTCATTGCCTGTTGGCTAACTAGCTGTATAGTTGATCACAACCAATTTGCTAAAGATGTACGCCAGAAATAGGCGAACATAAATCAGTGACAAGACAGAACGTTACATTAATTTGCAATTGTAAAGGCTGAATGGGCTGTTTTGTGTAAATTTTAAATGTCACTTTTTAAAATTTATACTAAGAGGTCTATGATATATATACATAGATGACCTAACTCAGTTAATTATTGATAAATTGTAGTAGGCAGCTGGATTTGATAGTTTGATGTTGCATAGAACCATATTTCATTGGGTGTTGTATGGATGCATGTTGCAATATAACATCATGAAATAACTGCCAGTGGTTGCCGATGTTTAACTCTTGGCATTCCTAGTATGTTTCTGTGTACTCTTATCCCTGCTGCCTGTAACAGGACTTTCCTAGTTTGCTAACTTAACTATTTGTTGCATTTCTGTAGCTCTGAGCGTTCAAGCTGTCAGCTGTCAACATGTATGTGTCACTTTCATGGCATCTGTTGTTTCTTGCTGCAAGTGCCGCATTGGTGGCATGCAATGGAACTCTGGTAAACAGCACCTATCCTCCAATTCAGTTTTCCGTGGGATCTCCATGGCCGTTGCCTGCATCCATAGCCACAACCACAGATTTTCAACGGATTGATGCCATTCTGTTTCATTTCAATGTGACGAGCTATTCGTGTGATATCCTTGAGTTGGCCTTTATCCGATATTTTGACATCATTTTCCACGGACAACCATACCATGAGAAGTACAGTGATGTCCATATCAGCAATATGGAAAAGCGTGATGATCAGCAACTTTTGTTTAAGCCACAGATGTCAGGTGATGGATTGAAATCAATGGATGTGGCATTGTCGCAGGAGTGTGAGAAATGGCCGTCACTTGAAATGGATGAATCTTGTGAGTTGTCTTTATATATTGCTTTTAATGTAATCATGTGCATGGCTAATAAATGATGTATGATGTCGGAGGTTGTGGGCACTAGACATGAGATGTTAGAGAAAGACTTGGTGACATGGTGTGAAAACTTTTGGTTGGCCTGATTATGAGATGATGCTCATGTTGTTGACCAGTGGAAAATGAGAATGAAGGGGATAATTAATTAATGAACACAGCTTTACCTGAAAAGTGCCATTAAAACAGTGCGTGAATGTGTCTGTGTGCATATGTTATTATTGCACTGGTTTGTTTTTTTTACATGATTAGAGTGCTGCAGCTTAGCTGGCTAAGTAAATTGAACAGTTATGGGGTAAATGAAGAGATTATTAAGTGGGTGTCTGCATTTTTAAGTAATAGGAGTCAACAAGTAGTTATTAATGGAATAAAATCAAAATGGGTTAAAGTGT
>Ga0056131_1000071_pt1 | contig 19718 bp, 14 predicted proteins | sample WorMetLIZISLAND1_2_FD_67480 | JGI IMG/M metagenome (GOLD analysis project Ga0056131, IMG submission 67480) | Marine gutless worms symbiont microbial communities from Max Planck institute for Marine Microbiology, Germany - Olavius clavatus LIZARD... ...
CACAGACTCAGCTTTGACTACCGTGCCGATGTGGTAAACTGTTCCAATAAACAAAATTAAAGGGTCCCGGTCTAGTCGCTACTGCAGGGAGCCGAGTCCCATCATTACGAAGTCAGGTCGGCGGTGAGTGACTGTTAAATAAGGCTTAGACTACAGCGACTATCGTTGTCACCGGTAGCTCAGTGGGATAATGATTGGAGTACTCGGTATTTGGTAGCCGCTATACGTTCAGGGTTCAATTCCTGCGTTGGGCATTTCATTTTTAGTTTATTTTTCTCAAGTTCGGATGCAAGATATAAAATAAATGAAGTTTTTCAGCAGATAATGCATATGTCAGGAGACATTAAAAGCCGATCCAGTTGACGGCTCAGTTGTCACACTTACAGTTACCCTGAATGCCAGCTCGGAAGTCTAGTATTTGGGAGACCGTGCGAGCGGCTCGGTACGCAATGCGTGCCGAGCGGCTCGGCATGCATTGCATGCCGAGCGGCTCGCCACGCGGCTCTTGCCATTAAGAAAGGATTAATGAAGAGAATACATGCTTCTGAACATTGGTGTTATCGGATGATACTGAAAATCAGATGGAAAGACAAAGGGTCAAATGCAGATGTTTTGAAAAGAATCAGAACCATGAATCTACAGGGAAATACTACAACAAAAACTGGTGCTGGAGATGTGTTATACAAGAGGAAGTGGAGGTAGAATTAATGCATTGGTAATACTGGAAGGAAAATTTTAGGGCAAAGAAACAAAAGGCAGACCGAAGAGAATGTAGTTGACGACATCAGGCACTGGAGAATGCTAAAAGGTTACGATGAAGTTAAACAAAGTGCTGAGGATCATGTTGCTTGGAGGTGGAGGGCCATAACACATCGACCTTCTGCTTAAGGAGATGACACATGATGATGATTGTGATGTCGATTTACTTATTTTCCTGACTGATTGACAGAATCTATTTCCGTCACGCGATAGTCTTGTTATTGTACCATAGATATGGACCCGATCTACCGCTAGCAATTTTCCCTGTGTTTATGCCGAGATCACCGATCTACCCCTAGAATTATCGTTTACGAAAAATATCCTTAATACTGGTAAGAACTTTTAGGTGTTGTGGGAGTGGGCTTTTTAACGGGTCATATGCCTAATTATCATCTGTTCTACAACATAAAACAATCGTAAGTCTTATTTTCCGTGTGCATAGACGGCAAGTTAGTCTCACAGTTGGCTATTTTCCGTTGTAAGATGTTATCTTCCGCGAAAATTCACGGACTTTTAGAGTACAGTTTCGCTATTTTCCGTGAATAACCGCACCCCTGACCATATCCCTACCCTGACCCTAACCTTAACCCCAACCATATCCTATTGATCATCACGGAAAATAGCGAGACAGTTTTCCGTGAATTTCGTCAAAGATATAATTAATGTTTTCCGTTTGTGAGTTGAGTTACTAGGTACACCTAAAGCACCATACTCTAATGGTGAACGAAAATCATTTAACAATGTAACACAGCAATTTAAGTATTACTGCACATTCTATACAGGTGAAATGATCAGTTGCTACCATCAACTTAAGATATGTCATAACAGTTTGCTCAGTTAGTGGTAGGTTTATATATGACATCAGTTATCCTGTCTGTGTTTGTGTCAGGTCGTGTTTTTAGCCATCCTGTTATACATGTTTGTCTGTCACACCTGGTTACTAGATATAGGATTAGGATTAGGATTAGAGTTAGGATGGGATAGGGACGAATTAAATAGTGATGTCGAAAGTTGTGAATATTGTGGAGTAGGTAAATGCAATGGAGCGTTTGAAGCGCACGTTTAGCATGCGCAAGAAGCGCGACCCCAACATAGAATCAAACAAACCGCATCAGTGGCAGGAAGATGAACGCAAAGTGAGGGAAGGTTCATGCAGCTTCCAGGTCAAGGTATGACAACGAAAGCTAACTAATTGTTATTGTTGAATATTCCCAGAATATTATTCTGTTTTCTGCTGGTGTAACTAAAAGATGATGGGGCAACGGGAAGATGCGACAAATGACGAGTCAATAATTTGCATTGGCTTGAATCCTCCTCTATAAATGCTGTAAATTTGGGGAAAAATCTGCAACAATTCCAGAGATATCGAATTTTTCCTAGGGGATTATTTTTTTTGGTGCACCCTGTATATTGAAAATTTTTGTGAATCAGCATGCCCCCATTTCACTTAGATTACTTGGACAAACACATTTCTCATTTTGCTCTTCTCGGATGCTGTATATTTGGTATTTTGAATATAGTCCCATGGTTATTGCCATGATTAGAAAACTGAGGACATTCGGTGAATTTTGTAAAAAAATATTTTGTTTAATCTGTTATTAACATTAAACACTGAAAATGAAATTGAGAGAAACAATTTTGTTTTTTTGTATCTTCCAAATTTGCTGTCATGAATAATGTAATACTGTTTGCTGTTGTACTGTTCGCTCTGCTTGTGTATTGATACTCTTTATAATAGTGCATAGTGTGCTGTATATTGTCACTGTGCATTGCATTTGTCTATAGTATCTTGGATGCATTGAGGTGTTTGAGTCGAGGGGCATTCAGATATGTGAGGAAGCAGTTAAAGCCTTGAAATCGGTCAGTAACCTTAGCATCCTTCCAGTGTGTTTGATATCTGTGTTGTTGTCTTTGTATTCGTGTTTTTGTGTTAATACATTTTTGTCAACTCCGGTAGACTTAACGTTGAGTTATTGTAGTTTTTGTTAAACAGTGCATTGATGCTTCAGTTTTCATTTCATATGCTGGTTAGCTCTTGTTGGTTGTGTTGCATGTGTAAACCGTGAAGTTCTTGTATTTGTTTAACACTAATAGAAGGTATCCGTAGTAAGAGATAGCAAAACCGAAAAGTCAGAATTGCAGTTACAGTTGTGTTCACTGAAGTGGGAAACGTTTGCAGTATAGTATTCTAAGTCATGAAGCCATTGAAATAGCAATTTGAATGATAAACTAATTGGATATTACTGTTGCAAATCAGTGTACACTTAAGTAGATGAGCTTGCATACAATAGCCATTGCCCTGTCTTTACAATATCCAACTCTCTGTTAGTGTAGTTTGTATTTGCTTAGGCTCTCAAACTGCTAAATTCCAGTAATTTCTGTATCAGTTATTTCTGTTTATTTATATTTTATTGCAAGTTTCTGAAAGGCGTCAGTCTTAACTGAAATTTTTAGATATTTTACAATTACAGTGTTTGGCTACAGGATGGAATATTAAACCTTCTGCAAAGTGTTTGAAAGCTTCTTATGAATGTGATAAATGTTGTTTCTTGTGCATTAAAGCACTGTGAAATAGTCGTTACCTACCACAAAGCATGGTTATGTGCTCGTACTGACTTTGCGAACCATCTTTTTGTAGTAGCTGCAGTGTTGCAGGTTTGTAAGGCATTTTCTTCAAATTTGACTTCATGCATAATACTTGGGTGGTCACACTTTGCATGACTTATCTGTATGTTGGAAATAAATTGTACCAAAATCGTTTTAGAAGAAAAGACGGTCAGCATGGTCGCGGTTGTCTTTTCGAAAGAAACGAGGTAGTTCTCAGGTACCGTACGTTTCTTCTCTTTGAACAGCTAATGCCTGTTCTATGCTGGGCTGTTTGTAGTTTGTTAAATAACCGACTATGCACTGACTTGACTGCCATCTAGGCACAAACCATATTATTACACTCATGTGTTACAAAATAGCTGATAGCTTGCTGTAGCCCTTTCACCTCGAGTAACTGAATGTCATAGATATCATAGATGTCCCGAAAATTTACAGTTTGAAATCAGCATTTTCGAGTTGTTACTTAGCATTATATAATAGTTTCTTTAACAAAATGTCAAAATGCCAAAGGTATTTTAAAATATTATGAGGATCTTATGAAGGTGAAAGGGTAAGGCATGATTTGTTTTTTTTGAGTTAGTGTTCCTTGCATGTTTGTGTGTGCTTTTTATAATTGCTTGAATAATGCTTTGAAGTTGTATTTATTTTTACTTTTGTGTTTGCTTCATTAATTTAATCACTGAATTGCATTCAGTATTTTGAAGATTTTGAAATCTAAAAAGTATCCAGCCTTACTCCAACAATTCCCAGAAGGTTACTGCAAGGGATGTAATCTGACCTGTAGTAAAGAAGGATCGGTTGTTTAAACAAATACTGGTAAACAGTAACAGTCGGTTTCATTAATAAGCATGCTTTAATAATTAACACATTCCTTTGTTATTATTTTTGTAGACATTTTGCACTGGAATATGTGAATTGATAATGAAGTCAGGGCATGTCACTCTGCCTTGGCTCTTTAGATATGTAATTAGGATGAGTTAAAAAATTAAGAATATATCACTGTCAGTAGTACATAGTGGTCCAGTTTCGTCCATTATACTAGCAAGAGAGAGATCACATCAGAGTTGCAATGGTGACGTGCCAGTTCATAGGTGCAGAGTGCAGCAGCCATAGTTGGGTACACTGTTAGTGACAGTGTGATGCTGGGTGGCGGTTAGCACTTTCTCGCTAGAGATATGGGATTCCATGAGTTGGTTATTCTGTAATGGTGATGCGTCGTGCTGATGATGCATGTAAACAGTGAAGTAAGCAGTCGTTGTGCCACTGCAGCCAAGCATGTGGCATTGGGAGTCATAAAACTTCATTTGACACTCTTTAATTTAGAAGAGATGAGCACATTTTGAGTTGCTATGTGTATGTCATATTATATTTAGCTCAGTTGTAGCTATATTAGCTTCACCAATTATGAGAAGATTTAGCTGGATGCCACAATTATTTTTCACTGATCTCCCGTGTCTTCTAGATGGAGCCTGCTTATTGCAGATCAGATGATGCAGATTATGTAGCTTGTCAGCCATATATTGTAGCATAAGGAAATAAAATTTAATACAATACACATAGAGTGGTTCACAAGGGATGCTCTGTTGCCTGTAAGCTATTAATTGTAATTTGTATGTATGGTTTTCTGTATGCTACTTTTTATAGGTCTGTGGTTGGCAGCTGGTGATGAATTGTGCTTGGTGTGGATTAAATGTAAAATTTAGAACGTAAAATAGAAAGTATCTGTTGTAAGGTACATGTAATTCAAAAACTATTGTGGGTGCAGTAATATGTTGATGTAACTGTTGCTGGGTCGTTCACTGCATGTTGTACTAAGAATTTTCAGTTGAATCGACCGAGAGTAGTCAGTGAAAATGTGCATCTGTCGTGTGGATTGCAGCAGAGTAAAAGCAACCACCATCGAGCAATACTCTATGTCACCGGTGATGCCTTGCGGGTTGTCGATGAAATCAGCAAGGTATGTCAGTGAATTTTCTTGTATGGTTACTTTGAGCTGCATAATGCTTTCACTGGCGGTCTGATAATCAGAGTTTGTGTATTGCAGCATGTATAGTTTTAACAAGCATGTTTGTGTGTTGTTAGGGGCTGATTGTTGACCAGACAATCGAAAAAGTGTCGTTTTGTGCACCCGACCGAAACCACGAGAAAGGATTTGCATACATCTGTCGAGATGGAACTACTCGACGTTGGATGTGTCACGGATTCTTGGCTGTTAAAGAATCTGTACGTTTAATTGTTGTGGTCATAGTGCAATGTCTTATGCGTTAAACTTACATTATGTGCACTCTACTGTCCGCACAGACTCCTTTAATGGCCATTTTCCAGATGAAAATGGGTTAACTGGTTGCCCCTGGATTTATTTTCTCTATTTTTTCCTAACCTATTTTTACTCTAGGGACAGAACTGAACCTTTTTATCCTTATAACAAGCTTGCCTCAATTGTCCATTTTAATCTTGCCTCAATTGCCTCAACTGTCTAGTTTTTATTAATTTCCACTGTCATTTTAATGTTCCATATGTCTAAACTTTCTGACCACTGCTGAGTATGTGCGGCATAAGAAATTCGACTATAAAGTTACTTAAAGTAACAAGTTTAGGATGATGAATGTAATGTATGTGTTACTGTAATAAGAAACAGGGCTGTTAGTTGTACGTTGACAATTTGATTGGCTGCTGTTGAGCAGCAGTTTTTGAAGATAAATTTGTAGTACTGTATATATGGCAGTTGTTTCAAAGAGCCGATGAATTGATGTGTGGATAGGGTGAGCGACTGAGCCATGCTGTCGGCTGTGCCTTTGCAATATGTCTGGAGAAGAAGCAGGCTCGCGAGAAAGAGAAAGTGACGGTGACATTTAGTGAGAATGGAACGAGTTTTACACGCATGGGATCATTCCGACAAACGACGCTTACCGAGCGACTTGCCGACCCACAGAGCGCTATTGTTGCAGGTTTGCTGCTTTTGATTAAGTTATGTAAAACATTACGATGCAGTTTTATAGCTGGTAGGTGAACCTTCAGTAGTTTGACACTGTTGGCTGTACCTCAGGAAAGGTGTCACTGGCATTAAGTGCTGCAGCAGTGATTTCCAGAACTGAAATTTTAGGTATGTGACTCTAGAAAAAGCTGGTTAATCTGGGCATCGTGTCACCTGTAAAAACATACGTCCATTAATCCTTCAGTCATTCGATGCTGTTGGTTGGGTGAAGGGCATGGAAAAACTCGCTTCAACACCCCTTATTATTAGAGAGTGACTAATTTGAGGTTTAGGACTGATGTCCGATATTTCCATGGCAATATCGGCCGATGCTGATACCAATGATTGAATTTGAAAGGTCTCGAAACCGGTCTCAGAGGTACTCTACTCCACATATTGTGTATGAAGTCACTTGAAGTAAATAATACTGTAATTAAAATGTACAAACTGTGTTTGGCTTTTAAAAATCATATTTGATGAAAATGAACATGAGAAACACGCGCTTCTTGCAGCTGGCACTGTGATCTGTAATCTGATACACACTTTAGCAGGTGACCTTTTATCAGTGTGGCTGCCTGCTAGCCACAGAGCATTGGAAACTAAGCTTCAAAAAATGTTTATGTAGTATATAATATGTACTAGACCCTCAGTAACAGCAGCTAAGCCATAGACTTCATTCCGAGCATCCAGTTATTCGACCACTCCAATTTTGGTCCACGCAAGTTGCTGTCGGCTGTGCCTTTGTTGGTGTGTCAGTGTTGGTTGGATAGATCTTATGTCAGTGATAGGATTTGAGCCAATGACTTCAACACACCGATGCTAAATGCCCGTTGTCACTGCCCAAGTAAAACTGCAGGCACATGTGACTAGCAGAGATGCTGCCAGTCCCATGTGCCTGCAGTTTTACTTGCGCAGTGATGATGGGCAACGTAGCATCAGTGTGTTGAAGTTAATTCCCGACACTGGCTGAAATCTTATCACTGATCTATCCAACCAACACTGAAAGCAAAAGACATGATAATGGTTGTGGAGTATCTCACACAGATATAGATCACACATGCCACGCACACACTGCAGCAAGTGATTCTTTATTCAAGGGACCCATTCTAACTTTGATTGAATCCAGGTAAATTATCCAGTTAGACAAAACTGAATTTGTGTGTATATGCGTATATTGTAAGATTTCAATAGTACATCATAAGTTGTATTCTGTGCTATACAGAGCCTGTTCCAATGTGCAAAATTGAAAATCCTTACGCTGTTCAGCGGCCTCATGCTTCAGTTGACATGCTTGAGCGGCAGGGTTCGTTCCGAGGTTTCACACGACTTGCCGACTCGTCACCATTCAAGCGGAACATATCTCTACGTCTCAATGAGTTGCCGTCGACGTTGGAGCGCCAGCGGCAAGTGGCGACTGGTATCCTAGGACCACAACAGTATGGCTCTGGAATTGCTGGCCCAGCAAGTGCCAATACCAGTGGTAAGACAATGATTATGTATTTGCTCTGTATTAGTTTACTTGTCCACAAATGGTCACCACCTATCAGAGAATAACCCTATCTGTATAGTGTCGCCAGTATGTCGTAAAAATCTTGTAAAAATCAAAAAGCAATGTTAGAGACATGAGTGATTTGCTAGTTTAATATATTATATGTCTGCTTGTAACTGTGCAGCATTTGGGACAATAATGGAGGCTGAGGAGCATGAGATGTCACCTGTCAGTGATGCATGTCAGCAGCTGACTGAAGGATTGACGGCATTGTCAGCACGTGACAACGTCACACCGACAACGATACCTGCCACTGTAACGGCACCGGTGGCAGCAGTCAACACATTCTCAACCGCTCAGTCAATGCCTCCGTATTCCGGGGTATCACCATTGCCGCAACCAGCAGTAGCTGTCAGTGGCATCTTTCCTGGTCATCCGGCTTACAACATGGGTGTTATATCTGCTGGACAGCCGATGTCAGTTGCAGTTGGGTCTCCGTTCACCGTGCAGCAGCATCAACCGCTGAATCCTGTCATACTTAACCACTCAGGTCTACACTTGGCTGAATGCTTGGAATAATTGGAATAATTCATTATTTTATCATTGTTGTTTTGCAAATACATTTCCAAATTCAGCAGAACATTTATTTGTTTTTGTATGCACTGTGAGTTTGCTGTGTGGTGAAAAATTCTGCTCGCATGTTATGTTAGCATTGTCGCTTGACAAGTGATGTCAAATTATTTTAATTTTATTGTGAAAGTAAAGTTGGTAATACTGCGTTGCCACGTGGAAGAACCATCATGATAAAAGGGTGCCTACACCAGTGCATTGGCTGATATATGTCATTGTGGAAATAAATGACATCATTGTATTAGTCCAGTTATGAGAGTGCCCAAGAGGTGCTTTAAGTATTTACTTCTAAACAGCATATTTTTTATTTGTCCAGTATGGGAATTATTCCATTAGATAATGAGTGTGACCAGTCTGTGTACTGCCCACAGCCAATCAGTCATAGAAGCAAAATCAAATTTTGCACCAAACAGAGTCGCTGGAGCTTCACTACCAGATATCTCATTGCTCAAAAGTCTGCTGCCTCGCTCGGTCCACACCGCACTTGTTGAACACATACAAGGCCCAGATCACCACTGGCATATGAGATGATTAACTAAGAGTGTGGAGTGGCACCACACCACACTCTGTGGAACATCTGTTCAACTGTTTACCTCATCCGACTCAACTCACAGTACCTGTGGGGCAACCGGGCTGTGGTTACAGACTTTCTCACTCAGGACACCTGACAATTAAGAGAAGAGCTGCTGGATTATCACAGAACAACAGTTGATTTTGGCATCGAGAATTTATATAAACTGATGTGTGTAGTATACCTAACTGACAACTGTGATATAAATTACCAGAATATTGGTGTTGTTTGTTATGTGGTGATGAAGTCATGTTGTACATAATACTATGATGCTTGAAGTCATCAATACTGCAATAAAGTTGCTTGTTTAATGTATATAACGGTATGTATATTTTTATAAATTACTGATGACACAATGATGGAAATTTTGTGTTTATAGTAGTCGGAGGACAGCAGTTTATGCAGTGCGGTAGTCCACAAATAGTGGCAGCAAATCTAGCTGCACATGTGAACAATCCTTGGTCGCAAACAGCCGTGCAGTCTGCTGTCATATCACCATCTCCACCAGTCATTACCACTCAAACACAGAGTAAAGTCTCCGATGCAGAATATTGGTTGAATTCAACGGCGAGTCAGATCGACCCATTTGCTGCAGTGCCTAACGTTGGTGGCAAACCAATCACTCATCGACCTCGAGTTGTCAACGGGTCTGCAGATGTTCGAGTCTCGGGCCAGACAAGTCCACACACCACGACTGCCATGGCAACTGTGCATCATCATATCCCCACCACTGCTGCCGATCAGCAACCACCAAGCTTCATTTCAACGCCAGTTCGAGCTGGAGAACAGACTTCGCTAGCACGTCAGCCTGCTATTCAGACAGTAAACACCAGCCGTCCATTAATAACAAGCTCGTCTGGAGTGCGACCAGTTGACAGTCAACCATTTGATCCCTTTGATTCTGTGTTTGATTCAGCATGGGCAGCAAAGGCAAGCAATCGTTCCGTGACTTCTGCATCCGCATCGGTCAACAACCCATTTCAGACTTCTGTCGACAAAGTCGTGCCAGCATTTGAAGTAAAGCTGTGACGAAATTTACATTAGATATTCAGCACTTGCTGCTGATGTGCACTGACGATATGTGATGTGGCAGTGTGTACACGATGTAATTCTAATTTTTGTTATATATTGCATCAGCACGTTGAACAACTGACAGATACTTGCACATGTACATGTGTGTGTGTGTGTGTGATCATATCATATTTTATATTTCAAGAATATTTAAGCCATATTGCTAATGGTGATTTTATTTTCTGTCGACAGGTAACATTTGCTGACGTGAAAAGGATTTCATGTATTTATTGCATTGGATTTTGTGACTGCTGTAAACCTTCCGCATGGCTGAACATAGTAGGGATGGACGGTTACTGATTTCCACGACTTTGGTTGTAAACATGCTAGATGGTAAAGTAATGTTTGAATGTAAGAATATCAGATTGATTTGTTCTATGCAGATGATTTTGTACACAGTATAAAATTGTGGAAAACAGAAGGAGGTTCGCATTAATTTACCTGTGAAAGGGACTGAATTAATTCAAAATTTTAGGAAGTTTTTTTCAGCAGTTATTACAGCATTTAGCCACACTGTGATTGAACTTTACTTATGCATCATGTTTACGTTCATAAGACAAATAGTTACATTTGACTGTTGCAATTATTTTGAGGCAGTGTCGCTGTGTATTAAACTGTTTTGAAAAACTGCATGCTAAAGAATGAGATAAGATGTTGTACACTGTGGTTGTACTATATCACTGACATTTGCGTCATATAACTTATTTGTATTTGCACTCTGACTGGTGCCTAATCAACTGTGAGATTGTAGACAGAGCTTATAGGTGTAGAATTAATCAGTGCATCGGTGGCATTGGCCAGTCATGTAATGTTGACTCAGGAATTATCAGCCTCAGTGATGCAGAAAATTATTCGATGCACTAGGAAACATGAGCCAACTTTTTCTGTATGGTATACAGCCCACCACATTTGGTTAGCCGTATTGCTTATCCACCCACCCTACTTTTTATTTGTGATTGGGAAAGATTTTGAGGTTGCCCAGTTCATTTACAGTATTTTTGTTACTACAGTTTACATTTCCTAGGTTTCAACAAAATTATTCAAAGTTGTGTGTAATCTTCACTGATGTGTAATTTACAGCTATGGGTTTATTAATTTTATCTGCCCATCACATCTGTGTATGCATTATAATGTGACAAACAACTGTGAACAATGAAGTAGCTACTGATGACAGATGATGATATGAATGTGTGTTAATGACTGGTATTCATAGAGGGTGTTTCATTTGAACATTAGAGACGCAACACGTTTTTAAGAAAGCCACTTCAATTTTTCTTTTCAAAAGTCGCGGCTTGTAGTTTGGAAAATACGGTATTTGTTTTATGTATTTTTAACAGCACAATGTAACAGGTTCTTGCTTATTGTTTTCAATATTTAGTTTAAGAGTGGCTGCTTCTTGTTTGTGATTGGCTGTCTGTTGTGATTGATGTACTAGGCAGGTTTTAGTACTGACAGCTCTCATGCTTGCAGGGGCCATTGTGTGCTTGTGATTTGTCAGTTTTTTCGCATAAGTTGTAATTATTTTCCTGTATGCCTCTCAGCACACTATTCTGCTTTCAGGGTGATATATTTTTCACAGGTTAATTGTAACTATTTTATGTAGTGTCCGTATCTTGCATTGATTTAATTTCACATATAATATGTTAATGTGTTAAATATGTTTTATGTTCGTCGGCATCTGCATGTTGAGTTGATAACTGGGCCCACGATTTTCTGCGATTGGAGGTAATCCACTTTTAGAAAAAAAACCTCAATACAAGAGAACCATTGGCATGCTGTTGTATATAGGTTAATTTACATCATACTTGCCATTATTAAAGCCAGTCTCAGCTTCATGGTAAGCATGTGTACTGCTTACCATAACGTAACACTAATTTTGTTACTTCTGTACTCCAATCAGCATGCCTGTTGTGATTTCCTGGTTTGACCAAACAAATTTATGAATGTTATTCAACAAGTGCAAAACATTATTTTGAACTGCAATACTTATTACAGGTCTGCTGATGAAGTATACCATAGTCAAATGGTTTTGCAGTCTACATATCCTTGTCAGCTACTGCTGCTCGTTAAGGCCAAGATGACTGAGTTTATAGATTAATCTTCATGCTTATGTTTGTACATTGCCTAATAGTAATAGCATTGGTGGTTGCAGTGCAATGAATGTCTTAAAATGCTTCATGTAAGACATACAAGACCAATTCCCACTTGGTACTCTGACATTGTTCAGAGAACCCATCTGAATCAGTTACGTATGTTAGGCTAATAACGTAATCGGTAAACTATGCCGTCAGTAAGTCACACTTACATGAAATCACCATCAGGATATGCAGCTAAGTGCAAGCCTTTTAAATTAATCCTACAGAAACAGCCAACCCACCTGCCAGGAAAAGGTCATTTTTTTCGTAACAGAAAATCAGGGCCTTATTAATGATAGCAAATGCTTGCTGCATTGTTGTCTCTGTGACTGTGAAGACGTGTGGTCTCTGTCCGTGCTTGCTAGCATATAACGACTACGTGCACATTTCAGTGGCTTTCTGTGTACTGTGTCAATTGTATGCCATGCACATTAGATAGGTCCAAATGTTATTCATCATTTTCCATTTAATTGATGAATAGCTAGTTTAGTAGTCGGGTCAGTTCGTGCCATTCTTTGTAGTGAAGTACGTGCTACACTTCCAGCCTTGCAGTTTATAATTTCCATTATGAATGTATTGGGTTTCTTGGTTAAAATGGTAGATCAGTTACCTTGACTCTTGGTTCATTGATATATTTCGTTTTCTTAATAAATTCTCCATTCAGCGGTATTTTTGGTACAGTTATTTTGGATAATTCTAGTGCTTTCAGCCCAGAACCCTACCATTGCCTGTAGATACCGTAAAGGCATTTGTGGCTTCCTTTACCCTAACTTTTCACTCCTGTTAAACAACTTTCACCTTGAAACCTAATGTGGTTAAAAGAATCCATGTTGATGATACGTACGGTATGTTGTTGAGTGACTGGTTATTCAGGGCTTAGTGTCAACATGATGTGCTTTGGTCGATATTTTACTCCACCATAGTTGAATGTTATAAAGTTATTATGATGATTAATACATTTAGTAGTTCACGTTCATTTTGAAACAGTGAGTTATATTTATTGTGCAATGATAATGTCTTAGCAGATGGCAATGATATGAACTGAGTTTCTGTTCTCCATAAGTCTGTCGGTGTTCTTAATGCATCGTAAAAAGTGTATGTTGTTAACTTGGATATCTACTATGGTTCACACAGCTGAGTTCCAGCTGGATTTGTTTCAACAAGTACATGTACACTACTACTAATGTCAACTGTTTAATTGGCATCATGGGTAGTTTGAATGCCTCAGAGGTTTGCAAGGAACCTTTCCAGGATTTGGCTGGACTGGAAATTTTTATGGTGCTTCTTGCAGTATAGCAAGGAGATGAATATTCTGAGTTGTGTATGTTGTTGAGTTTTAGGATTTGTTAGTTTCAGTCGTCAAAATATCATCTGCATGATCATTTCCTGCAGTCTGTTCAGTCTGGGTGCTTGTACCCTTGAGCAGAGAGTGATATGAACCAAGTCGTAAGCAGACTTGCGCAAGGTCCACAGATTAAACCAGACATTGCTGCCGATTTAGATCCGCTTGGTTAAAGTAATGTGTTATTGCCCAACAGCAAAATGCACCAAATCACATACGAAATATAAAAGTTGTGGCATATAATCTGTGCAACAGATATTACTACAATAATTCAACTTACTGGATCTAAATTGGTGACCGAAATCACGGCCTTGAGACAACCTGGTTTGCCCAGTCTGTGGCATGCCTGGTTTACTGTGGACCTTGGATTTGCATAGATTTACAGTGTGTGTCTGTGTGCTTATTATGCATGTATGATTGAGTTAAAACAGCTCTTCGTGATTAGGGCTAGTAGCAGGTACACTACAGACCAATGTCTCGTGTGCAGTTGTAAAATATCAAATTGGTTTTTGTTATTTCAGTAAATACATTCGCTTTGCCAGTTAAGTATTTAATTAAATACTCATTCGTATTGTGTGGAGTAACAGCAGTATGTTAGTGTGATGCTGAATTATTGTTGTATCATGCTCCTAAGCAGTACCAGCAACGACACCTGCACACAAGCCATGTAATTTTACCTCACTAAATGAGATGATGACGATGGTGTTGTATGAAGTGTCTGCAGCCTACTTCTATGAAGTTTAATCGGTTTCTTCAATTTAGATTTCCCTTCTTTACTAGTTTGGGACATTACAAACATAACAAAGTTGGGAAGGCAGTTGTTTCACCAGTCATTAGTTACAGCTTCACTTTTCTGCAACTCGCGTAAACGTTATGGAATCAGATGTATTAATTTCAGCATGTGATAACATTGGATCATTTAGCTGATAATACGCTTATGTATGAGTAGAATGTTTACTCTAGTGTATAGGATAATATTTGTATCGCACAAGTTGTCTTGAATGTTACTTGTTTAGCATATGTGTTTTGTATTGCCATGTTATGATAATTTTGTGAGTTGCATTGAATAAAATGTGATGTTTTCATGTGTTTAAGAATTCTAGAAATAAGAATTTTTGCTGTTTTATCAGTTCAGCTTTTCATATAGTGATGACGTGGAAAGTGATATTGTTAGTTCACAGTAGGTGGTTGTAATTTTTGTGTTTGCTATAATCTCATCTGTGAGCAGGTACAATGTCCAAGTCAGTGCATAATACCTCATTTCACAATCAGCCAGCTGCACTGGTACTGACAATGTGAAATATCATGGATGATTTTACGTTTAACATAAAATATTGCTAATATGAATAGGTTTACCTGTGAATATTTCATGATAGTTGTGGTTGGTGTCACTTGTGTACATTTGATTCACCAGCAAATCTGTTAATGATCTGTTTGCATTTTGTCTTGTTGTGTATTTTCGCTGCTTCATACTGTGTTGCAGTGTTTTTATATGTGTGTGTAGACTGCTTTACGACATACATTCCCATTTTAGTTATGTAGTTGTCTAATTGTACAGTTTATGACAAAGAGCTGTCGTCCTGTTTTGCTGTAGTTTATGCATTCTGATGTTATCACATCAACAGATTGTATTAACATTTCCTCTCGTTTTTGGCAATTGTTTTTGTGAGTTGGAATTTAATTATCTTATGGTGATCCATACATACATTTTCTCTAATAGTCAGTTGAACATTCGAATGCGAATATCAGGAAAATTGTTTACACCAAGTAACTGTCTTTGCAGTGGCATTTGCTGCTTTGGTAACTCGAGTGTCTATATTGTAGTCCTTGTTGCCTATTTAATACATATCTTAGGAATTCTTTCTTTGCATTGTCTATCGAGTTGCATTACGAATAATTGACAAAAAGTGAATGAACACGTCACACATTAAGACCAAGTGTCATCCGTCTGGCGGGCTTGCACACTGCAAAGTTAGAAGTCTGCTGTATAGCTGCTACAGATACCTACAACCTTGTAGTTTGTTGAAACAAGAAAACTGGACAAATATATGGCTTATTTTTCAGTAGGCCTATATATCGTCAGACTTGGTTTAAAATACTCTGTTCCACACACCAGTAAACAGCGGTTGTCAGTGGCCGTTATTACATGATTGCCATAACTGTACAAAAGTATATACACTGTGAGTTAAAAAAAACTGGGCCACTTTTGTTTTTACTGTAACTTTGGCAAATGTGGACCGATTTCAATAATTCTTTCACCTTTGGATTCATTGATAAACTGCGGAATACGGTAAAATAAAATCTTCCACCGCACCTGAATTCTGTTGCCGCACTACCTTGTGAAATTTAAATACAACAACAATTTAAATACAACAAGAGGCCAGGTGGTAACAATGGAAAAGGCTACTGAATAGCAACAACAAATTGCTTGTTCAACGATCACCCAGATCAACTGGTAGCCTGGTACGAGATCAATCAAAGAATGCAACTGCTCCCTATCACCAGTATCAGTCTGATAATTAGTTCTTCCTTTTTTAAATGCATACCCCACAATGCCTCAGCTTTCAATATTACCGGTATTTTTGGTCTGACTCTTTGTTTATGTGACCTGTCAGTTTGTACTTGGTAATATTTTTGCACCAAATCATTCGCATTTTAAAAAAAATCACAACCTTGACTTATTACACCTGCAGCACTGTGATTGCGATGTAAAAAAGCCGTGCACTGCTTGTAATTTTCTAACAAATATCAAGTACATCAATCACATGAAACAGTAAATTCTGCACTATACACTCAGCAGAATGTGACAAATGCCTGTGAGGACTTGAATGGACTAGCAAAAATTTACCAATAAATGCTGCTATCTGTAACTTTAAACTAACATCCATCTATGGACCTCGTTCGTTTGCTGTTGTTGCACCTACCATCTGGAACAATTTACCTGAATATCTGCGTGATCCTGAACTTTCAATAGACAATTTTAGGCGACAGTTAAAAACATTCCTGTTTGCACAGTACTGAAGATGACACCCTAGCGCATTAGAAACTCTTGTACCTGTGCGGTCTATAAATTTATTATTAACATTAAATTACGTTAACAGCTGTAGTTTAATTTGTTTAAAATAACGTATGCATTTATCATGCAAAAAATGCATGTGGCCCTCCAAATGGCGGATTTTTTTCAATAAGGTCCACACACTTGGCTGAGTATGAGATGCCTGCTGTCATCACTTGCGTAATAACTGGAAGTCTGGATTGGAATGGCTTTAAGAGTGAACAACTCTTCATTAACATGATATCACTTACGTGGCATAAACCTAACCAATCAATACAAGACTGCTCAAAAACCAAACAAGAAAAACAGTGAGTGAGTGAGCACAATAGGTTATCAGTATTTTGGAAATGACGCCTACTTGCACTCGTACTGACAACTAGACTCAAAAGTATACACCAAAAACACAAAAAGGAAAAGAAACCACAAAACAAATAAACTAAACTGGCCCTTGGTAAAAAAAACATGCAAAAACACCCAGTAAACTCTAAACAAAACAAACTAGCAGGCCTCACACCAGAAGAAGTGCATACATATGTACTCTTGATTGTCACTTATCATTATTTTTATCTACAATTGCGGTAGATAACACAGCAGCACTGAACAGCTCTGATATTCTTCGTTCTTATCCTCCATATAACTACAGTAGAGCATTTGCAGCTAGGTGTGCTGAGGTAGCTGATAATGAGTTTATTGCGGTGTAGCAGCTGGACTGCACTACTCCGAGATAAACAACATTAGGTGTGCAGAGAAAACTCCCTATAGTTCAGATGATGTCTACTGAATGGGCCGGGAAAGGGGACATACAAGAAGAAGAAAAACACTAATTTGACAAACTCCTAATAAAATGTATGAGAGGTAGCTGAAACACAGACTGCAGGTACAGTGCAACAAGAAAAAAACAAATATTTTTTTCCTGTAACCTCAGTAGTCAGTACACAATGTTGCAGTAATCAGCTTCAGTCGTCATTCAAACAGCTCACCACTCCTACATACTATGTGAATAACAGATATTAACGGCACAGAATTCTGACTTCTTTTAAACTGTGACATAATAATAATAATAATGCCAAAGAGGATGTGGGTCAGTCAGCTGCCATGATCCACGACCACCTGCCAACATTTCTACCTGCCTCTATTAAGCCCTGTCCACACTGGAGACTATAGTCGCCGATTTCGGCGACAGTCCCCGGTTTTGGCGACAGTCGCTGAATTCGGCGACTATAGTTGCCAGTGTGGACAGGCTATTTGGCGACAGTCGCCGGTTTTGGCGACAGTCGCCGAATTCAGCGACTATAGTCGCCAGTGTGGACAGGCCATTAGTTGTGATCCTTTCAAACTAGTCCACTTTATGACAGGATCCACACAAATTAGCCGAAGTAGGCTTCTGCATCTTTATCCTCCAATTCATGATCAAACATCTGTGACAGGCTGTGTACAAATTTAATCAAGCAAACTTCTAGAAGATTCCAGGAGGGATTTTAAGAAAAATCCAGGACATGTTTGTCTTGCTTCGGCCTCCTATGCAATGTACCGATGTAGTTTGCCTAGATATAGAACAAAAGTACGATATGCATTTTATACAACATGGGGCCGTAGCAAAGATAAAATAGGGTGACCGGTTTCTTAAATAAGCGATTTGGTACCCAGTTATATGACTGGAAACCAATGCGGTCGATCTTTGACATTTTACACAAAAATTTCCAGGAGGACCAATTAAATTCCATGATATTTTCAGGAGGGTTTTTAAATTCCAGTAGATTTCCAGGATTTCCAGGAGTTGTAGACACCCTGTGTGAGCAGAACTTGACTAACATGTTTGCCCGAGTAATCTATGGTTCTGGGGGCATGGCATGCCATGAAATTTGTGACCAAAGGGACATAATGGTACTCTTCCGTGCAATCTGATGTCACATATGATTACAGCCATTACAGAGACAGCCAGTATTTTCAAACAACACTGTAAATTCACAGTAAAAAAATCTTCAGATGTATGTGATTCTGCATCATCATTTAATAATAATATAATTTATAAAGCGCCATATGGTCAGATGCAGAGGCACTTTAGTCAAATCCACCATCATTTCAAAACTGTCCTTCACAAATCAATGTACATCTAAAGCTGTAAGTTAGCAAAATGGTGAAACAATAAACGAATGCAATAACACAATAATAATGCGATAACACAAAATTATTGGAAATTAGTAGAAAACAGCTTCAAAAATTGCCTCATGCATAAAATGTCCATCTCTAGGACATGCTTATTTAGCATTTTTTCTTCACCAAGAGACACGACAATGACGATGCCAAAAATAAGAAAAATATCCACATTAATTTTCTATCATTTTGCTACAGTCTGCCAAAATCATTAACATCTGAACAAATTTCCAACAGAAATAATGTTGGTTAATTTTCACATAAGCATTATACATACATATATTCTGCTGTCAACATTTACCTACATTACGTTAAGTTAATCACACAATATGAGTGAATGACATAAATATACAACAGGTGCTCAGTGTTAAACTGGGGCCTTTCATACTGTGACGTTTCATTTAGCTAAGCTGAATGAAATGTCACAATAGCACCAACTTGTGCCCACACAATTGCATATTGCTGTGGAGACTGACAACGCACGTGTACAACAAACCTGAGCTACTATATCTATCGTTATCACAGGCTACGAACACCACACAGGCACATGTGTACTTAACAAATGGAAAGCACCAATCTTGGTATGACTCCAAATCGGAATAGATCTGCATGGGATGTGATCAGTACTAACTTGATCGAAGGCTAGCTAACAATAGTATCTGATATTAGGAGGAATGAATTTCAATACCCACAACATATGCATATAATTCATAAGAAAATAAGCTGAGCAAATACCTCAGCAAGTATATAAAAGTGAGTATATGGTACACATACACATAAAACTGAAATAACCAAACAGCTATACTTCAGAAAAAAACAAAACTCACATAAATCCCAACTCTGTCATTAAAGGGAAACTATCATGACAACTCGTAATTTAAATGACACAAAAAATTACATAACAATATGCCTATATTCATTTGCAGCAGAC
>Ga0056131_1000078_pt1 | contig 18622 bp, 11 predicted proteins | sample WorMetLIZISLAND1_2_FD_67480 | JGI IMG/M metagenome (GOLD analysis project Ga0056131, IMG submission 67480) | Marine gutless worms symbiont microbial communities from Max Planck institute for Marine Microbiology, Germany - Olavius clavatus LIZARD... ...
GAAATACCTGACAGTAAATTTCAGTCATTACGTGAAATGCCTAGGAATTTTAGTCATTTCGTGAAATGACTGAGTGAATTAGTTATTTCGCGTAATGCCTAAAATATTTAGGCATTACGCATAATGCCTGATTTCGCTATATGCCTGTAACATATACAAAGCTCTTGTCACCTGCTATAGCGCTTTTTGCATGAGTTACGACTATGGTGACTACATGACATAGTAGCGTTGTACAGTTTCAGAAATACATCTCTACAGCCATGTTTAACAGTCGCTGTAAACCATGCCACGAAGAAAAGACGGGCTTCTCGCCGATTAAATGAGTAACTGAGTAATGCTGTAGCAGAAATATATTGATCTGCATTTGAAAAAGTAAAATTCAATCATCGTGCAAGTTAGTCAGTTAGTCAGAGCATTTACAGGCATCATCAGCATCATTATATTCGTTTAAAAAACGTTGACAGACCGCAGACGGCAACCCAGACATCACACGTCAATGTACACAATACACATAAAAACAGTAGGATCGCAAACGCCGCAGCTACTGAACGAATAGATGAGTCTCGAGTAGATTAATAAAGACAGTAATTGAATTAATTTCCTACGAAACAGAGGCTTACAGAGCTACTGCCACACGCCCAGAGGGTAACAATACGCCGTGTTTTGTCATTGACGACCCTTCCTAGACAGAACGTAGCCAGAGGTCATTGGCTGTCTCGTAGTGTTATCGATCAATACACTAATCAATAGATACTGATCGATAGTTTCCTAATTATCTGTCATCGGAAAGCGAGAGTCGTTTGTACCGGTGTTGTCGTAGGCTGTTGAAAGTTGCACGGCATCGTGGAGTTTGGCAATAGCAGCAGCCGTTTCGAGGTCTTTTAACCAGCTGGGATCTCTGACGATGTATTCGCCATCGTCGTCATCTTGTAAACAATCACATTAACACGCCGTCATTCTTGCTTAAATTCAGAGTAAGAAGAGAAAAATAAAAATACAGAGCAATGCAGAAAATTGAGCTTACAGCATCATCAGTCTATCCTGCCCCCTAGCGCCCATCGCCAATGCGCCTTGATCTTACAACTCATTTTATCTATTTTTTTAATTTCTCCAACATAGCTGTTTTTGCTCAAAACGTCCAAAGGCTCAAAGCACTGAATGGCCTTCTCTGTGCTGATGTGCCGCCCTTAAGAAACTACTCTCTCACTCACCCCAATGCAGCATGATTCTCTTCTGGGACTTTGACGCTATGCAGCTTCCTATTAGTGATCAATGACCGATAGCAATCTTGATCTTACAGTGCCCTGTTAAAGAAGAAATATAGCAGGTTTTCACCGTTTTCTGCTAAAAACGGCCGATCCACCCTATACCACGCACACTTTTGGGGATGATTCCCTTGAACTAGGCTGCCGAACTCGGGAATCCGAACAGCGAAGACTATCCGTGTAATCATCGAAGTAATCCAAACTATAGATGACCTCAAAGTTACAGAGAGACGGACGAACACACAGGCAGACAACATTAATCAAGTTCAACAAAAGAAAACAGACAAGCGTGAGCGTGTATCCATATTCAGCAAAAACTAGCACAGTGGCAGTGTTTTCATCGATAACACGCAGCGTTAAAACCACCACTGACATAACAGCACAGCAATCTCTGGAGAAATTGACTGGATCCACTCAGCTGGACTACAGTGCAGACAGCTATGTAATCAAACTGCCGTCGAGTATTTACGAGTTATTGACCGAACTGCCAAAGCAACGGTCATAGATGCAATTCGAACATGACAAAGCTCGTCACAAGCTCGCTATGTTGCTTAGGCAAATAGCATAGAAATCGTGGGAACTGAGAAACTAGTATACCTTCGTTGATATAGTCAAGTGGTTAGCGTGGGCCCGGGTTATTTCCTGGGGGACAGAGGCAGCTAGTGATTAAATTCTTAGCTATTTATTAGCTAGTCCGGTAGTTTACTCGTATGAACAGACCTGATCCATTTGCTGAAGTGTCCTACAATAAGCACAATTTAAGAGAAATAGACGAAAAGAAAAAATCCAATCAATTACAATTACAATTACAAGAATCTGTATAGCGCCACCTACGGCGCTGGACATAAAGAGTCTCATAGCCGAGAAGGAATACAGTCTGTCTGAATCACAAATGAGAACACGTGAAGACTGACATCTATGCTGCAGCGTCATTATGGTAATAATCAGTCCACCGAAGGAGTTCGACGGACTGTCTGCAAGGTGTAGACCCTACATGACATAAATAGCGTAAACACATTACGCTATGTTGAAAGTGGCACCGCGTGCGCTTTTTAGCCGATCGTACTGCTACACAGTATGATCGGCTATTGCCAGCAGCCTGTTGACCGTCTGTCTGTACGTCTGTCTGTCTGTAACGCTGTGCATTGTGGCTCTCACGGTTGGTGTACGCGGATAAAAGTTATACCAGCGTGTTCCTAGCATCAAAGTTCCTATTTGTCCCTTTTGACACTTTTGCTCTACGACGCATCGTTTAGCCATAAAACGCACCACAAAAAACGAAGCGCACCTAAGTCCCAATACACATGTAACGGCGTTTGTACGGCCGCGAGTCGGCACAGTGCCATTCGGTGCCACCGCCGACTCCGAGGCGTGCTACGTGTGCCGAGACTGCCGAGTGCCGACTGCAGTGTACGCACAGAGGTGTGCGGACTGCGAATTTGCACGCGGTACGAGCGGCTATCACAGCAACAGCTGAGCTTCTTGTTACATTACGGTCATCCACTTCTTCAGCCCCGTTCGTAATTCAGCCTCACGTTTGGCAACGCGACTTCACTTCGACTGATATTCTACGCTATTGCCTCACGGGAAATGTACGAGGTCGTCCATGGCTGCATCAGCTGGATATAAACAGTTGCCAAGCGTGCAGACGTTAAGCGAACGGCAGGCGGAGATTATGGACCAGCCGTGTGGAATAGAATGCAATTCTCTCTGAATGACAACATACTGTCACCGAACACGTTCAAGCGGAAATTAACGACATTATTTTTTTCAGACAGTGTCAGTGGAGAACGTCATCCGGTGTCGCTGTGGTATTTTAAAAAATGATTTTGGCGTCGTCTAGAATGTTCGAGCTTACTTCTTTATTTAAACGCTCGACATCGCAGTGTCATGTTGTATTCCAACAGAAGTCGAAGTACCAAACTTAGGATGACTTACGCAGATTGATACGCTAAGCAGACAACTTTACTTCAAACACTAGTACCGGTAAATTTTGCATCGCGTTAATGAAATTCTACGGGTTTGGATCATGACTGCAACCGTCCCAGATCAAACTGGCGGAACACGCAATAGTTTAGTTTAGTTTAGAACAAATAGGCCTACTCTTACAGAGTATTTGTATAGCGCAATTAATCAGGATGTCGCATTGCGCCCCAGAAGCAAAACCAAAACGTTTTGAGTTCACGCCGAAAACTGTTATAACTAATGTCTTCGTCGCGCAAGTGTACTGGGAGGCTGTTCCAAACACGTGGCCCGGCAGGAGCAAAGCTTCTGTCGCCAAATGTGTTGTGCGTCCTTGGAACAGCACACGATCTGTCAGTGGACGAGCGGAGTCGACGTCTTGGACCTTCCGAAACCAAGTGTATGTCGTCATGAACTATTGGACAGATTTTTGGTTTCTTTAGTTAGAACAAAAAGGAAAAAGTGAATGAACAAAAAGGTTAAGAGGAAGACCATCAAGTGGATTACTTTAAAATATCTCAAAACAGCCGATGTAACAAAGTTTGAAAAAAGACGACAGGAAGACAAGGAATTGCAATGCGTGATATTGAAGTTGGAGAACAATGTGTAGGGTTAGTAGCGGAATAAATAGCTGAAAGCAGCCGGAGGATGAAGACGTTCCTGACACCGATCAAAAATGATCAGAACGTTAACGGTACAGCGAAGAATTGTGCCAATGGATTCATTTAATTGAACTGTACGATTGTGAAGTTGAGGACTCAAAAATATAGCTATATTTGTCAAACAGACACACAGCAAATACACGATGACTGCAGGACTACTGCATTATTTATAATCCCAATAGGACTACTGGGTGTTTCATCGGAATGATTGGACGAAAACGAGGACGTGTTAGAATACTGATCACGTGACGTCAAATAATTAATCAGACGTCTCCCTCGGACTCAGCGGCGTACGCAAATGAGACACTTCCGGGTTCTGGGACAGAGGCGCCGACGCGCCGTGAACTACGCCCACAGCGTCCAAGAATTCTTCAGGGGACGTTCTCAAGGCGTCCGAGGACATACTTTAAGCGCTGAAACGATTTGCAACTGCCAACCTTGTATGGTGCACATTTAACATTATGCTGAACTAGAACTGGGAAGTCACCGTTACACTGCTCTGCTTATGATCACTATAATCAGATTAGTTGCGATTGTGCTGTAATTCTGTAGTACTGTGTATCGTATATATTTTGTGTGCGTATTACTGTGTATGTATGTATGTTATGGGCCATGTTGCCTGATCTAAAGAAATGATTGATTGATTGATTGATTGATTGACTGTACGGCGCCAGAACGGAGCGCTGAAATACCGCGTTCAAGGGTAAGAGAGATTGGCACATATGTTCTGGGATGCGAGATGCGGTGCACCTGCAGAAATTCTGACTTCCTGGACGACTGGTAATCCTAACTCTAACTGCGACCATGAAAACACACCAACAGGTTTGATATGTGAGCACGCCCCTGTCCACCGTCACAATTTGTTGTTATTACTCGGAGGCATAATTTCATATCCTGAAACTCATATCATGCGTTGGACTGATGCAACGCACGGCAAAGCCATCAGATGACGCAAGTTACTACATAGGGTACGATACACAACGGGAGGCAACGGTACTGTTATTGCAGCGGCCGTAACCACTGTAGCCAGCAATAAAAGTTGCTTATGTGAAACTGTGGAATCTATATTAATAAAAAAACGGGATATAACTGAACGGTCGCTGATTGATCGCCTCCCAGTTACCCTTAAAGGCATCTAGGGATTGAGCAACGGAGCTACTGCTGAAGATTCTGCTAAAAACTACGTACTGGTATATACCGCGTCAATTTCATAAGCCTGCTGAATAATTAAAGTTTCAAAACCAAGATTCTGAGCTACAAGAGCAAGTCCAAATGAAAACTTTAAAACATAATCTTGGGACGCCTCGAGACGAAGACTAAAGTTTAGAAAACTCAAAGCCTGGTAAAAGGGGAAGGAAAAATCTAGGAGCCATGCACGAGGTAGATAAACACAGCGCTGCAGAGTTTCCTAATGATTTTTGTTTGAAAAGCCAGAAAATACCGTCAAGGTTGTCGCTGTCGTAGCGCTTGTTATAGACTTCCTCAATCTTTCTTGTAAACGGATTGAGCTGCGAATCTACAATTAACGCAAAATAATAGTATATTAAAACAATGCTTCAAATCGTGCTAGCACCACCAGACCTCTCTCAACAACAACAACAACAACAACAACAACAGCAGAAGCTACTGCTACTACCAGTCTACCATCACTATGACTAATAATAATAACAATAATAACCCACTGCGGTAGAATCATTGAGTCTAACGCAGGAGTTGAGTCGGCGCGACAGTTTTTTGTTGACCTAGGTCGCTCGTCCAGGGGATGGCCAAATATGGTTAATTGAGAAAGCATATTTGGGATGACCGCGAAGACACTTTTTATTTCGGCGCATTTTAGTTTTGTTGCACGACAGTTTTGTTTCTCTTCACTGCCGGAAGTAATGGTCACTCCATTCTCTATTTTATATCTAATTTTTGACACACGTTTGGTATTTTCCAAGGGTTAAAAAATAATAATACTGCACGGTAATCGCAGACGGACGTTGTTCCTATGCGTATTAGTCATTAAGTAGCTGTAATTGTTGTTTGTGAAATTGAATATAAAATAGTCATATTATGCACAATAATACAAAAAACAAACTAGTAATAATTAAACTTAAGGTAATTTAATTCAGGTTTGTTTGTCAGCATCTAACGTACGTTATGCATTATTGCATCACAAATACGGAATGCAGTCTATGCTTTAACCACCAACCGAGCAGCCTCCACAAACAGTAACTCCATTTGGTAAACCGTATTACTATAGGAGATCCAAAACTTTGTGTCACGCACGAGTCATACCCAATTAATCACGAATGTTGACCAGTGCAGTGACGTCACCAGACGGAATGGACGGCTGCGACTCCGGAAGGACTATACTAATGGACTTCCTGGAGTGGCTGCAGTTGGGAGCTACGCTCGTGAACAGCGGCCGGCCCGCTGATCGGGTTAACAGCCACGCATTAACAGCATTCATCAGAAGTCGACATATTTGCAGTACTAGTCGTCCGAGCACTTCAATGAAATCGAATTTTCCTCTCAACAGCTGCATCTCCGTACGTTCTTTTCTACACCGTGAGTCAAAAAAGGGAGACACTATACTCTTGTCCATATCGTTGCTAAATATTGACCGATTTTTTGACTCACGGTGTATTTAGCATAGGCCAAGGCATTATTCTTTTGGCTTTGTAATGTTCAAGCATTGTTATTTGCCTGGGAATCACTTTAAGTTTATGTACAACATTCAACCAGTGACATTATATCACAGACATTTGTTGGAGATTTTCACATACTAAACTCAAGCGAAAATATTCGTTCACATATGGTATTTTAACTATGTACGAGTGTAACACCTCTGCACAATATTATTATGATCTTTACGATTCCTAGAAATGAACGAAGTAAATTTTGTAGTCGGCAAACATCGCGGTTTTCCAATTGAGTTTTTATCTATTGACAAATGATCAAAAATAAAACCAACACATTTCAACAAAATTACCATAATATGATTTGTCATTGTCAATATTACTTATCTTAAAGCGAAACATGTCATAACGTAACATCGGTCCAATAACTACATTTGACCTAAATTTCGTCAACTTTGATGCACATTTAAAAAATAGGCGTAAAATGAGAATCATGATAGAAAATGGATTGCATTTTATTATAGGCTATTTTGTTAACAAAGAAAAGAAATGCAGTTCAGAACCTGAATAGATGTTGTCAAACTGCGGACTCAACTTCGACATCAGCCACTCATCATTGTCGCCATAGTCGTCATCCTCGATTTCGTTTCGGATTGAGTCCAACTCTTTCTGAAGAAGATACTGACGCAGTCTTTGCCGCAGAAACGAGTTCTTTTCGTACCTTTCTGTGTCATCTTCGTCGTATTCTGAGTCTTCTTCTTGGAGAACGTCACCCGTCTCTGGCAGGAGCACTTCACTCAGCCGGTCGTTATCTTCTCGTTTCACTGGCAGGTAGTCGACTGTTGACGCGTCGTCGTAGTCATCATCGTACTCATCAACTTCTTCTTGGTCTTACCTGTGATCCTGTTCTTGTCCTTTAGTCACTGCCAACTTTCTGTTCTTCCCGTTACAGCTCATAGTGCAGCATACTGTTCAGCTTCTTCTTGGTCTTGATCTTCTTTGCTTTCTGGTTCTTCTTCTTCTTGATCCTTTATTTCATCCTCTACATCATCGTCAGCTCGTATCATATCCCGAAGAGTCTCTATTGCTGCCTCATCTCCGACGGCGCGTCTGAGGTGTTTGACCTCGTCGTCGATGTAGCGGTCTGTGCGCTGGATCTGTGCCAGAGTCGCCAAGTTCAGCGCTTCCGTCAGATGGTGATTCTCCTCTTCCTGTAGTTCGATATACGACTTAAGAAGATCGACAGCTCTCTGCTTGGCTGCCACACCGAACTCTTCCTCCGTCGACTGGAAATCCATCGATCTTTTAGACTTCCTGCCACCGCTCCCAGATGACCCATCGCCTTCTGTCGGGACAAGTTCCATCATCCATTCCTCGGTCAACTTTTTGCCGTCCTCCGGTGATACGGTTTCTTCTTTTATGTCCATCATTTTGTCCCCGACCACATCACTATTTTCAGAAGATTTAACCTCTTCAATACTTTTCATTATCTCGTCGAATTTGGTCGACGAGCTTACTGGAACTTTTATCTCGATCTCTGATTCGTCGTCGTCGTCTGGCAAATCTCCGGCGGCTGCGTCGACCTCCGCTTTGCCGTCCGTGGCTGTGTTAACAAAGAGTTTCTCAACGTCGTTCTTGGAAAGGGTCGTCGTCTTCTTCTCAACTTCGTGCTGTTCGTTAGTGTCGTTGAATATTTTCCTCAGTTGCTCCTTGTCAAGAGACACCTTTGCTGTCGGAGACTCGATGTCTTCTTGGTCGTTGTCGCTGATGCTGTCGTAGTCCTCGACTACTGGTGATGCCCACCTCTCGTCATCTTCATCTACGTAGTCTCGGTCATTGAAGTCCTCGTAGGCTTGTGCCGCCGCTTCTTCCTCACGTTCCTGGTTGATGATGTCCATCAGCTTCTCTGCGACTTCGTCGTCGTCGTCGTAGTCGTCTGGAACGTCCATCTCGTAGTCTTCGACATACCGCGGCAGCAGGTCGTATTGGTCCACATCATCCACGTAGCTGATGCCCGGACGACCAGGGCGGTCGATGGCGTACAGTGCGTCATTGAGAGGCTGATCATCGTCGACGGTAGAACGACGATGTAGTACGAAGGAGTCGACGGTGACGTGCGGCGGCAACGGCCAGACGAGACAGATGAACTGTAGTACGAGCAGGCGACATCGAGAATCCATCGCTTCACTGAACACACAACATCATACATGTATATAAACCGCTATACACGTACACAGTCGACGAAATATCACGGTGATCTGTATTATTTCTATGACTGCAGTTACTGTCGGTGTCACGAAAAGTAGATCGTCGTCGAAATTCTCGAGTAATAGTCTGTATAAAAAACCAAAGATATATTCCGACTATTTCCTGACTGTACGCTTTCGGAAATGGTTGGTTGCCGTAATGCAGTAGCAATGTTCCTTGCATTTGACAGGAGCAAATAACCTTCGAATGTTACATTGGCGTATTATTTTGATCTTCCGCTAACTATGCGCATCCGACAACAATCGGATCCTGTGTTACGATGTCCACAATCTGACTGCAGTTGGCAATACTATAGTTACGGGTCATCACGCATTGCCAGTACGACGTGACCTGCTTATTTGGGTTAGCGCTAACCGCATTTTTGCAACCCCGGACGACTATTCGTGGAGTTGACCGTCCCTGAAGACGTGTGAGGGAGATGAATTCAGCATCGCAGTTACGCCACTGCAACAGCTGCTGCTGCTGCTGCAACTCGTGACGGGGTTAACGTTGACGGCTAGGCTGGTCGAATTAGACAGTGGCATTAGCCGGCGTGTTGCTGATAACAACGGTCAACCGTCTGATGCAACACCGGCACCGGCACAGCACCCCATCTCAGTTGCCTAGCAACTGCTTCCGCAGTCGGCGTCGTCGGGATAATGTCGGGCCGTGGAACAGTGACTGATCGAGTTCAATAATCACCAGAAGACTACTGCCCGACCTCGCCGCCCAGCTATTTATCACTTCCATACATGCGAGCTACGCTTACGTCCGACAACTAGCTGTCCCATAGACGTATTTTGTATGAACTTAGTAATGTTTCTTTACTTTCATTTTTGGAACTGGTTGGGATCGTTCGATTGCAGTGCGAAAAACCGAGACAAATCCGCAATTTTCGATAAACCGTCCAAAAACCTGGGGCCAAAAACAGGACGCGACAGGATAAACCCCGACATAAGGCTTATATTAAACCGTTCGAATCATCTATAAAGGTCATTTAAGGTGGTCATTAACAAAGGGCTAATTGTCGTCAAGTCGACTTCCTATTAGTGATCTGCGATAATCATAATAGTCTTATGAAAAATAATCTTAATAATAGTGTCATTACCATTTCTATATCATCTGAAAGCTTACGTGACAGAAAGTAACTTCAAAGAACCCTCGATTCGGACATAACAATAGAAAATGATGGGTAACTTCCATTCTTTAGTAGTCTAGTTGTATCACAGGCGGTAAATGAATACTTTTCAAGTTTCCAAGATGTATTGGCTGAAGGTTACTCTAGTTTACGGATAATGACGCTGATCGATAGACTATAATTGACCTAGAGCTTGTGTTGTACAATAACGATGCATTCATCTCCCAGCGTTTCAGTCAACAGTCACCTTCATATTGGCTGGAAATCACAATTTTTATACTACAGATTTATGTGTCCGACGATGCCTCATCCGAATTTCATGAATGACCATAAACTGCTGAGACAAAATCAGAACAGCGGAGCTACCGTAAAGTGAACAAGAAAGGTGAGCTAACGCAAAGATGACCGCGCGATGTGCCATGGGAGCCCTGAAAATTTTCGAGAGTCCCTGAGTACGCCCACGACTACTGTTGCCGACATTTTTAATGGGCTTTTGTTCCGATCGATCCTGTGAGTGTGCGTACAAAATTTGAACTTCGTAGCTTTACCCGTTTCTGACATTATAGGGGTACTCAAAAAATTTTGACAGTCCCTGGATATGCCCACACTTCCCTTTTCTCCCAAATTTTTCATAAGCTTTTGTTCGGATGGACCCTGTACATGTATCGGCCAAATTTGCAGTCCGTAGCTTTAGCCGTTCCCGAGATAATAGCGATTGCAGTTTTGGGTTGGGGTTGCGAACCCCCAATCTTGGGGAAGGGGAGGCCGTAAGGGGTCGGAGATGGTACAGTTAGAAAGAGGTGAGTTCTTATAAGCCCTCAGAGTAACTTTTCATCTATCTTTACGCGTTTCAGAGATATTGCCGCTTTTGTGCACCAGCACGTTACTTTTCCCCACCTCTCTAGTCTCCCCCAAATTTCCCCATACTCCCCATGGAGTAGGTCACTGTACGGGTTACGAAGAGCAAAGATTTTGGGCTAATTGTCAGTACAATTAGTTTCCAAGATTTCCAACTTATGTGATCCTGACCCACCAACTTTACAGACAGACGGACGGACGGACAGACGGACAGACAGACAGACAGACGACATGCAATCTCAAAACCGCGCTTTGCACTATAGTGCATCGCGCGGTAAAAAAAAGTTTGATAATATCTTTAGTCGTTTCGACATAATGCACAGAATTCTCGTGCTTTCCACACCGACGAGCGATAAAATTTAAAACAAATAGCATCTTTGTATTTTGATTTCTTCTAGTGCAGTGCAGTCTAGCAAATATCAGCAAAGGCCATAGAGTTAGACTTCGTCTATGGCAAATGCTTATCAGCTCTAACAGAAAAGAGTACGTCGTTAATTGACAGAATGCAAGCGAATAATAAATGGGGCTAATAACCTTCTCGTTTGTCCCACACGGAACTCCGTCCCGCAATTTTCCGTCGCTGTACGGAACACAATCTACATACGCGTAGTCACCACGGCTATCCTTTCCAGCGTAGATCCAATCCCGTACTGACGTGGGCGTTAGTCAATGCGGTACACGGATGCCAAGAGGATTCCCTCCTCTCTATTTCTCTCCCCCACTCCCTTGTCCCTTACCCTGTCAGAGAATCGAGGGTAGTCTTGTAGGACTGATGAATGCAGTCAGTATGCGCAACGCATCCTGCAAGCGCTTGTTGCTGAAGCAGGCCTCTGCGCTTGCCGGTCGTCTGTCCACAACGACTACCTCTCTAGCGCAGCTGTTTAATGACAGGCATGACGCTGAAAGCCATCTTGCTGACTCTCGGGCGGTCCCGGTGCACATAAACACACGACATGATTGATCAGCAGGGAGAACAGGACAAAATGAAAGAGGCGCCACCGGGCGCCACCGCTGCTGCTGCTGCTGTGAAAACACATTCCGCGGGTTTGATGTATGTGCTATGCTATGTGCTATTTCTCCTTCTGCCCATCACTATATACGCGAAGCAGCGTTGGTTAATGTTGAGCGACGGAAAACCAATTAAGAAATAAACGATTGTGAGCACGGAGCGATTTGCTAGCTGTTTCCAACTTTCCAGTCTCGTGTTTTGTTTTATGCCTTAAAACAAACACATTGTCGCTTGCCAAGGTAGCCAATGGGTGATTTAACAAGTTACGAATGTACTACAGATCAGGAACTGCGGGGCGCCGGCAGATGGTTGTGTTATTTTCATTCACCAGACGACAGCACCTGCGTTACAGCAATGGTCTGCACGAATGACGTCATGGCTACCGTCTTAAAATTGTGACGTCAAAGCGAAAATCTTACTCGTCAGTTGATGCGTATATTTACGCGAAGAACATTCGTACAAAATTTCATCTCGATCCCATTTGAAATCGCGGAAGCCTTAGGCTTTTTTGGAAGAAAACAAGAAGAAGAAGAAGAAGAAGAAGAACTTCATGCAGCGGCACTACCGCAGTTGGGAGGGCGACGTTCCGGTATCCACTTTGATGAGGGTTAGCCCAGTTGGACGTGGACGTCCGTCCAGAAACATCGATTTTATCTAGCGTCAGGCCACAGACGGGTGGAATGTAATACATATTGCGGCGTCTATGAAAGAAGGGACGCGTAAAATCCCACTCACTGTGGTAAATATTCGCTTTAAACGCAATATTTATATTATATAAGTATGTTGATAGTTCTCAACAAAATTATGTCAATTATTTCTCCGGGAACTATAGCTGAGACTGTATCACTGTAGGCGACAGAGATCTGTATAGTGCTTATCGTGTTTATAAGTAGGATGAGATGCGGGAATCTGCTTAAACTGTCGGATCAATGCTTGGACATATTCCGGCTGCTGCTGCTGCGGCGTCGCGCGTCGCTCTCGCCCAGGCACGCGACGCAACACCCAGACCTAAACATGTCAGACGACCTCGATTTGCGTCAGCAGACTCCGGCAGCCATGCGTGTATATTACCGCCGATATCGAGCGGTCACACGCAATACTGAAGCCCTGAGGCCGCTGAGGAGAGCGAGGCAGGTTTGCGCAGGATGCATAGCTACTGTCGGCAAGTCACGCGTCAATTAGTGGACGCCGTTCAATTGAAATAATACTCCGATGTGCTGTTGAACAGCAGTGCCTCGCGGATAATGAAAACAGGGATTTCTGGACCATGCAGCCTATTTTATGGTGATGGCGTCTCCCGTCTTCACAGACATCTCTGGCCGAACGTCACTATACTAAGCATTCTCGCGTGAGATGTGACGCAAGTTCCTGCTAAACACTATCGTTCACGCGTTGCACAAACACATTATTCTGACTGAGAATCTGTAGCTGACGTTGAGAGAGAGGGAAACATTCTCTCTGCTTGCGATGTTTCTCAACAGCTTGGCTGAGTGACTTGTATCTCCTCACACACTCAGATCTGCCGCGCCATACACTCCGAGAAACTATTTAGTTTTTAATTAACTATAACACTTCGGCAATACGCTACTGTATAGTGTGCATAATTAGCTTACACCTAATGAGTATATTATATCATCACATCACATTACATGTAGTACAAAGGTTTAGCACGCACGGCCGACGAAAAGGGAAATAAGACTGTGGAGAGCATCAGTTTCTGCAAAAAAAATTATCTTTAAAAAATCTCTAGACCTATTTGATCAGTTTATCAGTATGGCAGAGGATGAAATTGTCAGTATATGATACGGCTTTTGCTTTTGCTGTCTGGTAGGCCTAATGGTCATTTTGTACTTAAATTGTACATATAGCTTCTTGTTTAAATTTATTTATATTCGCTACCGTTGTTGGTAAAAAAGCTGTGGCTGCTGTGTACATAATGCAATTACCTTCAGTTACAGTAACTCGGTCAATCTGCTAACTGACTGGAGTGGATTTGTGACTAATGAGGAGCTGTTATAAACAACTCGTTAGTGGTCTTCACACTCGCCATTTCAGCCAGCCGTTGAAATAGTACGAGACTGTTAAACACCAACTCAAAACCCAACTACCTAGTTCTCTTACACTTGTTTTAGTCACCGTCTCATCATAGCTGTTGTTTAACTTTTTCATCTTACGCGTTTATTATTTATTTGCTTCTGTCATGTGACGGCAATTCAGGAATCTTTCACTCATGCATTCAACCATTCATCAGCATAGTGCCAGTGCTTTGCCTTGTCCGACAAAGACGCTGAATATACTACTAACAGTCTTAACTGAACATAAAAAGGGGGAAAGAAGCTCGTTGGCTTATTGGTATCCCCTGCTACGTAAGTATAAGCCTAAGTACCGTTTTGAACAGTGTGTTAACAAAAAATTTAAAAATGGGTTTTCAGCGCCCACATTAGGAGCCACAAAAGCGATTCCGCTGAAAAATTTTACGGGGTCACTCTTTTCTGCTGAAGCCAATGCTTTACGCCGATAAATAATGTTGTTCAATTCAAAGAAGAGCAGCAATAGCATTAAGTTAGCTGCACACACTAGACTAGAACCATTCGGTTGCAGTCCATTAACTGAAACAACGTTGTATAGTGGCAAATGTCCGCGGCGGGATTGTCTGCACTCTGCGGAAATGTGCTCTTAGATAAATGGGCCGTGCGCTAAATGTTCAGCTAGCACGAATCAATACCTTGTAAAGACGCCGTGTTTATGCTTTTACGACTATAGGCTATGCAATCATGCCATGTTGTGTCGCACAACTGCCGCCTTACATATAATTCGTATACTTTTCTTGAATTTTGCACAAAAATCGCGTGACCTGTCAGAATATTAAAGAACGTTAGTTATCACGAAGCCTGAGGCGGCGAAGTCATTGACAATCACCAAGTCGGCAACAGAATATTGGCTTGTTCTTTATTGTAAATATAAAAAAAATAATAACGAACAGTTTGATTGGAAGGATTATAAAGGTGTATTATTCCGAAGTACACTGTGTCTCAGAAAAAAACGTCACTCTTTTTGTGATTTCTTTGTTAGATTTCATCCGATTTTGCTAATGTTTGGCAGAACACATCTCCAAGGAATTTGTAGCATGCCAGCAATTATTTATTTGTCATAAACTGGCAGTTTTTTTGTCAGTCGAGGACTAGTTTAAGAGGACAATGTGCCACACTCGTGACACAGCTGTGACACTTCTGAGTTCTGACCCACGAGACACCACACTGGATTGTCCCAAATTCCCTATAGCGCATGTTTCTGTCAATAATTGGCAAAATTGGATGTTATCTCAGTTACCACAAATATAAAATGGGTGACGTTTTTTTCTGAGACCCAGTGTAGAAATTGTGGAGTACTCGGATATTAAAAATTTTAGTGGCGGCAGCATTACAGCTAGGCGAAATTGAACAACAGGTGCCAGGTGCGCGAGAAGCCACCCAATCAGCGAGGCGAACCGCATCTGGCATCTGGCATAATGAACTGACGCTCTGCAGGAAACAACTACATACGTACTAATTACACACTTCGCACAAAAAATATCAATAATATGATTGAAAACCTCAGACTGGCTTAGATACATTGCCACCAGTGGCGCTGCCTACTGTCGAGCACACTATGATTCTGTCGCCGTATGTGTCCTTTACATGGTGTGAAATGGCTGATTGCTTGTCTGTCGGTGTCTGACGACGTGATTATTGAAAGCTTCGTAACAAGTAATAGCATGCAGACTTCATCTTCGCTGACTGGCGGAATGACATTCACGAATGTTTGTATGACTTGTTTACTTCATAGTCGTACGTTAATGACGTATCCAGATGGTCGCATGTTTACGGCGTTTTCGCCTTCGTTCATACAGTATTAACATTTAATCCTCGTGAAATTAGTTAGTTTAGTATCAACAGCTTTCCATCTTTAAGCAGAGTATTGACACTGCGCTGTATCTTACTGCAGTGATACAACTGATGACAATGATGATTGCAACAACCAGCATACATTAGACTGAAACGATCAGTAGAGAGTATTAATTCTGTAAAAGCTGCAGCAGCCTAAGTACTGTATTTGACAGTCCAAATATTTTTTTAAGAATAGTCTAGTGGCAGACCGATTTGTGAGTTTTATTGAAATCAATGCATGATAGCTATTGTACCCATCAGTAAGTTTTCAAGATACGTTGTTTACAGACGAAACAGAAGATAGGCGGCACGAACTTTCTAAAAGTTGTTAAGTTACCACTGTTAGAGTCTACTACTACTACTGCTGCTGCTACTAAGAAATACTCACGGTTACATGGCGGTTCCCAGCTTCTATTCTGACGATCGCTGTAGTGATAATGTTAGATATCGCACTATGCCGGTGTCGCATACAGCGCGACACCAAGCACTGATAATGCCGCCGCCGCCACGCCGGCTCGCCGACAACGCCACCAGCATCAGCAGCAAGAACTGCAACAAGAGCGGCACGCGGAGAACGTGTCGCGGATGCGGTATCGTAGCAACCAACCAGCACCGCCGCGGTCAGCTGGCAATTAAAGAGAAACGTCGTTGTACGGCGCGGCGGCGTTGGCTCTCCTCGTCTTAGCCCCCTGTCGTCGCTGCCTTGTTCTCACGTTTGTCCAGCCAGAGCTCGCAGGCACTGCCAGCAAAAAATTCGATACGACGCATGAGCGGCGCGCGATGCATATCGGCAGAGCAGCAGCGCGCTGCCTAGCGAGCATCTCTGAGCGATGATTCATGAATAAATCATGAGGGACACGCAGAACAACGTGACGAAATCAGGCGCCGGACGACAGACGGCGAGCAGTTCTACGTGTCGGATGTCACTAAGTGATCTACTCGTCAACAACTCGCCGCCGACGTTTAATCGTCATCATATTCTGTTCTCCAGTCGTCAACTCGTCGTTCAGTTCATTGCGCTTACTGCTTTAGCTACTTGCCAGTTAATTCAGTACCCACGTACCACACAGTCTGTACTGAGTCTCTTGAACATGTTCTAACTTACAGTCCTAATTTCTACAAGTCCAGCAATGTGGTCAGTCTGACTGACTGTCCACTCTAATAATGTCTGCTGATGCTAGGTCAGACCCACAGGCCATACAAGCTGTACGATCTCTGCGCATTATAACTGGAGTCGAGTAATCACGGAACTATTGCTTATAGAGAAATCCACAAATGAGCGAGCGAAATTTGTTTGTTTTTCTCCGAAGACGTAGCGCAATAGAACGTCGATATTGCAATTATCAACGAACCGTTTCGTGCAGCAGACAGATCGCGCTCACGAATGCAATCGCACAGGCATAATTACTGCAACGACCGGCTGACCGTTGTATCCGGTCTATCTTTTCTGTGTGTAATTAGGACTTTCCAACACGAGCCTGCAATTCCCAAGAATGACAAACAGCATTCAAACAACCCCTAGCCTACACCGAGGCATAATATCAAGTTTAACCGCAACCACTCTGTGGACAAAAATAAAAATGTAGTAGAGTTAGAAGTAACAACAACAACAACAACAACAACAACAATAACAACAACACAATATTAGTGGTTGTAGTATTTTGTTGTTGTTCAGTTGTTGTTAACAGCAAATCAACACAGCAAGCTATAGGCCTACAAGTGCTGTTAATGGCTGTCGGCGAGATTTAAATCTCTCCGTCAGTCTGTCACGCGCTAGCACTGTGTCACAACGACACAGACAGCGATCACGAAATCTTTGCCGACGGAGGCCTACTCACAGGATTCTATTCTTTTCGAAAGGACACACAGAGAGCGAATGCGTTAAATGAGAGAGGACCTGAGAGGTCAAGAAAAGATGTAATATTTGTGTGATAACGTCTTTGTGACATTATTGCTGTTGTGTGTGAATAGTTAGATCGATAACTATCATCAGTTATTATTTTTTTATTTGGGAGAAATGATGAATTCTAATGCTATTCAACTGCTATTACTTGCTGTACTAATTTCAAAGGCGGAGGAGAAAACGAGTGTACCAGTGCGTCAGTGAACGTTACTTTTTTTGATCAGGATCTGATTCCATATCGCCACTCATCTTGTTGCTGCTTTTCTTGTTGTTGATGCGTTCTTTTCAACAAAGTCTAAGGCTCCGTGGTTTCAAATCGGATCAGGATGAAATTTGGCACGATTTTTCTTCAAGGAAGTCCACATCGATTGACAGAGTCGGTTTTCCGATGCGACGTCAACGTTCAAAATGGCGACCATGACGTCATTTCACGTAGAAAAGTGCCGCGATCTGGTGAGTGTACATGCAGCATCCGCCTGGCGCCCGCTAGCTATTCTGTCCACAGTTCCTGATCCATAGTACATTCATACTTGTTCAAATGATATTTTAATTGTCACAGAAAAAATTATTCGCAGCTTTACGTTTAGTTAGTTCGATACCGTGAACAAAGACACTGAATGACGAAATGACTGCGGCGAAGACCGATATCAGAGAGCACCTGACCGTGACGCGTCAAGTGACGTCACAAATGGCACAGGATGACATTTGCAGTAGGCCTCGGGCAATATGTCACGTGGCGTCAACACGTGACATCTGTCGGACATGAAAGATTCACGTAATTCTGTATGCGCGTCGACGCCATTTTTTCACAACTGGGAGACGAAAGCGTAGCACACTGTTCAGCAAGGCAATACAATGATGGTTATTCGAGCCTCTTTCAGTCAAACTACACCGTGGGCCATAAAAAAGTGCCACTTTTATTTTTACGATAACTTTGGCAAATGTGGACCGATTTCAATAATTCTTTCACTTTCGGATTCGTAGATAAACCGCGGAATACGGTAAAATAAAATCTGCCACCACACCTG
>Ga0056131_1000079_pt1 | contig 18515 bp, 11 predicted proteins | sample WorMetLIZISLAND1_2_FD_67480 | JGI IMG/M metagenome (GOLD analysis project Ga0056131, IMG submission 67480) | Marine gutless worms symbiont microbial communities from Max Planck institute for Marine Microbiology, Germany - Olavius clavatus LIZARD... ...
GAATAAGAGAGGGGTATGAAAAAACGCCATTTCAGCCGCTGCCGGTATTGTATTACGATTCACCAGGGGGCGCCACTTTCGTCATAAGCTACGATTAGCCAGTATTCACGTATGCTAACGCTGTCGCGCGCTACCGTTTGCGTCAGCTAGGCCTTCTTGTTTGATCAGGAACTAATCTCATGCTGCTGCTCATCTTATGTTGTTGTTGTTGTTGGGGCTTCCAATACAAGAACAACAACAACAAGTTGGGTAGCGGTAACTTGGGGCGACCGCTCTTCAAACTGATCCAAAATGCTAAAGGCTTATTTCCATTACTGCTGCGCGTTTCCACGCAATGCAACGCACAGCCGTAATGGAAACAGGCCTTAAGACTCCGTAGTTTCAAATCTGATCGGGATGAAATTTAGCCGGATTGTTCATCAAGTAAATACGCATCGATTGAGGGAGTCGGATTTTCGATTTGAAGTCACACTTTTGGCCATGATGTCACTACACGCAGGAAGGTGCCGCCACCTGGTGAGTGCAGACGAATCGTCTGCCGGGTGTAAATACAGCAGCGTACGACAGTTCCTGATCTATAGTACATTCGTACAGTTGAGCTGATAATATATGATCATTGTTGGTCGTCAGCAGTGGGACGTTGGTGCGGATGACGCAGGGTCAGTGGTTGTTCATTAGTCTGTGAAGCCGCCGACGACCCAACCAGTAAACATCGGCCACCCTCTCCGCCGTCACTCTCAGCCACGAAGTGTCTCACTAGTCGCAGTACACTGTCGAACTTCGGCATCATCGGCCGATTCCCCTCGTCGCAATCTAACCGGAAGTTGTTGCCGTCGCGCGCAATTCGCAGTGACGTCACTCCCCAGCGACCGGAAGTTCTGACGCTGAGTGCAAACGGGAAGCCCATTGACTGACTGTCGCGTAGCAGGTACGTGCCGACAGACTTGTCTGCCAGGCGGCGCTTTGCCTCGTCTGAGGTGATGTTGCCGTGGTAGAAAGCACACGACGTTAACTCACTGTCGACGTCAGGTTGAACGACGCGTAGTGAGGGTCTCACCATACACGTGGAGGTTTGTTCCGCCGTGTCCTGAGTGGTGGTACCCGAGCGCTGTCGACGCTCGTCTGAGACGTTCTCACGTCGACGAGGAGCTGATGTGGTGGTTTGAGTTTGATGTTCAGTCGTTGTCGCATCATCGCACTGCGATGCCTGCCCCGAGGTCGCCAGCAACTCGGCATTGGCACGCTCAGAGTCATCTGACAGGCGTTGACAGGGAGCAACGACGGCGACGGGTTTCGTTGTAGAAGAGTCGGCCGCCTGGCTCGCCAACATCCCTGTCAATAAGCGAACATCTATGCTTATTATTATTTTTTCTCGTTATTTTTTCCTTTGCTTTGTTGTTAGTAAATAAACTGCAGTTTTTATTCAGTAGTTCCAGCTTAGAGCTGTTTTTCTCTAGTTTTGTTATTTATCTCATACTACCCTGTCTGTCCAGTCTGTTCTTATGAGCTTCTGCCTCATTGAAATAAATGATTGATTGATTGATTGATTAGTAGCATTTTACATTGTCACAGGCGTTCAGCGAGTCGTGCGGCTTTTCTGGCAGCCTTCAGCCGTTGTTCTGGGCTCTGGCACATGCTTGTGATTCATCGTTTGTATTATTGACGGAAATTAAATTATTGATGATGAGTTTCATAAACATCGATGCATGGTTTCGATGCACCTTCAACGATGCAACGTTGTGGACTCGGAGTCTGCTCTTGATCGGTCTTGCCTCAATACGTATTTAAGTGTACGACAGAAAATACTAATAAAACGAGTAATTGGCACTTCAACTTAATGGGCCTAACATCAAATTATCAGCGCCGTGAATATACACACTCACATCAACATATAGCATATATTTTGCACGAATGTATTCGTACGAATTTCATTATAAATAAATACCGTACCGAAGTCTTAATTGATGTTCTTTATTATACTGTAGACTGGCAACACCTCCGACGTACAGCACGCAATCAGTTTGTATAGGTTTGAGAGTGGCTGAAATTTTAGGGCACCACATATGTGAGAGGGGTGTTGCTTACTGGGTTGTTGGTTTTGAGGAGGGGCTGTGCTCCCTGTTAGACCTTGATTTGAATTATTAGCTCTTGAAAGTGTGCATTTTAGCGCGTTCTAATTGGAAACTGTAGGCCTACATTACAAATGCCTGCGAACAAACGCAATAATTTGACATCATGTAATGTTATGCACATTACAATGCACTACTTAAGAGCAGCAATGTCAGTTACAGGACGGAAGAGACCATGGCGTTTAATAACGCCGTTGGCATTTAGTAACGCCGGTGAAACAAAAGAAACCACAAGAAAAATTTAAAGTAAAACATTTTGGAGCGGCAATTGCACATTTATTCTTACGTATTTACGTGATTGTCGCACAATACCAGACTACAAAATAATGAGGCAAAACGGTCCACAAAAACTTGTTGACATTATTATTGACAAACGTTTTTGTGTAGCGTTTATTTTCTCATTCAAGGACGATCCTGGCGGACGCATGATGAGTACATTGGGTGACTAATCGTAATCGATTAATTATTATTGATCTTATACTACAGCGTATCGCCCGCTCAGTGACGTGTTTCAAGACCTTGAGACTGCAACTGCCAGTGAACTCTGTTGCATGCTCGGTGCTTAACTACCTATAAACATCAGCACAAAATAGATCAATATAATCAACCTCCACTCCCAGAATGCTGCCCCCTCTGGCTACGCCTATGCATCTTAGCAATGTTCTCAGGCTTCCTGTTCAGCTTATTGAATTTTTCTAGCATGTCGTAATACACGTGACGTGATAACCTAATGGGTTTAACTAAAATTAAATCTGGACTATTTGTCGGCTAAGGTATATCATTGAAGTTCGTGTAGCCGAGCCAGTGTTGCGTCACCTTTGCCACGTGCTATTTGCCGTCTTTTTAGGAAATCGTGACCAGACCATCTTCCACCACATTTGGCAGTAAATCAAATATGGTGGAAGATGGTCACGTTTTCCTAAAAAGACGGCAAATAGCACGTGGCAAAGGTGACAATCATCTGTGTAATAGTTTCCATTGATCTGGCCCTTTCGTCAGTGAAGCGTCTGTCCGTGACGTTTAAGTACCGTGATCACATAGGTTGGAATTCTTCGAAAATAATTTCACGGCCGAATAGCTTAAGGCCTATGCGCTGGCTCACTCCAACATGGGCGATCTGGTTCAACGGGAACACCCCAAAATTACGGTAGAATAGAGGTGGGGCCAGGAGCACATAAAAGCTGTCATATCTCCGAAATGGTGCAAGATAGGACCGAAGTTACTATTACGGACTAATATGAAGTCGCATAGCCCTACGCGCTTTCGATTGGCACCAGAATCAATGACCTCGGATGACCTTGAACGGCTGAAACGTTACTCTTGCAGAAATAAACTAAATTTTCGGAGCTTAAATTCGTTCAGACTTCAGAATCAAATCCGCGCAAAATATAGTGGCCGTAAGCGTGAACAAAATTAGGGTGGAATTATAAGGCAATCGCGCGGTCATCTTTGCGATAGCACGGCGTCTTGTAACTTTTTGGAACTGGTTGGGATGGTCGGGTCGCACTTTGAAAAACTCGGACAATTGGACAAATGCCCAATTTTCGGCGAACACACGCCCTAGTAGACGCTTAAGAAGAAGCCAGGCAAACCCGGACGTATGGCAGCAACCCTATAGATTAGGCGCACGGTACGTAATTGTAGGCCTATACCTTACATATCGTTGCGTCCGTGTATGACATTTACCATTGGTGTGTCAATCCCATCAGACGTGAAAGCTTGTTTCACACGTCAGCAACGTGAATACCACCGCTATAGGCTCGCCCAGGTTAATTTCTTAGATAACGAAAGCCATGCACACATCACACCCACCGCCAGCCCCTCTGAAGAAAGCAGCACGCTATCGGATAGGCCTATTGCAAAATGAATGCAATGCAACATTGGGATCGGCGACAGGATCGGCAAGTCCCCGCCCCAGGCCGGAGAGAGAGAACAATGCTCGGCTGGTAACTGCTAACGGTAGTGCTGCTTCGTTCGTGTGTCTGCTGCGTAAAAAATAATATGTTAATCCTATTGTATTATAGCTCTTTAGACTTTAGCCTACTTTTAGGCTTACATATATGCGTAGTGTTTCTTTGTATCTTAAGTGCACGTTTCTTTTGTTTATGTTGTCTGCAATAAACTTGACTGAGTGATTGATGATCGAGTTAGGCTACTGACTGACTAATTGACTGATTATTTTTGATAGCCTATCCATTGGGTTTAGGCCTATGTGTGCATTTCCGTGTAAGCTCAACGTCAACCATTAGGCCTTACGGCTTATATTCCCACGGACGCGACAAGCAAATGAACTGACAGACAGAAAGCTTATAACGAACTGCAGTTTCGGCCCCACGCATACAACAGACGCTCTGTACTACTCATGCAGTCTACGCGCCGCATTCTGCGGTTTGCCCACTTTCGCTGTGAAGATTTCAAATGAACGCAGTGAATAGGCGCATATACAGGGTGGGCAAAAAGTAAGCCTGCTTATTTTTGCTATTACTTAATCTACTGCCAGCAAATTTTCATAATTTTTGCACCTATACACTACAGGAAATTTGCAACCGGAGGATATATAGTTAGCCCACCTAACACGGTTTGTGTAACTGCACTACCTTGTCAAATCTTGATCACGACTTTACCCATATGTTACTGTTAGTACATGTTTACTACCATTAATAATAACATATACAAAAAAATCTGCACTTTATATACGATTCATGTTAAGAAGCGACATAACAGTTAACAGAGATTACGGCACATTATTGAAATGTTGTCGATGGTCATAAAGGATTTGTTGCTGCATGCCCAGTGAGTCACGAATTGCTTGAAACCAAAGTTTACGTTAATTTCGTCGTTTGCTGCCATAGCAATAATCACCCGACGCAAGGGCGTACCCGTCACTTGAAAATAAATAATAATTCCTTCGACAAAAAAATGGCAATTATCTATTACTTCCGAAGTAAAAACTGGACTTTTTCGCAATCGTGCATAAAATTTAACGTGAAAAAGGTCTTGGTTAAGATTTTGCACGGTAATGTAGTTACACAAACCATGTACGTTAGGCGGGATAACTATACATCTCCCGGTGCAAATTTCCTGTTGTGTAGATGTGCCATAATAAATTAATAATTATGAAAATTGGCTGCCAGTAGACAAAGTTATTGCAAAAAATAAGAAGACTTACTTTTTTGGCCCACCCTGCAGGCCTATATCAGTCATCAATTCGCATTGCGACATTATGCTGGTGCCCATGGCGTTCAACTAGGCCTACATGTATGTCCGCCGAGTCGCGGACAGAAGGCCCTATAGCGTATAGCCCTATCCGCTTCTGTACTATGTTCGACAGCCCACGCTACAGACAATGCTCAACAATAATGCCGACAAGTTATCTACGGGACTACAGTACATAGAGAGTGGCCCTAAACGCATACCACTAAGTTTTTGCCATAGATGCATCAAATATTGCCCAAATATTGACAATCGGTCAATATTTGACACACTCAACAATGTCACACGATTCGCTACAAAACGTTATGAAATGTTCACAAATTCACAAGGTAGTGAAGCGAAGAGTTTGACGTATGGTGGCATCTTTAATCATTAAAGTGACAGCGCTCGGGTATTGCAAACTCCGGAGTATGCCAGTGAAAGAATTGTGAAGTTGAAAAATGAAATTTGGCAGTTTCTTTTTTGGACAACCGTGTACACGAATAGGGCCTAGGTCCGTTGTAGGTTCAAAGGGCGTAATGCGACATGCATAACATGGAACTGAGTAATAAGAACCTGCATCATAATCCATACAGGTTACTGCACTCATTTCGTTATTCCTGCTTTTATACACCTGAAACATGCTCAAGAAACTTTATTATTTAGGCCTATACAAGTGGACTTGCACAAGAAACTTGCATGTCTGACATGCTTTCTTGCGCAATTTTTCATTGTATACGTGTACCGAGTTTCTTATATCGAATAGAACGCAGCTGTATCCTGCGCAAGTTTGAACAAGAGCTCTGGCACTGAATGGCCTTTTATGTGCTGATGTGCCGTTAAGAAACTACTCACTTGAACAAGAGCTCGCGTGAACTTGCATCAAACTTTGACGCCAAAAAATTTTGCGCAGGTTTCTTGCACAAGTTTCTTGAGCGTGTGGTAGGGTATAATGTTCAAACTGTGTACTTTTATCATTCTTTGGCGAAGTTTTAAGCATGCGTGGAATGCGTGGTCCACGTTTGTTAACATATTGCATTCCTCAACAAACGTCAGTCGTAACAGCCGTTCACTATACATTCACCGTCAGTAAGCATTAAGATGATTTTCTACGCGAACTTTAATTTCTCTTCATGCACTTAACCAGCCTTGCCGTATCCAATAAAAACATCCCATATTCGTATCGAAATCAAGCTGTTGAATTTTGGTAAATATGCTTACACTGTGATAAGAGAGGCGTGAATGAATCAACATCGAATCAGTTAGATTACGTACAGCTTACCTCGCGCTATATGGGTCAAGAATGAGAAGTTCTAACATGTAGTTTCAGTCGAATTTTTCGGTGAACACCAGCTGTTCTGTGTATGAAACGTCGACAGATTCGTCCGAGAACTCTGTTTAGGCCTACAGTTACAGCAACTCACACCTTTTCAGAAGTAACACAGAATATCAAGACTAGCACAATCGAAGTAGCCTATATTCTGGACCACAGTCACTATTCACTCCTATTCGCGAACAGCTTGCCTGTAGGCCTGGATATAGGTCCAATCCTCTCAACGCGTGTAGTCGCAGACGCAAAGGATGAGTCAGAAATATTTGGTACGTACTGCGTAGGCCTATTTCTCATAGGCCTACGGTGCAATTAGACACCAACCTGCTATTTGCTGTTGCTGTATGTTGACCACACTCGCACGAGCGTAAATCCCAACCAGGAAAGATAGCATAACGACGACACGACGGGTGTGTCGAAGACAAGTGCGTCCAGGGTACGATAAGCAAGCACTGCATGGAACCAAACCGAAAGAATTCGACTAAACGAGATGATATTCGCAACTTTCACTTTGCGCAAAAATCGATCCGATATGGCCGACTGCCAGCAATGAATACAATGTAGCCTAAGCTTAGGGGTATGCGCGGAATTTTTGCCAGTCACAGTTAGCATGCATTACCACATACTTTGCCATATTTTCTGGAACTGTCGCGTCGTGAAGCTTTACAGATAACTCGAGTCGTGTATTTTACAGAAATCGTTATACTTTTATATAAGCTCATAATATTAGCGTATAGGGCCTGCGGTATATAAATAAACCTTTGCGAATATATGCTATACTCTGTCATGCGTGAATAATTCCTGAACAAAATGCTTCAAAAATTGTTTTAAAAAATATCTCAACAGATGGCGAAGTTATGGCGAAAATTAAAGTGGCTTGTTTTTTTCTGTGACACAGTGTAGGGGGCTATAGGGCGCATCGCGTGGTCATCTTTGCGATAGCTCAGCTTTCAAGGTATGTTTCGGCTACACGCATCAGACTAAAGGTTTTGAGTGCCGGCTATACTTCATGACCATCAGTTCGTGATAGTTGTCATTAAAGTATTTGATGTTGGCAATGAGCAATGAAAGCAGCTGCCAGGGCGCGGTGTTACTTTCACTTTCTCAGAACCGGCCGGCTATGGGGAAATCCTGTTTGAATTTTAACTTTCCGGCTATTATCAGCCAACACCAGCTTTGTATGTTTGTAATCGACCCAGCGGTTATCGTCCATGCTATCACCTAGTTTGAAACTTATTTTGTGTAGGTTTATACCGTGTTATATTAAGCCAACTCCGGAGTCCGGATTGATCTCTGACGAGCAATAAACGTTAGCATTATTGTAGCAGGCTAGTTCAATCTCCGCACATTAGGCCTATTCTGCGGTAAAAAATAAAAACGGTTAACGACAGCCTACTTTTCTGAATTGATGTCACTGCCATATACTTAGGCCTACCGACATGTAAACGTTACAACAGTACTTTACTCTTCTCGGAGAACCGAGTAGGCCTATCCTGAATTTCACGTCAGGGCCGAACAAATACATGGGATTTCACTTACCTTTTTCCGAAAATGTAACTGAAAAATCCTCGTGACTTCCTAACTACATCGGCTGTTAGTTACCTTCTCGACAAAATCTATAGCATACCGGTCGATACCTCAAAAATGAAATCCTTCAACTACGGAGGTTAACACAAGACCAGAAAACAGAAATTGATTAACCCGGGCATCTATTAGACTATTTATATCTACATCTCAAACTTGGCTGGCTCAGCGTCACTGAAAAGCGAACTGTAGGCCTATCCATTTTATAAGACAAAATGCCTAAGCCATTATTATTTTAAACAAGTTAAGCTATTACACTAATTGCTACTTGGAACCAAGGACCTTGCCAGAAGCAACTGATTGGCGAGTTTCTGCTCATTATCATAAGACGCTAGTTCAGACGTTCTCAATTCTTTGCTTGCTGTTGAGTACCGGTAAGTGTTTATTGTCAACTGGTAAATTTTTAATAGCCCAAGTAAGCCGTTTCGAGTGACCAATATTGCCTTTGAAGAGCCGCAATTGCTGCCGTTATGGACTCGTTAAGGCTTGGCAGTTGGCACTAAAGCGGGGAAAATGTCCACGTGAAATAATCAGAAAGACAACCTGCCGGGTGGGGGAGGGGAAGTGGAGGGACACGCCCGTCTCACACGATACGTGCTTATCTCATTGCTGGTACATTATGTTATGACGACGAGATCACATGCTCAATACTACATTTAATTCTGAAATAAAATCGACGAAATATGACGGCTACAAAAGACTGTCGACAGTTCGAATGACTGCAACAGTCAAATTGATACACCAGCTGCTGTCACAATGTCGCCACCGTGTCACGTGCGCCAAACACTCATCAACAACTTCCTCATTCTCTCATCCATTACACCCCACATGGTTCAAACACAATCCAAATGGCAAAATAAAAACAACGTTCAGCACATACACAATATTAGGATCATGCCGGCTGATGATCAGCATTACACAATATGGAGTTCAGTAATAAGTTCAGTTGACAACAGTCAGTTTACAGCAAATAAGTTAGACCCAGGGTGACCACTTTCCAGACCACATGAAATTCCCTGACTTTTCCAGTAGAGGCAAACAAAGATTACCCGGTATCGAGTGTTTACCGATATGGTCAACAGTCGTTGTTTCATATTAATGAAAAACAGGGTGAGGCCAGATAGTCAACTATTTAACAGTTGGGGTTGTAACAGCTGGGGGAAGGGGATGGGATGTCCCCTCCCCAGCCGACTAGGGAGTCTGGGGGAGCGTCGTAAGCTCCCCCAGTGGGGTCAGGGGCGGAGCCCCGGCTGAAGACGAGTTTTGGAGTATTTAGAGCTTGAAAAAACACACCTGATTTCACTTCCCCTGACTTTTTCCATTTTCCCTGACATTTCCCTGACCATTTTGGAATTCCCTGACTTTTCCAGGTGAGTGGTCACCCTGTAGACCATTCAACAGCTAAACAGATGAGAAATCCCAAAATCAGCAATAACATATGTCGAGAACAACCAATGCACACCACCAGTTCAGACATGCCACGCAAGCATGGAATCAATATGAAGAGTTATCTGCCACTGTTAAGATATTTCACATGCAGATTTACCATTCAAAAGGCCACACTACAGTAATAGTTAATACTATCAGATTTTTTTTGTGAATAAGAAAGAGCAAATTTGACAAACAGAGCTGAAAGAATTGTAAGCTGAAAGAATTCTTTCCAGGGTAAGATAGCAACTTAAATCATATCACTCAAACTTGCAGAACACTGTCGAGCACAGAATAACACTGCACAATGACGGCATAAAATCTGCACAAAAATAAATGGTGTCAGCATCCACTAGGCGTGCATGCTATGTACCACCGGTATGGAAGTAGTGTAAGGATGACGTCTAGCATCAGTATTATCTACCATCTATCAGTATTCTGGATAGGCAAATAATTACTGTATCGTGCAAAGAGGCCAGCATTCTGTCTGCTTGAAATGAGCAGCAGTCTAACAACTATCTAACAATGACAGCCATCAACAGATAAATACATACACAGTTACCACGAGACATAAATAACGTGAATCCATGGAACTATATTTTGTGAAGCTAACCTACTTCATTTAACTACTTGCAATCATCGGCACTGTGTTACAGTATCATGCTCCTCAGTGGCAGTGTTGTGTGTTAAAAAGCCGGGTGGCAACAATATGTGATTTTTTGTCAGACAGCCACAAAACACCAAAGGACTTTCAATATTCTCATACTGTAGGTGTGAAAAAAGTAATCTGAAATTTACTCATTCATACAGTACATCTGTCTGCATAAAGAAATTGCAATTCAAAACACACGCAGATACAACTTCAATCCAGTCAGGCTTCCTGAATTTGAGGGTAAAAACTAGACTTGTCGATGCTTTTCCACGCAAAATTTTCCAACCCGAAGAAATTTTCCACAGTAACAGGGTGGGCAGTTGCCCCGATGCCACTACTCCAACATAACTCCATGCTCACAAGATCACTTTGAAAGGCAATGTGTCCACTGTCAGTGGCAGTCGAGCACAGGAACAGACCATGCAGCTCAGTCAAACACAATGGCTGACATATACACCGGGCATCACTCACTTTGCTGACAAACTAGTCTTGCTTACAGTATTCTGCAGAACTCTGTTACGGCGTTGCACATAAACACGCTATGCAAATTTTCCCCGTGACCGAAATATACACGCACTGAAATCCTTAAGACAATATACAAATGAAATTGCTCAATAATCACTTCCGCATACACCTAGCCTAAAGTTCCACCTGGTTGTGCTCCATTTGTTTTTCCAGTGGATTACAAACTGAGCAGCCATTTTTACACACAAAGTTAAGAATGATCATGCTAAATGGGCAGTGCCACTGTTTAAAACTGATCACAAGAGGCTGTACTTCCAGAGTACTGTGCATGCATGAGCTAGCAAATGCCATTACATTTCATATACATTTTTCTTGCACTGCAAGCTTTTTTATAACCACGGAAGATTTCCACACACAATTTTTGGAATTTATTAATGTCAAGAGATATTCTGCAGAGCAATTAATCACATTCTTAAACATCAGCAATATACACAGCAGCAGCATTCAGTACATGTACCACAATTGGTTCATGTATCGGTTACATATGAACACTGTAAAATTCACCAAATTACCATTGCATTTCTGGCACACATTAGTTTAAACACAATTTACTATAAATTAAGTACAGAAAAGGTTCCAAATGTCATGTCAAAGAACAGCCACATCAAATGAAGCCACTGCAGTCACACACGCCCACACTGTATGTTTCATGGTACATGCACATATTATTTTAAAAATATAAATTACTCAAGTGACCATGCAATAAGAAACCACCAACAAGATGAATCATTAACAGTACAATATTGACGCTGCCATCTTTCACAACTGTTAATAATATAATGTTAATAAAATGCACAATAACACTAACATTAAATGTGACCTGCTGTAGCATTCAGACACTGAATGGTCCGGATGGAATGACAATATTGACCACTTGCACCAATTAAATGAGACTTGAATCAAACACTGGCAACATTTCAGTTCCATCACAAACAGATTGTAGGACAATCCTTTGCATCTAAATTAAGAATGGTAAGACTGCAGGTATGACTTTTATCAGTACCAACAATCTTCAGTTTTTGAAGCAGCAAAAATAATACCTTCTTAGTCAAAATGCAGCGAAAAGCAGAAATTTAGAATCCTCGCAAAAAGAGTTAACAGTAACAGTACATGTTAGTGATCACGCGCTGACATGAAATTTTTAATTTCAATTTTGGAATTCACTGAGAAAATCAGAGCTCTGTGGGCACAAAGTACAAATATCAACTTAATTAAAAGATACATATCAACAGCGATAAAAATTTCTAAGTTCACAATTCACTTATAATGTGATGTGTGTACTGTGCAACTGTGCAAACAGACACAGCTTGCACGTCTGGCAGACTTTACATAACAGTGCTTTTAAAGCACAAGCACTGAAGCTTTTAATGACAAAACCAATCTATAGATGACAACCGTGACAAAGAGCTGAGATCATCACGATAACAGTTCACCTCATACAGATGACGGCGGCTGACAAACCACTGCCGACGTACTTCCTATTAAACACAGTCCACTGCCAAAAATAAAAGTCTGAAGCATCAGTTTAACCCGACTGTACAGCACTATGAAACAACTTAGTAAATTCACGAAATATTAACATGCAATTCTTGCCGACTAAATAACCCGAAATACCCAAGACTACACAATCCGCAAAATAGCCACAAGTTCTATATTCACACATCTATATTGAAAAGTTTACCCTAAGTGCTTTCTATCTGCTACAGTCATGAAGCTGAGAAATGACAAATCTTACACTGATGTGGTGGCAATATGACTACGTGACACACTTGGCATTAACAGACATACACTAGAATTTAAGTCAAAAAATCTTCAACACAAACTGGAAATCTTTTGCAGACACAGATCTGCAATGGTTGCTTCGATAAATTTATTGAACATATGATCAAAAGATGATTACTGGCAAAACATATATTTAGATTTTTTCCACGTATTTCTCAGCAATGTCATGAAGAGATGCGGCAATAGAGAAAATGAAAAGCAGCAGCTTAACAGGATGTAATAACCACACATGCTAACAAAATAGTTAATATCTGTCATGAATACAAAGCAAAAATGAGCACATAATAACAGACTATAAACATAGTTTAAACCTCCCGTCTCACACAGTCTTGACATCTATTATGTACTGTCTGCAGCAGATTTTACAGCATCAAGCTTCAACTGCAGTTAGACACTAGAAAAATCTGGCATGCTGTTTAACAGCATTTACAATCATGGGACAATGACAGGCCAATGAATTCACAAGAAACCACACTTGATATAATGCTGCATGAAAATGCAGAATGTCCAATATTAGGAGTCACTGAAAAACTCTTAAACTGACAATGCACGCCAATTTGTACACCTTAAAATTTTAACCATCGTCTTTCAATTTTTACAGGGGCACAAAAATATCTATACCATAAAATACATGCACACAGAAGTGTCAATATCAGCAGTTACCATAGTAAAATAGCAGAGCTAAAATATTTTAGACTGACAAGCAGATTCCATTGACAATTTAGCACTACACTACAAAACATTAACACCACGGATGTCACAGATTAAAAACACTACAAAACAACCCAGAGCATTCAATATCTATCAATTACAATGCAACTGCTTTTAAAAGTTATGAAATGATTCTGAAAACAACAGTTCTGTTTAGTTAAGAAAATCCAAGGTTAGATGACAAAAAAGGCATAAAATTACACTATCAAGTAATATATCTCTATCTACATGTTAATACAGGTTAAAACAAATGAAAAAAATGAGTCAAATTTCCATTACAGAAAAAACAAACGACTGAAATTTGTACTGTTAAATATACTATTTCAGCTCCTCATAAAACCATCAATATATTGCATTAAAACACTGTAAAATCGACAAACCAACACATGGTCACCTCTTTCTAGCTAAATGCCCAACAGCTACACTGAAATTTCAACTTGGTTTTTACTCACTTTGCCACTCTGTGTTCCTATTCTCATGCAAGTGAATAAAGTTATCAAAATGCACCAAAAACACTGCACAGCAATTCGTGTATGTCACTATGCAGACTTGAACGTGGCTGCTATCTATGACACTGAATGAAGGCTGCCAAAAACGGAATGTAGTTTGTCAAAATGTGCAAGCACAACCACTAGCTTTTAGCTGATTTTTTTCAGAGTACCTTAAACTGCGTTTTAAACTTTCAAATGACTAATTAAATTGTTAATAAACCAAAATACAATCAATAACGCTTCAGTTATGATCAGCATCTAGACATGGATGCCAACTATACAGTGCACTATCCCATCAATAATCTCCTTAAATATCAAGAATAGATGAGGATTAGACACACAGCTTGTACTTTACGGCTTATGACCGGAAATGTGTGTTTGTAACAACACAACACAAAGTAGGTACGGTCTGGAAATTATCAGAAATAAACGATTAACATTAATCACATTGAAGCTACATTAAACAAACTGCAAATTTCATTAACCAAGTGAATATTGCTTCTACTTTCAGCTTTTGTTTGATTAATAGTCCTACTCTTTTGTGAATTACTCCATTTTATACTGGTACCCGAAAGAAAACTATGGCACTATACAAACCTATGTACACTATTGTTGTTGTTGTTGTTGGAGCAGAATTTATAACAGGATGGATGCCTTAAAGTTACCCAGCCAACAGCACAAAAGCACTCAAGCGAACAAAGTCGATTAACCAAATAATAAACTTGCTTGCTTGAAAACTGTCAGCAATGTACAGTGACATCAGAGCACTAGATAACTGAAAATAATGAAGACAGATTTGAATCTCAGAAAGATAGACAGGCATACATCAAGAATACCTGCTGGGATAGATACTTAGTTTTATTAACCCACATTCTGCTAAAAATGTCAAAACAAACATGGGGCTGTATTTGTCAGAGTGAGGGTTTTGCCCACGCATGAAATGGTCACCCCAAACGAAATCGAGAAAATAGCTGGTAGGGGCCAATTAGATCTGATGGATGCAAGCTCCCACATATACAGCTGACCTCTGACCATTAAACCCAAACAGACGTGTGACAAATACAGCCCTGATAACATTACAGACAATACACAACAATGGAGATCGTCACGGCAGTGAGCAGTCACGCCAGTTTGGCACAAAAACCCCAACCCTACAGTTACCACTGGTTTTCCTATATTCAAATACCAAATAGACCGTCAGCAGCGGTTTGCCAGCCACCGACCGCAAGACCATCCTATGCTAACTGCAGTCTCAGACTGCAGTTGTTTGGGGACAACAAGGTGGTTACCACTAAAATACAAGAAGTGAGAAGATGAACAAAGACCACATACAGAAGCCACAGAACAGTCAAATAAAACAGCACAGCAAGATATGTTTCTGCCAGAATGGTCACCGCATTACAAACATTCTCAGTCACTTCATCCAGTTCCAATCACACGACTGAGGCAGCAAAGATCTACTACCACAGTCAATTCATACGGACAGTAGATAATTACGGAAACACGGAAACCATGATTTTCGTCAAATGCCGTGAATGCCGTGATTTTGCCAAAATGCCGTGTTTTTGCCAAAATGCCATAGTTTTACGTTTTCACAAAAATATTTTGTTTTTAATCAGCATAATAAGAAGTTTATTGTGTGAATTTAACACAGAAATATTTTCCTTTCCTTTGCCTCTGGTACCAAAGTCCGTGTGCTTTGTTACTTACTGGCAGAATATGTGACCGTGACGTCATCGTAGTATATACTTTATCTCGAATATATATTTTCCTGGAGTTGGAATCCACGAATTTTAGCAAATTAGCAGCTATATAAACTGCCATGATTTTGCCGTGATTTTTGCGATTTTCACAAAAGTGTGCCATGTTTTTTGCCATTTTTTGCGGCGATTTTCTACTGTCCCTATCAATTCATGATCACTTCAGCTACGGTCAAATGCTACAGTCAAGACAAGTGATACAACTTGAGTTTCCTCCGATGGCGATAATGCCACTGGCACATGTATGTGCGTCGAGCAGCATGACAAGGACGGAACTGGTAGTCGTGTTACCTGACACGGGGCGACAGCAGTGTGCAAGGCTATCGGCGGCCAATGGTCGATCCGCCGCGCGCTGCCAACTCAAACTGTACCAAAAGCGGTACATGATCCGACGGAATCTGCGGGTGAGGACAGCCGTGAACATGGTTCTCCTCAAACCACGACCAATCTGGAGGTCCAAGAACACCAAGCGGCCGCATGAAATCCCGTCCATAGAAGATGTAATCGATAATGCCTCTGAAGTCAAACCTGAATATCAACAATAAACTAACTAGATCACAACGAAATTAACAATTCCATTAATTAGAATTTCTGGATTAAGCAGACCTCAGACACAGAAAGCCTGATAATGAAAACACTAATGCAAGACTTCACATTTTTGGATCAGGAATCAATCTCATATCACTACTCATCTTGTTATTGTTGTTCTTCTTGTTGGAGCAACTCTTCAAAAAAGCCTAAGTCTGTCATTTCAAATCGGATCGGGATGAAATTTGGCAGGAAAGTTCTTCAAGTAAATATGTATTTGTAAATATGTATTGATTGATGGAGTCAGATTTACCTGATCCACAGTAGTCACACGTGTAGACACAATTCACCCCAAGTCTGACTCAGCTACAAAGAAAGTCCTGTATGTTCTGGTATAAGATATTATTATAAAACGTACGTGTAGTTGGTGAACGGAAGAGTGTCTCGGCTATATGCTTGTGCAAGTCGAAAGCCGTGTGTGTAGATATCCTTTGCGTCTGATGTAAAGCTCAGCTTACACAAGCAGTCGTCGTAGCCAATCTCTTTAAAGTCACGGTGGTTTGCATTAACACGACCGGACGTTAAAAACTCCACCACACCTAAAACACACAAAAGACTACCAGTCCCTTATCAACTTCTTGCATAAAGTACAGTAATTAAAAATACTGAAATCAAAAATTAACAAATATAAACAAAACAAACACACAATCTTTGATGTCGTTTCATTGTCGGCTATGCAGGGTCCAGTCCTCAGGTTTAGTCAGCCAATAAAGCCTTGTCCACACTGGACTGGTGACAATACTCGCCGTTTTGGGTCAAATTGTCGCCGTTTCCGGCGATAGTCGCCGAATTCGACTGTAGTCACCAGTGTGGACAGGACTTAACAATGAAAATGGACTGGATTCTCACTAATGTTTATTAAGTCGGCTAGCTAGTGGTCATGGGAGTGATGCAATTCAATTTGATAAAATAAAACAAACGAAAACGATACCTGACTCTGGCAGTGAATTGAGGTCGCCACACAAAATAACCGGCATCTGATTACAGTCGGACGACGACGATGACGATGGTGGCAACACAGACGTCTGAGCCTCCTTGATGATGTTCTGTAGACGATGCATGAACATCATAGTCTGTATCAGCTTCACGTCGCAGTACTCAGGGTCCCAATGCACGTGACACGTCGCTATTAACACCAGCTGCTTCTTGGCTGATGAATCCCCGGACACACCTACATCATTGTGAAATAACAGCTAACTTATAAAGTAAAAAAGTAAAGTAGAGAATTTATATAGCAATTCGAAGCGATCAAGATCGCTGCTAAATCACTTACTGCAATACTCCCCTTGTTCATTGGACCCATGCCATGGCTGCCACATACGGCGTGTTGACATGAAAGCCCTCGCAAGGTACCAACTTATACTGCTTGGTGAACAGAGGAACATTGGTGTGAACAACTTGCCCAAGGTTGTTGCCCGACAATGCCGCGGCCGGGAATCGAACCCATGATCTGCCGATCGCGAGTCCGGCGCACTAACCACTACACCACCGAGCTGCACAATGCCAAGTAAACAAGGTGCCAACATGATGCAAACAGTGCAGTTCATTATTTTGCAAATGAAAAGTTCCCAATATCTGAGCATGGAAGAATGTTTCGCTCAGTATGCTAGCTACTCGTAAATGCTCTGCCAAGATGCTTGTCTGAAAAACGCATTTTTGTGATGCAAGTATTTTGGCAATACAAGCAGAACATACCAGTTGCAACATACTATTATCCCTCAATCACATATAACTGGCTAAACTAAACAACAGCCAGAAATTACATTTAAAAAGAGATAAATGTCAACACTCAACACTTTACCCATCAGCGCTATGACACTGTCGGTCAGGAAGGACAGCTAGTCCATGAAAAACCTGCTGCAACAATCCCCAAGGATTCTCCCTTGGCCTTGGGGGGAACTTACGTAACAAGGATTAACTCTGCATAGCAATATGCCAGTTCAACAAAAACTGAAAGGAGTAGTAAATGTCAACTGGCTACTGGTCCACGTGCATTTACCTCAGTTCGTCACTGACCGCTCATTACCTCTCATCCTCAGGAAATACCTCAAAACTTAGTTATTTAAAAAAACTTACTTACTTATCATATCCTTTCACAGCATGAATCAGACTTTTGACTGTGTAAAGTGCCCTTAGGCTACCTATGAAGCTCTAATTTTGTCATATTACATTATATTACATCAACACTGCAAACTCCAGTACTTTAAATCATGGCTACTCAACTGACCATATGCACTTCCAAAAAATGCCTCTTTTCCTGCCCCTCTCTCATTCGGCGCCCTCGCTCCCCACGTTCCCCTTGGAATTTCGCGGCGAAGTTAACCGTGAGGAAACTAGAGTCAT
>Ga0056131_1000084_pt1 | contig 18241 bp, 14 predicted proteins | sample WorMetLIZISLAND1_2_FD_67480 | JGI IMG/M metagenome (GOLD analysis project Ga0056131, IMG submission 67480) | Marine gutless worms symbiont microbial communities from Max Planck institute for Marine Microbiology, Germany - Olavius clavatus LIZARD... ...
TAGCCAGAGGGGGGAGGGGGAGTGGACTGGAGGGGTTAGCCCCCTCCATGTGGGCAGCTGACGCGCTGTTTCTCTGCGGTAGCTGAGCTTCTTGTTATCTTTATTATTTCTGGTAAAGTAAGAATGAGGGTGCAGTTAATCCCAAGGGGCGTGGACCCGTGCTGCTGTCTGAAGCCGCCACTTCTAATGAACGATGTTCCATGCTGCTGCTGCTGCGGTTATTGTCGGCTACCGTCTCTAGTCGCGCATAAAGGTCCTTTTTTCACTATATAATTTAATAATATGATGATATAGCATGCAGTGGCATCATGTCGTAGCTTCAGAAGTGCTGGCAGTCCACTATAGGCAGTGGTAAACAAATGAGTTTTCAGTTTGATATAAATATTGCTACACAGTCACTGTCTAGGGACAGATACAGTACTATGACTACTGACAATGCAGCGTGTCGTTTTTTTTTCGGGGAGGGGGACAGGCTTATTGAATGGAGAAAACCAGGGTGTCGCAGCGGAGGTCTCAATATTTCAAGTATTTTTTAAATTAAGCTGTAAATTGGCCGTTGGCACAGTGGGAATCGGATTGCCCACTTGAGCTATACAAATCTGAGACACATATGGGCAATTTTATGTAACAGCTGGAGTCTGGGGCGACACAAATTATCCGCCGTGGACCTAGTCAGCTGTAGTGATGGCAGTAGTACTTGGATTCATCTGATCCACGCTTTCCGTGCATATATTTTGCAGTCATACAGACGCCGTAAACGATAGCTGAGTGCTGACTGCTAATTTATGTGACAAAGACTCGTTGTTGAACTCTGCTTCTGAACATTGAGATGAAAACAAGTTGTTGTTGTTAACGAGTTGTTCTTATTTTCGTTTTTTTCTCATTTTGCCGTATTACCATCACAGATTTGTTGGGATAATGTTAATTAATCAGCAGTCTTTCTCTTTATGTACACTGTATCCAGTGTGTGTTGAAGGTGTCATTAAGCATCAGCAGCCAACCAGCATTTTTGTATATACCCATGTATATGTATATTAAAGACAAATGGCTTGGCTTGGCCTTGACTGCATGTTGACTGATGATGATGAATGGATGATTGATGTGATGTGATGTGTTGTGCAGGAAGTCCACTGGATAGTCCACGGTCAGCATCCTCAGCCCCATCACACTCTCAGTTTCAGTTTATATCCAAAGGGTCAGTATATCACTCACTGATAGTAACTGCCACCTCTGTCTGTAGAAATGTCATAACTGTTGTGTCAGTGTTGATTGTTTTCTGTATCTGCTGAACTTGCTATGTGACTTACTGTCCATATTGCTGCTTTATAAATGGCAGTCACATGCTTATAGCATCTACCAGCTTCCCTGTGAATACATCTCACTTTAAATGTCATTATTTTACATTTTCGTCAAGTGAGTTGGTGGTTGACGAAGTGTATACTGTGCAATACATTGTATGTGTTATATCACCCGTAAGGTTTTATTATTCAGCAGATTCTGCCGTAGCAGAATGTCAGAACTCAGAAGTCTCACTGGCTGAACCCTGGCTGTTGCAGCCTTGCAAACTGAACTGGTGGAAACCTGCTCATGCGTTTTAATGAGGAAGTAATTTAATAGGTGCAGTAGTGTGCTGGTAAACAACTTAAACAAGTCATCGGTGCTGGCGCTATTAGTTATATTAGTTGAGCGACACAAATGGCATCTGGCAATGTAAAAACAAAATGTTCCAGTGTCAACAGACTCAACACGTACAAATTTTCGTACACATTAGTGACATTACATCAATTTCCAGTGTCAAGCAGTTCCGTCAGGAGGTCTGTTGTGGATGATCTGACCACACAAAGGAAGTGTATAGCTGTTAGTGGAATTCCGTCTCACAGCTACGGAGTGTCACTTGCCATATGGGATCACACAGTGTTACCTGCCACCCGACACAAGTGAACACACCCCGCCTTAACCCCAGCCATACAGGCCGGTACTCGATTTAGCTACCCTGGAGGGATGGAAGGCTGAGTTGACCTAGGTGACTTGTTACATACTGAGATGGTTTACCCACCCGCAGGCGGTCACCCATCCAAGTACTAACCGGGCCCAGTGTCGATTAACTAGGTTGATCGAAGCCAACGCACTAACCACTACACTATGCCGCCACCCGTGCCGTAACTGCGTAAAATTTTGTTATTGAAACAAAACATTGAAAGTGGTAGTAGTAGTATTCTGCAGGTAGACTAACCTGTCTGTATGCTGTATGTAACAGCTTGATTGACAGTCGACGGTGGTCGGTGGCGTCACTTGCTTCCTCTGGCCTGAGTATGTCAAATGTCTCGGTGAGTTATTTTTTCACTGATTTCATCCAGGTTTTTATGCCTTTGTGCTTTTATGCTTTCTGTTTGGTTATTTCTCTGGTATTATCTGGAGACAGACCACTACTAGTTTCACATTACAGAGCAAGTGATGTTCAAATCTTTTGAAGTGTGCAAGTATAGGTGTCAGTTTGGCATTGTGGTAGTGCAATAAATGCATTAGTCCTGATCAAGAAACTTGCTGTCTGTGGGGCTCAGTTAGCACTTCGACGGCTGACTGCCGGTGGATAAACCATGCCACCCAGGTCAACTAGCCTTTCCATCCCAACATGGGTAGGCACAGACTATCAGCAAGAGTTACAAGTGAACAGGCACAGTGGCACACCGAACAGTGCACTGGTCCTGCATCAGTAGTTAGTTAAGTCTTATGTTACCGGTCACGCAGCTTCGCTGTCTGAGGTCTTGCAGCTTGGAACTCTCTACCTGTCTGAGGTTTTTCTTCATCATCGTCCTGTTTGTGCAGTCATCTCAAAACTGAACTGTTTAGAGAGCTCATGGCATTAATTCACCGTAACACGTTCGTGATAGCTTAAGTATAAGAATGGGTGAACACAAATTATCTTACTTATTTACTTTGTAAGGTGGTGTTGGCCGAAGGTTAAAGAAATATTAGGACTCAGAATACGTGCCTATGAGTCCTTGTTGCTCTCGAATGACTTTTCTTTTCTCTGCTATGGTAAACTAAGAAACAAGTCGTGACTTGCTAACTGATATTTTTCTTTATTGGTCATCTGCAGGCTGTCGACAGGTGCAAGGTATGCCTCGTTAATGTCATTGCTACAGATGGAAATGTCCTCATTTAATGTCCACCCGTTTTTTAATTTTTATTAAGTTTCTTATTTACCGCTCTGTTACTTATTTGTCAGTATTGTTTGTGTAGTAGTGTCATGTCAGCTTTGTTTCTGTCTATGGTCATGATTTGTGGTCGATATAGTGTCGTTTGTTGGCTAATTTATCATTGCTTGTCATGAGTGTTATTTCTGTGTCACGTAGATCTAGTAACAAGTACGAATGTACTATAGATCAGGAGCTGACGGGTGCTGCTGCATACACATTGGTAGACGCTTAGTTTGTACTTGCCAGTCGGCGGCACTTTTCTACATTAAATGACGTCATGGACATCATCTTGAAATTATCAAATTGAAAATCTTGAATCCGTCAATCGATGCGTATATATGTGAAGAACATTCCTGCCAGATTTCATCCCTATCTGATTTGAAATGTTGGAGCCTTAGGCTTTTTTGACTATGGTCACCCCAAGAAGAAAAGAAGAAGAACAACACAACAACAAGATGAGTAGCAATATGAGATCAGTTCCTGATCTAAAAATTAGTCTCGACAGTTGTGGGTGTATGCCGAGAAAGTCACTGTAGTGTTGTGACGGTCTGTTTTTCATTGTTGTGGTATATGATGTTATCTCTAGGATATTCTATGTTTTCTTAGTGAAGTGTAAAATTTACAACGATAACAGTAAATAAAATCACTGTTCCGTGTTTCATATCCATCCTTTGTACAAATCCCATCATTAATACGTTCGACGTGAAACCCGCTATACGTTGATCAGAATCCGTTTGTACTTGTCAGACGTATTCCTGGGAGGTAAAGCTGTGTTTGGAGACTGGGAGGAGAAGGTGGAAGTTGTGGGAGTTAGACGGCTAATTAGTGTGAAGGAAGCCTGGTTGCATGGTTTGTGCGTTAGGCTGTCACGGTCAGCGTCGTGATGTTTTGTTCCTGGGCGACTGGCGCGGCCGGCCGGTGTGCTGTTTGGTCATTTATTTATTTACGTCGTTCGTCCGAGCCCAGTTGTCGCCGGCAGGCGGGCGTGTCCGTTCAAATTAAGGAAGTAAGGAGAACCGGGCGGAGTAGAACAGGATGAGAATGAATGGAGCGACAGACGGACAGACGGACGGACCACCAGGGCAGACAGACAGCCGGACCGACCGGGTCTGCTTGTTTGTGAGCGTGCATGCTGAGCTGAGTCAGTTGATTGCTAGACGTCTGAGATACTGCAGCACTGTAGCAGCTGCAGCTGCAATGGCTGTGACGTACTGGTGATGCGGCGCTGCTGTCGCTGTTGCTGTCGCTAAGTGATGGCTGACATTGTACCGACACTGATTCACACACGTGTTCCTGACTTGATGATTTCCAGCCAACCAGCAGCAGAAGCCGCAGTGCCTTTAGTACTACTGCGTCACTGTGTGGATAGCTTTTGCTGTCACAATGTCATATGTGGAGAGAACTGTACAGAATTACCCCATCTGTTACTGTTTATAATACAGTTTTATTTACCATTAAATGGCAGAAAAAGAAAAAAGAATCTTAACTAGACCTTTTGTGCCATGTAGTAACATTTTTAGTTCATTTGAGTGTAATTTGAATGATTATGGTTTAACTTCTTTGCCATATTGTTATATTTATTACCGTCATACAGATGCTTGTTTCTGTTTTATCTGATTATTTTTATTTTATCACTTTAGCCACTAACAAAACTTATGATGGTCTATAATCTCTGAACGAAGCGTCGGCTGGTTGGAAAACGTGGTAACATTGTACTGCATTCACAAAATGAAAATGTTATCTTGACACTTGACATATAAGCATTGAACAAAATTTGATTTATCGCATGCACATTTATTGTGTGAAACTTTTTTGATGATAAAGTGAGTGAGAAGTAACTAATCGCTGATCACAAACTAATCACTTGATGAGTTTGCAGATAACTATTTTTTGTAACATCTATCTTATGCCAAAACATATAAATTAATATCCAGGTTTTATTTCTGTAAACAATAAATTGCATCAAATTTATTAAATCATAATAGTTCATACTGGTTTTATGGAATAATTGCATCAGATTTATTAAATCATAATAGTTCATACTGGTTTTGTGGAATATCTAATGATGGCTAATCATTAATTTTTCTCCATTTCACTGCTAGAAAAGTTTTTTCCTGCTGTTGAGCTTGCCTGATGTTGCAAACTATCGTCCTTGGCTGAATTTTATTGCAGAATTTATAAGTGGTGTCGCTGTCGACTGATTTAATAATTTTGTTGGAACTTTACGAAACATCCAATGATACTGAAAAGACCGGCTGTCCAATGAGAGTAATTTGATGTAGTTAGCACACAGATGGGAAGTAAAGTAACTAGTGAGTAAGTAAGTAAAACGTAGATTTACATAGCATATCTCGTTAGAAAAATAACCTCTAATACACTTGTCACACTAGTTTCAGCTAAAGTGAATTATTTTCAAGAACCGGACACACTTAACTAATGACTGACAGGCTAGGGTAAAGGTTAGGTTTAGGTTTAAGATTAGTAGTCCGTTAGCCCGATAATCCGATGCATTCTTAAGTGAGACCCTTCCAAGAACCATTTAGTGTGGGCAGAAGAGAGATCGTGTTGATGAGTTTGTCATCACTAGTGCATTGTGATCTGTGTTGTTGTGACAGTCGCAGTATTCATCACAGGAGAGACTGCATCTCGGTAGTCTGCATTGGTTCATCATAGTTTGTGTTGTGTTGTTGTGACAGTCGCAGTATTCATCACAGGAAAGACTGCATCTCGGTAGTCTGCTGACTCCGGAGCACTCACCTGCAACACCTTCATCACTCACACGTTCACGCCAAAATTACGATAGCAACGACAGCAGTACACCGTTAGTTGAAGCCGAGCTTTCAGATATACCAAGTAACAGCAGCAGCAACTCCAGTGGTGTACGGTCGCCCCTCATCCGGCCACGTTCCCACAGCCTAAGGTTTGTCTATGTCTTGTAAAGATTTGTGATTATTGATGACTGATGAAATCTAACAGTTCATGACATTCATACCTTAATGAGTTTACATTACAATGTGTTAGCATTGATATCAGCCTGCCTTGTTGTTATGTCATTTTATCCCATGACTGAGATCTTTCTGTAGCCTGTTAGATTCTGTACTGAAATAGCGTTGAAAAAACTTTATGCTGTTAGTAGTCACTGTTAAGACACACGACACAGGTTTTGTGTACAATACAAATGGATGGTGGCTGTCGTTATTGATTTTTTGTTATTGTTGTAGAACGTTAAGGCGGGAGTCAGTATTTTGCCTATAATATTCTCTGCAGTATGGTGGCTGTAGAGATTTGTGAATCATCACATGTGTTGATTAACATGTCTTTAATATGTGATTGTGTGTTACAGTAGTCCAGCCCGATCCCCCGGCATAGATTCTGGTACCATGATGATGAACAATGTCTACCGTGAGCGGTTTCCAAAGGTAACTGAACTGTTCTTCACTTTTCTTTTCAGTTTATTCTGTAGTTTCTTGTGCTGCTTACTGGGTTTATCAAGTGTGTATTTTTTGTCATCCGTTATTTTGGTTGTGTGTTTGAAAGTACAGAGTTTGTAGAAAGCTGCTTAATAGTGGTGTCTTTCAGCACAGACTTTAATATAAATAACAGTTGTAAGTATGGTTGATACTTTCACAATATAGTTGTAGATTGTAAGATTCCTTAGTGTAGTGATGTCTTATTTTAGGCTTAAATACATTGCTAGTAAGGCACACACTCATTGTGTTTTAAAAACGTCACGCTTTATATTATTTTCAGGACTTTGTTGGCTATCAACCATTTTAAATAATTTGTGACAGATGTACACAAACCTGATTATTTGGCTAATTATGTATCCCGCTGTTGCAAATTACCTGTCGCATATGTTTGCCAGAAATATATACAACTGGTTGACAGAGTTGTGGAAGTAATAGAAGGGGTGACATCTTTCTGAAACCCAGCGTACAAGTTATGTAAATAAAGGTGGATCACAAATATTGTCGCTGCTGGTTCCATTTGTTATTACCAAGGGTTCTGTTGTAATGTTAATGCAGGCAGTAGAGCAGATGGAAGAACGACTGACACAGTTCATTGATAGTAACCTCCTCGATGAACTGGACACAGAACTCGATGGAGCAGCAAGATTTGTTCAGCATCAGGTCGTGGAACTGGCACGTGACTGTCTTGCCAAGTCCGTCTCCAAACACATCTCCACTTCGTACTTTTTTGAACTCTCCGACAATCTGGAACAGTTGCTGCATGATGTGAGTGCAGTCTTAGTGTTTGGGTTTCAACTGCTTCACTGGTGGAACTATGTAACAGCGGCTGAGTTGATTAATTAATTTTTGCTTTCAGTGCTTTGGCATTGTTGGTTGGAAGGGCAACATTTAAGATCTTTTGGGACAATCGGCTACCTCAGGTAAGGCTGAAAATTTCAAATGGTTAGCTCGCTATAATAATAATAACAGCAACAACAGCAATAATAATAGGACAACATTTATGGTGCTGTTTGAGAGTTCAGTGGGATTGTCTGCGTTACATAAGTAACATGTTGATTCAGATTTGTGAAGTCTGATATTGTTTTAACTATACAACAGTCTTTAGTTGATTCAGTATTTGGTAAAACTGTTTAGTAACAGTGCTCAGTGCTGAGATGCTGTTAGTTTTGAAACAGGAAGGCATCCACCATCCAGCCTGTAAAAACTTCCTGTAGCAATCTTCCTTTGGGGCCTGGCATGACCAGGATAAACTCCAGATAAATACGTGTATCTAGTAGTAGCAGTATTTAGTGTAACCGATATTGGGTTTATGTACAGGTGCAGCTTCGTTCACCAATGCTGGTCGAGCACATTGCACGACTGATAAAGAATCTGCTGATGATTGTTTCTAGACCAGCTCGTCTGCTCGAGTGTTTGGTCTGTTCTGTTGTATCATTAATGTGCAACATTTTATTATGTCGCCCCGTCTAGAAAGCCACATTTTTGGGTCATCTGTCTGATTTCTGCCTCTAACGTGAATGAAAGCCTCTAAAATTGATGTTGAGGTTGCCTGCATTATGTGTTACTGGCAGACCAGTTTTGAGATGCTAGAACTTGTAAACTGATGAATGAAATGATGTGGTAGAAAGTGAAAATTTGACTTGCGGATTGTGCAGATTGTGCAACACACTGAGTAACTTGTACGAGTTTGATATTCTCACTGTGTGTTGTAACAAGAGTGCTGCAGACAGTCACATTTTCTTACTGAGACAGTCTCTTGTATATATTACGTTTAAATAAGTATTTGAAAAATTTTGAATAGTTGGATTGATGTCAGATCAAATCGAACAGTAACTAACTGTTCGATTCGGTCCGAAATTTCAAATATTCGTACAGCACTAAAGACAAGATGGAATATGCCTGATGCATCAGTTGTGGGTGATATGCTGTTGATTGGGATGTGTTAATGTGTATGCAGGAGTTTGACCCGGAAGAGTTCTACCGGCTGCTGGAAGCTGCTGAGGGTCAGGCCAAGCAAACCATCAAGACTGACATTCCACAATACATTGTCAGCAAGCTCGGCCTAAACCGAGAGATTCCCATCGGTCAGTTTTACTCTTGGTGTTGTTCTTACCTTACTTTACCTTACCTTCTGGGTGGGCAGTTGTTATGCTGCCCAGTGCTGAGCCCATATCACATTGGCCCAATGGGCATCTCCGATGTACCGAGGTTATTTATAGAAATCTCTTGAGGTTCTGGCAAATTATACAAGAGTTAGCAGTTTGACCTTTTTCAAGTCCTCAACCTCTAGCTGGTAACATCCAAAAATAAAGTGTATTTGTTGCATCCTGCACAGGAAGTAATATGATGTTTCTTCCTCTTCACTGCATGCTGAGCATGTTGGATTTGTGTGAAACTTCACGATGTGAGATGCCTGTTAAGTGTTGTATGGTCTGTGTTCTCATTGACTGTTCATTTAACTTGAGAATTCTGACGACAGATGGCACTTCTTCAACAGCAGCATAAATGTAAGCAAACTTGAAGTGGAACATTTTGGTGCTCACGAGACCTGCAAGAAAGACGGCATAGAATTGAGTGAATATTACTGTGTATCTTCGATGGTCAGCTGTCAGATATATTTGATGTCTCATCATATCAGATTTTTACATTACCTCCAGACTGCTTAAGCAGCTTGTTTGTAAACAGATACAGGGTGATGGATAACTGAGGCTGATATTTATATATCGTGAGCATCAGTGTCTCAAAAGACTTGTATGCTATAGCAACAGTGCTTGACCTGTCATCAGACCAAGTTTCAGCGATAAATTATAACGTGTGTAGTGAAGTGCGTGTGCTAAAGAAAGCAACAGTCCGGCATATTAGCATGAGTTGGTTAAGGTGTGAATGATTTCACATTTACATGCTGATGAAGGTGTGTGCATGTGTATTGCTGATGTAGACATGGGTGACAGTGGCAGCATGGATAGCGGGAGACCTGAAACACCTGACACTGATGAATCTTCCGAGGTTGGCACTTTGTCGGCATTCGTCGATATCTGTTAATGCATTTACATTTATGGCTGCAAATTACGTGGATTAATTAATTGATTAGTTGATACAAACAGTAAACTGATTAGATTTCAAAGTTACTTTTTACCGTCTTCATTTTTATGTGGCAGCATCGTCTGAATCTTCTTGTGAATTAAACTCATATATTTCCATACTTGTCTGTCGCGTGACTTACTGAATTTATAATCCACTGTAGCAAGGTGTAGATTTATTTGATTTTGTTAACTTATGGGTGGCTTAGTGGTGTAGTGGTTAGGGCGTCAGACTTGTGATCAACAGGTCACGAGTTCAACTCCCAGCCATGTACTTGTGGGTTAGTACTTGGATGGTTGACCGTCTGCGGGCGGGTAAACCATCTGTGTATGTAACCGGTCACCTAGGTCAACTCAGCCTTCCATCCCTGCGACGTAGGTAAATCGAGTATTAGCCTGTCTGGCTGAATTTAAGGCGGGGTGTGTTCACTTATGTTGGGTGACAGGTAACACATGTGATCCCATATGGCAGGTGACACGTCATAGCTGTGAGATGGGGTTCCATTGACAGCTATACAGGACCTTTAACCTTTTTAGCCTTTAACTGTATGTGTAGGGACCACAGTTTTCCGTGGCAAATTTTTCCAAATTCCGTGGGCCAGTTTGCCAAATTCCGCGGATTACTGCGGCAAACTTTCCACATACAGTAACTAATTTTCTATGGCCCCTGAACCTGACCAAATATGCAGTATTTGTCACCGGTAAGTGAAACCGACAGACATATTCTGTCTACCAAATAAACTGTCAATGTTTCAGATAAACTCAGCTCAATATTTTCAATATTCCTCCCGTCAGAGCCCGAATCGGAGTGGTATATGTCATGGTGAACTTTATCAAAATATGCCATATTTGAACCCTATATCACTGGCCAGTACTGAATTCCACAAAATTCCGTGAAAACATACAAATTCCATGGAAACTGACAAATTCTGTGGCTCGTCTCAAAATTCCGGCTCAAAGTTCCGCGTTCCGTAGAAAGCTGTGGTCCTGTTGTTAATGCAGTGCAGTGTATAACGTGATTGACAGGGTCAGTACAGCCAGCTGACAGACAAACAGTCAAAGACGCGGCTTGTGATGCAGAAACGACAACCATGTGAGGATGACTTTGAGACAATCAAGTTGATCAGCAACGGAGCTTACGGGTATGTCAGACAGCTTCTGTTGAGTAATAATAGCGAATGGCATCAGTGGTGGGGTTTGCTTTCTGTGGAATATGCCAGATTTGGAAAAAAATCCATGAAATTCAATGAATTTTGAATTACTGTTGTAGTCTGTGTCTTTTTTTCTGAATGTTTTGTACCCGAAGTGCATTTTTGTCAGTGAATCGTATTAACTCCGTTATTACTAAGTGGATTTTGTGCATTCTTTTCATTAAGTTGACTGGATTATATTCAACACAGTTCAGTTGGTCTGGGGATTGCTAGCTGCCTGGTTGTGCTTTAACTTCACTACAGTTGCCATTGCTGTTGCAGTGCATTCCAGTTGTCATTGTGTTGTTTTTATTAACTTTAGTTTCTGGTTGCTGTTTATTCTTTTAGTGTTTTAGGCCCTTGATTTGGTAGTCTTCGAAGTTCTTTTTTTGTGGAACCAATCGCTATATAGAGTAACTCTGCAGACAGAAGTATGCGAGTTGTTAAAACTTGGCACTAGTAATATATATTAGCAGTATGTGACTGAGTACAGTTAAGTAGACTGTTTGAGTTGTGTTAGTGTAAGTTCTGTGAGTCAACTGTTAACTGTTGCACTGTGTGGATGTGTGTGACACAGGGCCGTGTATTTGGTGCGACACAAGGAGCTGCGGCAGGTGTTTGCAATGAAGAAACTACTCAAGAACGATCTTGTACTTCGCAATCAAGTGGATCAGGTGTACACTGAACGAGACATTCTCACCTTCACCGACAATCCATTTGTAGTCAGCTTCTATTGCAGCTTTGAAACAAAGGTCAGTCCAGGCTGCCGAGACATAATAATAATAAGCTTAGTATTAATAATCTGCTAAATAATTGAGAGTCGTGTTAGCGTGTTCACACGATAAACTCCAAAAATGTCAGAACATAAGGCAGCAAAATTTTGCACGCAGATCCGTGTTGTGCCTGTGTAGGACATTGGCTGGGTTTAGTGTCGATAGGGGTCATCATTGTCAAGAAAATAGTACTTTTAAAACGTTGAGTTACATGAGGTGAGGGTGTATCAGCCCATCTTTTTATGTGGTGCCCAGCATGCATAGCCTAATTCCTACAGACATGTTGTCTGTGCAAGTTTTACCATTGTACAGACCGTGGGACTAGTATGCTTGTGTGACGTTTGTCTTGATTCCACCTAGCAGTGGTGCTGCATAGTGGCAGACAGGCAAATGATGTTGATGTGCACTTTGATGTCAGATAATTATTAGTTATTGTTAAAACAGAAGGAAGAATTGTCTTTGTAAAGAGTATGTCGTTGTAGTTTTTTTGGTTTGCTTTGTCAACATAAACAACTGCAAACCAGCCCAGCTGCCACTAGGGGGCTAATGTCCACGTCATCAAGAAGTGCTTACCATGGAGTCATGAGTTTTCTGCCGCCGGTGTGCTTTGATGTTACTGTTGTCATGGAAAGCCAGTCGTTGTTATTGTTTGCAGAAACATCTGTGTATGGTGATGGAGTATGTGGAAGGTGGTGACTGCGGTACATTGCTCAAGAACATCGGTGGACCACTTTCATTTGATCTTGCAAGGTCGGTGTAGTGCCATGGATGGATTCATTTAATGGATTCATATTCCCATAATTGCTCATCTCTGTATCATGTTATCCATTTATTGTGTCATTTATTTATTGGATTTATTCATGAAATGGATTCATGAAAAATTGACCTGTTAAACAAATGTGTGTATGTATGCTTGTGTTAATTGACAAATGAGATAAGAGGACAAAATCAGGTTTAGGTTGAAATGGTTTGCAGTGTCAGAATAATGGATACAGTCAAATATGTCGATTGATGTCAAGTCAATTCAAGTTGCCTTTAATAAAGCAGTGACAATTGCACTAGCATTACATAGTAGATGTAAGTGAACAATTGTTGATGACGTGAAAAGCATTGAAAAACATAGCACATATACAGTAAAATCAATGTATATAATGTAGAAATAATAATAATATGTAATAAGCTTTAAAAATACACAGAACTAATGAGACAAACTAAACTGAACATTGAGATGGAAAAGATATAATAGTAAAAGGTCAAAACTATTTGCAACTAAAAGAGACATGGTTATAAAACTTTTCATGAAATTACATGTTTTACCACCATGTTTGATACTTGTAGTAGTGCATATCATGGAGACCTTTGTACACCAGTTTGTCTAGTTGTGCAGGATGTATTTTGCGGAAACTGTCCTTGCGTTGGAATATCTTCACAACTATGGTATTGTGCACCGTGACCTCAAACCTGACAAGTACGTATCATGTTAGACTGTTCTAATAGAGGTGACACATGCTGAAGAATCGAGTACCAGAAACATGTACAAGTTTCTTTACGGTGTGACCTGCTTTCTTGTGCGAATTTTTCTGGTACCAGAAATAGAATGCAGCTGTATTCTTTGCAAGTTTTTGATGCAAGTTTCTACTAGATTTTTGTACCAGATTTTTGAGCATTTGTGTGACGTTTTATATTCTATATTTTCATTTTATGACATGTTTGTGCTGCCAGTGAAAGTCGTAACTGCACTATGTATTATCTGTTTTCTGACTGCAGTCTTCTGATCACACTGATGGGACATATCAAGCTTACTGACTTCGGCCTGTCCAAGATGGGGCTTATGAACTGTACGTTCTATTACTAGTTCTTACATTGTTGGTGCAGTTTGTAGCGGCCATTGTATTGAATATATCAGTCAATCCTGTGTTGGCATTAGTCACACAGGCAGTTGCATAGCAGAGCATGTTATCAGTGCATCTAACCGCTATGGTAATATAGATTGTATTAATATCTCGAGTCGTCCATACACCACATCTGCACACTTGACTACTTTGTGTATTTATTGAGTTTTTAGTATGTTGTAATTTCTTCGGCTCATGGGCGGTTATTATAGATGATGATGATGATGTTGATATTTAATGTTGACTGACTGATGTGGACTGTTGCTTGTTACAGTGACAACCAACCTGTATGAGGGTGGTATAGACAAAGACTGTACTCAGTTCAAAGACATGCAGGTCCTTGGCACACCAGAGTACATCGCCCCTGAGGTCATCCTTCGGCAAGGTTACGGTAAGATTCCGCATAATATTTCTGTCTTATTCCTGCTCTAGTAAACTGTTCTCTTTCCTTGTTTAGTTTCTCTGCTGAGGGCAGATTCTATACAATTTGTGCATTGTTCTCCATTCTGCGAACTTTGTTGAAGGTATGTTATGACAGTTGCATCTAATGATACCAGATACTTTAAAAGAACTCCAAAGAATTACCAACAGGTGGCTTGGTAGTGTAGTGGTTAAGAGTTTAAGACATCAAACTTGTGATTAACAGGTTGTGAGTTCAACTCCCGGCCATGTGCTGCTGGGTTAGTACTTAGATGGGTGACCGTCTGTGTGCAGGTAAACCATCTCTGAGTGTAACCAGTCACTTAGGTCAAATCGGCCTTCCATCCCTCCGGGATAAGTAAATTGAGTATCAGCCTGTCTGGCTGGGGTTATGGTGGAGTGTGTTCACTTGTGTCAGATGACAGGTAACACTGTGTGATCCCATATAGCAGGTGCATATAACCAATATAACCAATCCCTATAGCTCTGAGGTGATTTGTTCAGGACAGCTATATTGTTTAACCTTTAATAACACTTAGATAGGTACTGCAGTGGTTTTTGAGATCAGAAAACACCGCTACGAAAGTGAACTATGTGTTTGACTAAAAATGGAAGGTTAATAGATGAATACAGCGAGTGCAAGTTATGTAAATTCACTGACAGTTTTGTTGTGAAAAAGCCGTGTTATAATTTACTGCTTATGATTTATCCCTGACTGTCTGTTTGTGTAGGCAAGCCTGTTGATTGGTGGTCGATGGGAATTATTTTGTATGAGTTTCTCATTGGCTGCGTCCCATTCTATGGCGACACACCGGAAGAATTGTTCTCCCAGATCATAAGTGGTTTGTTATTGCTGCATGCATGTTGATTTGTCCATTCAGCTATACATGTGCCTACCATATCTGTATTGTACGATATATCTGCCTTAGCTGAATGCCAAATTTATCACAGATTAGGATGCATCTGTTAACCAGTGTTATTCAACAAGTGCGTCTGTTACCAAAGAAGCTTATCCCGGTTGCAACACCACTAAACATATTTCAGTCAGTTACTATCTGGTAAAAAGTTATCGCCAATGACAGTTGACAAACTGCTGTAGGTTTTTTGGACCATAACCGTTGAGAAAACAGCAGACAGAACATAAAACTGCACAGTTAGTCTTAACTTACCCAAAACATTGCGGATTTGTCTTGTTGTATTGTGAGTGTCTTGTTGAAACAAACAGTATCAAATTTGACAGTTGTATTTTTTATTACTGTGCCAAGAAATGAAAAATATTCCTCATTGTTCACTTGCATGATTTCCATTTGCGTGGCTCTGACCCCGATAGTTCTTAATAGATGAATTGAAGTTTAAAAGATCTGCAGTATAAGTTTTGTTTCATGTAATCCGATGGACAGAGAGCATAGAATGGCCGGATGAAGCTGAGTACTCGCCGCCGGATGATGCCAAGGATCTAATTCTCGGCTTGCTTCAACACAACCCTCTGGAACGCCTCGGCACCATCGGTGTACAGCAGGTGAAGGAGCACATCTTCTTTGAGGGTCTTGACTGGGACGGCTTGCTGCGACAGATGGCCGAGTTTATACCTCACCTGCAGAATGAGGAAGATACGAGCTATTTCGACAGTGAGTTGATCTCTGCCACTTCGCAATGCTATTTTGCTAGTATGACATGGTACTTCTAGCTCAGCTGGCCTATGTTGCCATGCTCACCAAGCTTTAAGCTGGTAATCCAAGGTTTTGTATAAATGGACTGAGATTCTTTTACAGTATGGGTGCTGCCTCCTGCTTACCCACCTACCCAACGGCATTTCTACAGCTGAAGGCACAGTATTCAGAGTACTGTTCGACAAAAATATATGTATGTAATCCGCAGTGAATTGGCTATTAATGTATATTTCCAACAAATTTATCAGCTGAGCATGAATGTCAGTCATATGTGATGCATCTTATTGTGCCATTGTGCCATGCAGTAATTTTACTGTTGATCTGTATCTGCTGTCATTCTGTTAGGAAAGAATTAAGAAGGGTAGACTAAAATGTTTTTATATGGCGAACATAAAGATGATGCTGATTGGGACAAGTGATGGATGACAATGGAGATAGATGGAACTAGATGGGGGATGTGTATGAGGATGAATTGGTGGGATGGTGTCAAGAACAGTTTCATAAAAATGGTGTTTCATAAAAAGTTTGGCCTGTTCCGAGACGTAGCACGGGTTACTGTCAAATAGAGAAGGAAATACAAAGAGGCCACCAGCTACGAAGGTTTACTCGGAAAATGTCAAAAATAATAAAAGCGATGCATGTTTGTTGTAGCACGGAGTGATCGTTACTGTCACAACATGGACGAGGACGACACTGAGGATGACTCGGAGGACATAATGTTCCACAGTTTTTCATCCTGTTCTCCGCGATACATGAAATTTGAAGAACTGAAATTTGAAGAAATGAAAGAGGTCGGTTGCCATTCCATGATCTCCTAGCTTGTTGTATATTTTCGACTTAATTTGTGGAGTTCATGTTGACTTGTTTTAGTACATTTTGCAACAAAAAATAACTCGTTAATCTTAAATATTTTTGTTGTTTGTTGGTCATTCTTAACATGTATAAAGTTAGCTGTCATTTATTTTGCTATTTCTTCTTTCATAAGCAGTGATGTATAAAGTACATGGGAGGTGGAAACCTTAACCAACAAATTAATCAGAGACCATCTTGATAGTGTTTCCTGAGGTAGTGAGAACTGTAAAACTTTATATCGTCTCTTCCTTGTATTTGCACAGTTGCAGAAAGTCACTTTAGAAGTCCAGAGGGAGTAGTTGCTCAGTTTGCTTTGGTATCATATGATATGCCTGCTGGCTGCTGTTTTAAGTTGACGAAAGATTGTTGTGGTTTGGTGTTATGTAGAAGAATGCTGGTCAGATCGAGACGCCTGAATCGGGATCATCCTGTTCACAGACTGATGTTGCTGATAGTCGTGAGAACTGGTTAGGCAGCTTTTCCAGTTCAGCGGATACCCCTGGAGGAGACACTGGCATTAAAACTACAAGTGCCAGTTTGTCAGTAAACACCAAGTTACCTCTGACAGCAACTAAGTCAGCGCCGGAGAGTCTGGCCGTTCAATCAGTGGCAGCTGGAACAGCCGTGGTTTCTTCAGTTTCGGCTGGCAGCCATGTATCCAGTGGATTGGTCACAGAGGCACATCGGGTGCAGAAGCCGGTCACTGTGTTGCCAGCTGTTCGACCTTCTAAGTGCAAGTATGTCGGATCGCAGTCATGGTATCTTCTTCATATGTTACTGTAGTTGGTTGGTTTTGATTACTTTCTGTAAGTTGTGAAACTTAGTTTGCATTTCTTAAACTTCTCATTCTGCATTGTGTGTGTGAAGCATTTTTGGTTTCAGGCCATAAAAACTGATCTTAATCTCATTTTTTGAGTAAAAGTCCTTATGGGTTTTTGTTAGAAGCTATTTTTAATTAACTGTCAGTTATTGTAATGTTGAATATTTTTAGTGTAAGTTTAGTTGAAAGGTGAGAGTTATCAGTTTATATATTTTTAGTTTCCTGTATGCTGAAAGTGGACTTTGGGATAACATTACGTAGAACTGTGTTGAGTGAAGTCAGGGGTAGATGAGTGAACTTATATTGAATGGAGAGGAAACTTGCGGAGTTGGGAGACTTGTTGCAGTTGGAAACAGTCTCTTTAATGATTACGAAGGCAGTTTGAGGCAGTATAGACTTGCTAAAATCTATTTGAAGATAACTGTGATGTTGATTGGCTTAAATGTCTTGAATCACTTATCGTGTATGCTATTACTGTAGTAATACTGATGCTGATAGATTGATTCACAAATTCAAAACAAACTAGAATGCGTGGCAAAGCCCAGCCTGATGGCCGCCCGGCCCTCCAAATTATCAAAACGCCGTTCCTATACTTTTCGCCACTACTGGACCAAAGTACACGTGCGACGCCACTTATCGGTTAACATCTTGTTGCAGTGGGAAGATATCCGCCATAGCCCAATATAAAGTTGCGAAATTGCGAACTATTGTACAATTTGCACCATATGGACATTCCAGGTGGTCAAAATTTTGAGGGCCGGAAGATCAAATTTTGGACCCCAAAATGTTTTAGGTGAGAGGTTAGAGGGGGTGGGGTCATCCAATGTATAACGGATCCGGCCCCGTTATAAGCACCCATCATCATCATCATCAT
>Ga0056131_1000085_pt1 | contig 18230 bp, 16 predicted proteins | sample WorMetLIZISLAND1_2_FD_67480 | JGI IMG/M metagenome (GOLD analysis project Ga0056131, IMG submission 67480) | Marine gutless worms symbiont microbial communities from Max Planck institute for Marine Microbiology, Germany - Olavius clavatus LIZARD... ...
ATGTTGGTGACCGTGACTTACCGGTACTGACTTCCGGTAATTGAGTAATTAAAGGCTGCATGACTAAGTGGTTACGTTTTTACGTTTTAGTGGTTACTTTTTTTAACGTTTTTACGTTTTTTGAAAATCCAAAAAACATGACTTTTTACGTTTTTGAGGTGTTGCACGTTTTCTCGAACGCTGCTTGTTTGTGGTCTCTCTAAATATCAAAAGTATATGATTCCATGCATATTTCTATTGTAGGCATAACTGGAGCAACAGGGTTCACCGGTACACCAGGAGCTAGGGGCCAGCCAGGTCAAGTAGGTGAGTCGGGCAACATTGGACAGCCAGGGCGTAAAGGTAATGCTGGCATTCCAGGATCAGTTGGCATTAGCGGCCCAATTGGACCTAAAGGAGTGGCTGGAACACCGGGCTCTCCAGGATCAGCGGGTCAGAAAGGTTCAATAGGTTCACCAGGACCAGCTGGTGCTGTGGGTCCACGTGGTGATCCTGGTGATGTGGGACTGCCCGGTGATGCGGGAAGTCCAGGAAATCCAGGAAATCGAGGAACAGATGGACAACCTGGAATCAGGGGAGATGTTGGCGTGATAGGCTTCACTGGACAGCAAGGACGTCAAGGACCTGCTGGAGCAACTGGTGGCATTGGAGCTATTGGTGAACAAGGATCACCAGGATCTGTTGGTCTGCCTGGACAACCTGGGAGACAAGGTCCTAAAGGTGTGGCAGGTTCAATTGGGGTTGCTGGAGCCGCTGGACCACAGGGCTTCCAGGGCAATCAAGGTCCACAGGGACAGAAAGGTAGCCAGGGTGCTGAAGGACCTAGTGGTACTCCAGGCGATCAAGGTGTGTACGGTTGTCAACTACTTAATTCAGATAGAAATACACATGACACTTGTTTTGTATCATCTGCCAGATTGCTAACATTCACAGTGAATTACGTATTTAATTAACCATTTTCAGCATACAGTAAGTGAAGCAAATTCGTGCAGTGTCTGCTGCGAAATGTTTTAGGGCCAACTGGTCAGCAAGGATGGACAGGTGCGTCTGGCTGGACGGGGCAGCAAGGTGCTGCAGGCAATACAGGGCAGCCTGGTCCACAAGGACAAGTGGGAGAACGTGGGCCATCTGGTGCACCAGGCCAAAATGGTGAGCCAGGACCGGCTGGTCAGCCTGGAGCTCCTGGAGTAGATGGAATTAGTGGACCTAACGGCCAGCCTGGACCTCCTGGTCCAACTGGTCCATCAGGACAGCCAGGTCTTCAAGGTGACACTGGCCGACCAGGTCCTTCAGGTCAGCCTGGACAGGTGGGCTCACGTGGTGCTACTGGGTCAGCGGGACAGCCTGGACAAGCTGGCTCACCTGGTTCACAGGGTCCTAAAGGAACTGCAGGTGCAACAGGTTTCTCAGGATCACCAGGTACACCTGGACAGCCAGGATTTAGAGGCGCAACTGGAATCACTGGCAATACAGGTATACAATTCTTACTGTTAAGTGCTTGCTTTGATATCATTTACATGTCCTGTTATTCTGTGAACTAAAATGTGCAAACAGCAAAGATGGGGTGAAGCAAGATGAAACAAGAATACGTTCTGTGGAACGCGGTATCTGTCCCATTGCTGCAGTTTGCACGGTACTGTTCTATTGTCGAGTCGTTAAGCCTTAAATATATCCGGGTCGCGATTTTGACGATAATGAGTGATTAGTAATTTTAAATCTAGGACTTGTTATTGGTCGAGATAAAGTAACGATGGATGGGGTGGGGAACTAGTTCTTGAGGAAGGTTAAACAGAAATCAGTTGAAGAGATAAGTAGATTTAGTGGTTGTGGGAACTTTACTAGAAGAAACAAGTCCTTGTATTTAGTGCAATCATTTATTTTACACCAGTGTAGAGCGTTGAGAATAGTGAGAATAGGAGAGATGTAAGACAATATTTTGGTAGCGCTGACGTCAGCATGAGTAAGAACATTTTGAATAAGATGAATGTGATTTAATTGAAGATTTACAGTGAGTTTCAGTAGTCAAGTTTACAACAGAGGTGGCGATGGTACTGGCTGGTTTGAAATCATAAGTAGTTCTCGAATGAAAATTTATGTTTACATTTTTGGAGAATCTCTGTCCCCTCAAACAACATTAGTTATATTATCATGACTTTTTGTGAACATCTTCACAAACACAATGCAACAAGACATCGTCAGTCGGAAAACAGCGTTGCAAATGTGTCCCTTAAAAATGTGTCTTATACAGGTGTACTTTAGCCCACAAAAGCGAAAATTGGGACAGGAAATCTGACCAACCCATTGTTTGGCCGTCCATGTCGCAATCCATTGGGGATTGCCATATCTTGTTAATTATATTTTCACAATTTGTAAACATCAGCCCTAGTTAGTAGTTAGTACTGATAGAGTTATTTTGTTAATAGGCTGCGATGTCTAATCAACAACTGTTGCTGACTGGTAGGTGCTACTGGACCTCAAGGATTTCAAGGATCCCGTGGAGATACAGGATTCAGTGGCCCTGCTGGTGATACTGGGTCAGTTGGAGCAACGGGTATCAGGGGTGCAACCGGTTTTACTGGTGTCCGCGGTGGTCTTGGAATTCCTGGTACACAGGGTGAAATTGGATCAGTAGGACAACCTGGATTGCAAGGCTTCCGTGGAGCAGTTGGTGCTCTTGGTGCTCCCGGCCAACCAGGATTGCAGGGATTTACTGGTGAACAGGGGCCAGTTGGGCCGCAAGGTGAGAAAGGTGATATTGGATCTCCTGGCCCATCAGGTCCCGGAGGACCAACTGGTGCTACAGGTTTCACTGGCCAGCCTGGTCCACAGGGAAATAGAGGAGAGCCAGGCATTGATGGTATAGTTGGTGCAACTGGATTTACAGGTCCGGCTGGTAATACAGGAAATTCTGGCGAACAAGGACCGAAAGGTAATGCCGGAGTGCCTGGTCCTAATGGTGCTACTGGAGCTACTGGAGCTATAGGAGCTCCAGGTCAAGGAGGAAACCGAGGTAGTCCAGGCAGTCGTGGTTTCCAAGGAGCCACTGGTGCCATTGGTTCTAAGGGAGAGCGTGGTCCTTCAGGACCTGTTGGTCCACAGGGACCACAGGGTGCCACAGGCAACTCTGGCCGTCAGGGTGAGAAAGGATTTGCTGGACAGATTGGTGCACCCGGGCCATCAGGCAGTGACGGTTTGCCAGGTGCTCAAGGACAGAAAGGCGAGATCGGTTTCACTGGTTCAATTGGTCCAGCTGGACAGCAAGGAGTGTCAGGACTTCGTGGAGAGCAGGGAGAGAGAGGAGCAACAGGTGCACGTGGTGACGATGGACCTCAGGGCAACCGTGGCCAGCCTGGACCCGCCGGAGCTCCTGGCTCCAGAGGACAGAACGGTCAGCCAGGTGCAACAGGTCTTTCAGGGGAAAGAGGTCGGCAAGGTGACACTGGACCTGCTGGAGCTGTTGGAGAACCTGGATTCACTGGATTTACTGGTCCAGCAGGAAATGTCGGAGTTCAAGGTGCACAAGGTGCAACTGGCCCACAGGGTTTCACGGGGGCTGCAGGACCAAAGGGCCAAGTTGGGAGTCCAGGTACAAATGGTGTTGCTGGAGCAGTTGGTGTTAGTGGTATAGCTGGGTTCACAGGTTTCACTGGTAGTCCTGGAGCATCTGGTAATCCTGGATTTGTTGGCAGTCCAGGTGCAAAAGGACCACCTGGTACCGTTGGATCACCCGGCTTCCGTGGATTGCAGGGACAGCCTGGCGGACCTGGTGATGCAGGTACAGCTAAACATTGCTTACAGTAATTACATAGATATACATGTATATTTGACATTTCTTTGTTAATAATGTACTATATCATCAAATGATGAACAAAAATGTAACTAAATACAGTGTCAAACTTGAGTTGACCACGCCCACCTATGCAACAGTAGAACGTGTTGATTGTTCAACAGTTCATTGACCTCTAGCTTTTAGCTGGCCGATCGACAGCAGGACTAATGAGATTAAATTGTACTGACCCAACTGATATTCAGAAATCTAATTGTTTTTAAATATGAATTATTTTGTCATTAATTATTAATTTTCTGCGTGTAATCAGTTAATTACAGAATTTTACTTTTAGTTTTTTATTCAATAATGTCTGTCATCATTAACCCGACAGAAATTAAACGATTCATATTATTGCCATTGCAAACCAAATAAATTCAACCGAAAACAAACTTGGGGAAATACGTTTTAACTAAATTTAGTGTGGCCACTTAGGCAGCCAAGAACACATATACCATGCTATACATATTACATACCTATTTACATACAGTTTTGTGCCATATGATTATTTTGAATAAGACAGCAAATTTTACTTATTCGTTAAAGCTCTAAGCTCATAAGGTATCTAATAATATAAGGAGGTATAAGGACTACAAAGTACTCAGTTAGCTGCTTTGAAGTGTATTATGATGACAATAGGAAATTTTTGTTAGACTCAGTCACATATTGAGCTCTTCATTCAGCTGAAATGACGTCGTTAACTTACTTTCATGTGACAATTGTACTTCTCTGTCGAGACATTTGTGCCGCATTTGACGCCACCGATTATAGCATACTTCTTGATTGCATCTCTCATGTTTTTGGTGTCCGTGGTGTCGCCTTCAGTTGGCTACAACTTTCTGATCAGAAGCTATACATCGCCATAGGTCCTGAGAAATTTTCATCAGCCAGCGGCATGTCTGGCGTGCCATGGGGCAGTGGTTGCAGTGGTTGCATGGTTGCAGTGCAGTCTGCATTATAGCTAACACACACACGGATGATATGCAGTTGTGTTGTAAAAGGCCATTCATCCGAGTGATGAAGGGGCAGATGAGTTAGTCTGAATGTGTATCAAAGTCGTCGCTCACCGTTTCTGCTTTTCAAGCTGTCAAGATGAAAGCGGCTCCGTTTGGTAATGTATTCAATCCAGCATGACATATTCAAACAGCATATGGCCTTGACTTAACGGGGATAATTGTGCCGTTCCACTACGCTGATAAGCTGCTTGGTGCCACACTAGCATGTCACACAAGTTATACACGTGACACACATATGACCACTACTAACATTCAATGTCTAACGGCGGAAACAGACATCGCAGCTGGACTGTGCCATGTCACCATGGCAGATGACCTCTACAGCAGCAGCAGGACTTTCAAGCTCAGCCGCATATGTGGGCCTCTTTGCCAAAATGCATCTGCCAGCCGCGTTCGTTTTCTATACTTTTCTATAACAAGTTTACAAATTACAATATTATTACTTGAAGTAACTATTTGGTGGGTTTGCTTACTTAGTTTACTCATTATCACAAGGAGCTAGTTCAGGTGTTTGCTAGTTCTAGCTGCTCAGCGTTTCTGACAAGTTTTTGCTAGTCCAAACAAGTCACTAAGTGGTGAGCTGTGTGACGCTTGTGTGCAGGGCCGAGAGGACCGACAGGTGCTACTGGTTCTAGAGGTAACCCAGGCCCTCGTGGTGTTGATGGTTTCACTGGACCTCTTGGCTTCACTGGGTTCACTGGACAGCCAGGATCACCGGGTGATGTCGGGTTTACCGGTCAACAAGGATTCACCGGTGTCGCAGGATCGCCTGGTGTCCAGGGTCCCAGTGGTGCAACTGGAGCCAGTGGATTTACTGGAGGGACTGGGGCAACTGGACAAACAGGACCAGTAGGACAGGTTGGAGAACCTGGTGACAAGGGACTGATAGGATCGCAAGGTCCACGAGGTCCTGATGGTGGCCGAGGCCAGCGTGGAGAACAGGGATCTGTTGGACTAGTGGGGTCAACTGGTGCTACTGGGCAGCCGGGAACGCAAGGACTTAAGGGCAGCGTTGGTTTGTCTGGAAGGCAAGGCTGGACTGGTGCTACTGGATTCACGGGACAGCCAGGCAGGCCTGGAAGCGCTGGATTCACAGGTCTACCAGGTGCTCAGGGTCCTCAAGGTTTTGTTGGTGACACTGGTGCTCCTGGCAACGCGGGTAGTGTTGGTGAAATTGGAGTGGCTGGTAATGTTGGTAAGTTGCTGTATTTTTGTCTACAATGCAATAGCGAGTATTTGAAGTGCCACACACTGCTGAGCACAGCAGCAAGACAGAAACGCTTTGGATCGTTGTAGTTGTCATAGGCTTCTTACCTGGAAAGTGGTAAAGATGAGTTGTAGACATTATTGTTAGACTGCAGTAATAAACAGGAATGGTAGCACATATCGGAAATGCTGTTTACAATAGGGACCTATGCTTTAGTGTAGTCCTATAATTGCATCACGATGCCTATCATGATGCCTACCAGTAATTGTGTGTTATTTTGGTTGTATTTTCTGTCTCTCCTGTTCTCTCTTGTACTAGTAATTGTATGATCAATCTGAAGTCAGGCAGGATATTCCTCTAGCACCACCTTCTAAATTATAAATGGATAATGCTGCTGTTGGCAATATACAGACACAGAAATGTATATGTTTTACATCGACAGGTGCACTGGTCCATAATTATGCTGGCTGTATGTATTGAAACTTAGAGCCGCATTTTCACATGCTTTCACTAGTCCCAAGGATTCCTGTTTGATTGCTGCAATAGATTAATGGTATGCTAAAAGTGTAGTCGTTAAATACGATCCTTGATAGTGAGTTTTGTGCTTATTATTACCAGGACAACCGGGTGCTCTTGGAGCAACGGGTCAGAGAGGTGAGCCTGGTTTCCCAGGCCAACAGGGTTTACCAGGTCCTTCTGGCCAGCCTGGAGTCAGAGGAGAAGATGGCTTCACTGGAGCACCTGGTCCACAAGGTTCACCTGGACAGCCTGGACCTGATGGCAACCAAGGAAGCCCTGGTGACACTGGAAGCTCTGGCCCAGCCGGTCCAGTTGGTTCACGTGGCCTTACTGGAGCAACAGGCTTAAAGGGTTTCATAGGTCGGCAGGGTGCCCCTGGGCCGAAGGGAAGCATTGGTATCATGGGTCCAGCAGGACAAATAGGACAACCAGGACCTGACGGTCCGGCTGGTCAGCCCGGAGCTCAAGGTTCACGAGGAGCAGTGGGTGCAGCTGGGCCTGCAGGAGCTACAGGAGCGACTGGTTCGGCTGGTTTCACAGGAGAAACTGGCGACACAGGTTAGTTACTGTACTGTTTGATGTCATTTAAAAAATAGACTATAACTAACCTATTTATGTAATTTAGACTTAATTCATTATTTATGTATTTATTTGTTATTTTATTAGCATGCAGACTGGAGACAATCATATTGTCCCACTTTTGTTATTCACTGTAATTTTAACTTGAATGCACAAATGTGCATAAAATTTGGCAAGTAAAAAGAAGAAACTCATAGCTAATTTGCTGAAACTTTCAGAATTTCATGCTGCAGTCAGCTTTTGAAAACTGCAGTGGAATTTTACTTTGCTGCAGAATTAATTGTCTGCCAGATAATACTGCTGAATTTCGTGTAATTTGCGTTAGAGTTAACACAGCTCATCTTGTAGTAGTAATAGTAGCATGATGCCAACACAACATAGATTCCTAGCATAAAAATGAATCTATAACATTGCTCGTGTACTATTCCTGAAATAATATCTTACTGCCGACTAGTAGCATATCAGTAAGTCAAGTGACCTGATGGTTGATTTCAGGGTATCTTGTTATGCTGCATAATTCTGTGTAAAGTGCCACCAAACTCTGCCATCGAAAACGTTATTTCTTGTGACAACAAATCAAATGCTGTACACACTTCGTACATTGTTACTTGTGTGAACAGGAAGTTCCGGTCTTCAAGGACCTCAAGGTCCTCGTGGTGTGGATGGACAACGTGGAATAGCGGGTGACACCGGCTTGCCTGGACCCAAAGGACAAGCTGGTGACATTGGACCATCTGGAAATCCTGGTGCTCAAGGACCAGCAGGGCCTGCAGGTGCAACAGGAAATACTGGACAGCAAGGCTCAAAAGGACCACAAGGCCAAAGAGGACCTCCTGGACAAGTCGGTTCTGTGGGTCTTAGAGGAGACATGGGTTCACCTGGACTTGCTGGTGCACAGGGAGACATTGGCAACCCAGGACCACAAGGACCACGAGGCAGCATTGGACCTCGTGGACCAACTGGTGCTACTGGATTACCAGGGTCAGCTGGACAGCCTGGCCAACTTGGCCAGCAAGGTGCTACTGGGAATGTAGGTGCTGTTGGTCTTCCAGGTCCTGATGGAAGTCCTGGTGCAAATGGATTTCCTGGTGCACCTGGCCAGCCTGGTCCAAGGGGTACTACAGGAGACATAGGGTCTCCAGGGCCGGCTGGATCTCCTGGCCCTACTGGACAACAAGGTGTTCGAGGTGTTCAGGGACCTGACGGGACGCCAGGAAGAATTGGAGATGTTGGCATTGTTGGTCAGTCCGGTCTCATTGGCGAGGCTGGTGCCACAGGCAGTCGTGGAGCTACTGGACCTAAGGGAGCCATTGGTGATACTGGAAGTCCTGGGAACCCGGGATCACCTGGTCAGCCAGGTGCTGGTGGGGACACTGGACAAGTTGGACCTATTGGTACGTTTCTACTCACAAGCACTTCGTACATTGGGTTGATATGTGATATTGTTACTTGGGTTCACACTTATCAGTGCATCACACTATAGAGCTAATGGATTAATGAACTACAAACCCTAACCCCAACTCAGTCTGTTCATCCGTTAGCCTGACAATGTGGTAACCCATTAGTAAAATGTTTTGTGTTTTCTTGTTTTTGTGTGTATTTTATTGCGCTGTCAGAGTAGTGACAGTGACTGTGATTGCTGGTGTGTCCAGGACAACCTGGCTTGCCAGGTCAGAGCGGACTGAGAGGTAATAATGGTGCCACTGGGCCTGCTGGTTTACAAGGTCTACCAGGACAGCAAGGACCACGAGGTGACCCAGGTCAGCTGGGAGCCACTGGACCACGTGGTCTGCGTGGTACAGTTGGTGCAACAGGTCCAAGAGGTCAGGATGGACAGCCAGGAGTGAACGGATGGACTGGAGGTACGGGACCTGCAGGAAGAAAAGGTGAAATAGGAGCTCCAGGTGACAATGGATCACCCGGAGTTCCTGGCTTTCAAGGACCTCCTGGTGCAACTGGTCTCAAAGGCTCACAAGGTGACATGGGACTGGCTGGGCCACAAGGTATACAAGGCGCCCCGGGATCACCAGGATCTAATGGACAGCCGGGACAGAAAGGTTCAGCAGGATCACCTGGTTCTATAGGACCACAAGGCAACATTGGTATGTCTTGTCTGTTTGCGGATTGTTGCCACTATTTGTAATGCTTCTTCATAATATAATCTTTCATATGTCTTACAGTCCTTGGCAGTGAAAAATATAGCGAAACCAATTAAGCAGCATACATTGCTGAACTATTTATCTTCTGGTTAATCCAATATTCTTGACTGTCTCCTTGTTCACAGTGTGTGCCAGCGTTAATTACTGGCGTGAACCAGTGTTCAATTCCCAGGTCTACCAGATAATTCCTGTCAGGATTATTAGTGTGCATGCTTGGAGATTTTTCTCTCATACAGGTAAAATGGTAGGCCCTACATCATTTTCCTGTATAATCTGTGAACGTTGTTGGTATTTGAATATAGTGGTGCTTAGATCAAGTTAGATGCCATTGTCAAAGTGGAAAAGACAAGATGACATTTGTGTGAGTGTGCATTCTCACAAATTAGACAGCGCATGCCTGCAACCTGCATGCTGGTGTGTGCTAGAGTAGTTTACAAGCTGGCCTGGTATGGTTAGCAGGAGTTATAGATCTGGGCACATACTAGACATGCTGCGTCTGAAATACTACATCAGTGCCACTCAGCTTACCTGTACAACACAGATAATAATGCATAAATAATAATAATAATGCATAAATTATAATGACCACACTACCTTCACATTAGATACAAATGTACAGTACACTTGCCATCTTATAGGGGGCTATTGTTAGTGCACTTTAGTGCCTTTTTGTCTTGTCATTTCATGCAGTGTATTATTATTGCTATTTTGTGAATGGAATGGAATGAATAAACAAAACTGGAAATTCAGCATTGTTACAGACAGGTCAAATATTGATAACTCATTTTGTGAGAGGCATCGTTGAGATAGTGGCATACTACCTGCCTGTATAGTTGAGACTTATAGCAGTCTGACTTCAATTGTTGTCATTACTGCACTGCACGACCTTTATCAAGACAACAACTTCAATGTATGCATTGTAGTAAACTGAGCTAGTTAGTTTTCAAGTGTGTAAGGCTTTGAGGGCTACTAAAGTAAAGCAAAGAGAACTGCTGTAGCTGTAATATTATAAGGTTAAAACAGCAGTATATTGTCAGATAATAATGTGTAAATAATAATAACAGTGATAACAATAACAATAATAACAAAACAATCATAATAAATTTGTTTTGTAGGTCAGCCTGGTTTTACTGGGTCATCTGGTGCACGAGGAGACACTGGATTCTCAGGAGCTCCTGGCCGGCCAGGAACAAGTGGATTACCTGGAGAGGCTGGTCTGATTGGTTTACCTGGACAAGATGGAAATACAGGCAGCCAAGGACTGAAAGGTGTAGCAGGAATTACTGGACCTCAGGGTCTGAAAGGTGAAAGTGGCTTTCCTGGTCAGGTTGGAGCGATAGGACCTGCTGGTCCTCAAGGAGTCAAAGGTACCAAAGGACAGCGTGGAGATGCAGGCTCACCAGGTCCTGATGGAAATCCTGGACCGTCTGGGTTGATTGGAGTTCCTGGTGTTCTGGGTCCAAGAGGCCGAGTAGGTTTGCCTGGACCTACAGGGTTGCCAGGAGAACGAGGTGCACAGGGAGCTCGCGGTGTCACTGGCATCAAGGGCAACCGCGGTGGACCAGGCTTCATTGGTCCGCGTGGTAACACTGGCCAACCTGGAGCGCCAGGTCCTGTCGGCCTGCTGGGACTTGCTGGTCAGCCAGGAAGCACTGGTGCAACTGGTGAGGCTGGACGACGTGGAAGTATTGGAGCACAAGGACCTTCTGGTCTCCAGGGAGATACTGGATTTACTGGTGGAACTGGCTTCCAAGGAAATTTCGGTGCAACTGGTGAAAAGGGAATCATTGGTATACAAGGCTTTACTGGACAACCCGGAATACAAGGTGGCTATGTACATGTATGCTGTGGACCACTGTCATATTTTAACTGTGATAAGTGTTTCCCAATTCCCCAATAGCAGTAATTTTTGCAATGAAAAATGTTTGTTTCTAATAATAACTATGCAGTACAGCACATCGCAAGTAGAACTGAACAACATGCTGCCATGCAGGACAGAGCTGTACAAACAGTACACAGAGCCAGCTTTGACACACATTTGAGGTTCATTTCAAAAATGTTCCAAACACAATACTTGCATGACTGCACCGATACAGTGTATTGACTGACTCAGTGGATTGCCAGTAATCGACTGAAGACGAACAAGACACAGATCATCTGACTGGCTACATGTCAGCAATTCGACAAGATCACCATGCAAGTGCTGAGTCTGCCGAATGCCATTGTTCCATTTTTAGCTGTTGTTAACATTTCACATTTTGGCATTTCAGTGGATATTCAGCAGCTTACCGTGGCTGGCTAATCACACTGCTGATCCTGTTTCTTTCACATGCAACCAGCTCACTGTCTTTGGTCACTAATTGTTAATGATACTCATTCATACGTGTACAATACTGTACATCGTTAAGTTCTGACACATTCTTTACTTGTGGATATGTTGACAACACTAACGAAATGACTGTGCAATGTGCCTTCAGTCTGACAGTAATGGGTGCATTAGAGAACTGGCCTGTGTGCAACTGTGCCGTGCTTAGCACAGTGACACATAAAACACAAAGAGTAGTACATGCATTAATGCACTCGACTGCTATTATACAACAGCCCAGTTTAGCAGACGGGTTGCTTTTAGCCTCACTGTGTAAAGTGTATACATCTTTCATATTTTCATTTTGTCTTAGAACTTGATCATACCATCTCAGCCTCTTTTGTTGCCGCAGCTCACTGGTCGTATTTTCTATTCCGAGATTTTGTCACAGTTTCACACAAAATATACAAAATACTTTATCTTCCTACTTTCTACCATAGAGCCAACTAATCATTCTTATCTTTACGTGATATATTGTATGGTTTATTGTGTATAGTGAAGAGTGCTATTTCACTTACGTACCTCATCATCATCATCGTCATCATCATCATCATCATCATCTTTATTTATCTTTATCTTTATTAAAGGAAACTGTCAAACTGCAGTTACTGTTACAATATAGTATTGATAAGTATGAATATAAACATAGTTAACGTGACTAAAATATAAAATTTAAAGTCTATAATCTATATACTGTAAAGTAAATATCACAGTTACAGTAATGTGGTGTAAAGTTTATAAATGGAGTATGACAGCACTGTAAAATACAATTAACATCATGAGTTAAGAGTTATAAGTAGATAACTGTGACAATTAACTGATTTAGCGTATTATTCAGTATATATCATTCGCAAAATAAAGTTAGTATCCAAGGGATATCCTGTGCGGTCTGATAGATATCTGTTATGAATTCTGTGCCTGAGCAATAAAGTATATCTTCATGTTATCATACGTGTTCGTACAAGATTTCTGTTTTAGAGATGCATGCTAGCAGATGGATGTGGTTAGAGAGAAATGGATAAAATTTGTACTTTTCCAGACTAACTTTGCTCGGCCCTGCTACAATACTAAGTAAATCCATTAATAAAGATATAACTATAATCGCTTGTAGTAGGCTTACAGACTGCTGCACTATTTGCGATCTTTGTAAAATTTGTAACATTCTTTAGCTTTAGTGCAATATTTAGAGCTAATTATAAATGGATAGCTGGTGTGTGAACAGGTGCAACTGGTGGTACTGGAGCTACTGGTATCAAGGGACGGCTTGGAACACCAGGACCCCTTGGACCAGCAGGGGCAATTGGTCCTCAGGGACAACCAGGTGCTACTGGTGACACTGGTCTTGCTGGAAACGCTGGGGCGCCTGGACAGCGTGGTGAGATAGGTTTACAAGGTTCAGCTGGACTGGCTGGTGAAAGAGGCGATGTTGGTCGACTAGGTGCCGAAGGTGCAGTTGGACCAAATGGGCAGCAGGGTGATCCTGGAGACACGGGACCGCCTGGAGCAACCGGACCTGCGGGACCTGTTGGATTACCTGGTAACACAGGCCAGCAAGGTCAACAAGGCCTTGTTGGATTCACTGGACTTCGTGGTCTAACTGGTGCTACTGGTGCAACTGGCTGGACTGGTGGTCGCGGTTTCACTGGTGGCACTGGCATGAAAGGTGATACTGGCACTGCTGGCCAGAAAGGACGAATAGGAAGTGTTGGATTTCCTGGAGCTGCCGGGCCTGTTGGAGCGCCTGGACCACAGGGTGATATTGGACCACTTGGACCACAGGGTGCACCAGGCATTGTTGGCATTCAAGGCTTCACTGGACGAACTGGAGCTATTGGTATGTTCAGCTTTTACTTAGCGCACTAGTTGGTGCAATTATTTGCTTGTCCTTTTTGAAATACATTGCTTAATAAGTTTGACAGTTATCGGAGATAGTTTTGTCCATGTTTGCCAGCAGGTGGAATCATATCAGTTGACAAAGAATATTATTTGGTAGTTTTTGCTATTTTGTTTAGTCATGGCATTTGATGAAGTGTTATTTGCTATGGTATTGGAGTTTTTACAAATGTGAAGCAACTGCAGCCTGGTAACTAATTAAATTCGAATTCATTAGCTCCATCATGTTTGCTGGTTCTAATTAATTAGATATTTCAGCCGGCTAATTCTAATTCTAATTATTTATCAAAATTGGCAGCTAATTCTAATGCCAATTCGTTAGCAAATAAGCTAATTAAGTACATTGACATTGTGATGTACGAGATACATGTGTTTGTAAACATAGGTAGGCGTCGCAGCCTTGTCGCTATGCCATTTTGTGTACTTTTTAGGGCTCAAGTAATTAGTGCGCCATATTTTGTATCTGCATTGCCTAATACACGATGTTCGTCTTCGTTCTGTAAAACATTTCACAATGTTTCATTTAATTTATAGTGCATGTGGGTGGGCGTGTATAGTGACGGGTCGATATCGTATTTTTAAATCGACAATATACCTGTATTTTTAGCTTAAAATATCAGCAATACGGATAATATCTGCGATATTTTGTCTCCCTATTTTTATTGCGCAATGCTACACAGAGCGCGGTGATGCCACAGTATATCGTCCGTCTGTCCATCTGTCCGTCTGTAACGTTTAGGAACCGTGATTACATTGGTTGGAATACTTCAAAAATAATTTCGCAGCCGAATAGCTTAATGTCCTTGCTCACACTGACCCCAACATTGGCGATCTGGTCTAACGGAAACACCCCCAAAATTAGGGTGGAATAGGGGTGGGGTCAGGAGCACAGTAAAACCTACAATATATCCGAAATGGTGCAAGATAGGACCAAGATTACTATGACGGACTAATAGGAAGTAGCATACATGTTTTCTATTGGTGCCAAAATAAATGACCTTGGATGACCTTGAACGGCCAAAACGTCACTCTTGCAGAAATAAAATATGTTTACGGAGCCTGCCGTAACAATTTCATCCATTTCGTCCATGCTATCAGCGGCAAAATGTAGGCGTATGATTCTAGTTGCTACAAATATAAAGTATATGCGAATATTCACGGAGGTTCCATCAAGCACAATAAGTGCATACGACTTGTGGATGTAGAGCATGGCGTATTTATACTAGGCACATATCACTGCGTGCTGTTAGCCACACAGTCATTGGCAACGTTCAAAATCAACATCCGATCATTCGATCAATGCGCTGAATGTGATGTGCTTAAATTCGTTCAGAATCATATCCGTGCAAAGTATTGGGCGTAGGCGTGAACAAACTTAGGGTGGAATAGCCTATATATAGGATGCATCGCGAGGTTATCTTTTCATTAGCGCGGCATCTTGTTTATTGTATGACAACAGGTTTCAAAGGAATGCTTGGATCTCAGGGTTCACGAGGAGACACCGGACAGGCTGGTTGGACAGGTGAAACTGGACAAATTGGTCTGCAGGGTCCTTCTGGAGATCTCGGACCAAATGGACCTCTTGGAGAGCGAGGAGCGACTGGAGCACCGGGTCCCATAGGTCCAATAGGTCCAATTGGTCTGCCGGGTGGTCAGGGTCCACAAGGGGCACAAGGTCAACCAGGAGTTGCTGGTCCTCCAGGGCCTATAGGACCACTAGGACAGCCAGGTTTTGTGGGCCAGCCAGGAGAGAATGGTGACGTAGGTCCTGCCGGTCCAAAAGGACGTATTGGCGACACTGGCCCAGCCGGCCGGCAAGGACCATTTGGCGCCACTGGATTGATAGGTCCAACTGGCCCAGCGGGACCTGTAGGACAGTCTGGCCTTAGAGGATGGACAGGTGATACTGGTTTTTCGGGCCTGAAAGGTTTTATTGGTGACACTGGATTGGCTGGACCACCTGGTCCTGTTGGTTTTACTGGTTCGCCTGGAGGACGTGGCCCAGCTGGGGCACCAGGACCCGCCGGACCACTTGGAGATACAGGAGCTCCTGGAATAGTCGGTCAGTTTTCTAACACCTCATGCTGGCATTTTCACTCTCAATCAACATAGAATTGACTCTTAGTTACAGATATTACAGTACTGACAATGTGACTTGCTGTGTTCATAATGCTGCCATAAACTTTGTTAATGCAGGTTATAGCTGTTCATACATTGTGTACACTGCCACAGAAACTTGTGTGTTTTTTACTAAATTTTAGTGATAGTGTTTTTGTTGATGACAGGCCTTGGACCAGTGATGTCACGCTTTAGCCATGGTCTTTAGGTCAATTTTTGGCTTTGGCCTTGTCGTTATCCTTAAGTTCAAAGCTTAAGCCTTCTTGTGTGATGTGTGATTTTCGTCAATGGTTATATTGTTTCTTGCCCAGAAATAAAAGACCTGCAGACATTAGCATGATCATTTGAGTTTGAAAATTACCAATGTAGACAGTCACGTTAGATGTCCTTGGCGTTAATGCATAATTTTTGGGTTCGTCCAATCGTCCCTTGTTGAACTTGTATCTTCTGGCCTTGTTAATATCACTGGCGTGGTGGACTGTGAATGGTTGGTTGACTGTTTACATAGAACTGGAGAGATTACTGAATTGTTAGTGTTAGTGAATCAGTTGCTGTGTCACTGTCTAAGGAAGAATGTGAAATTTTATATCAGGAGTTTTTAACTGTTCACTTTGTCTACTTTGCACATTTTGCATGTCACTGCTTTTTATTCATAATTTTGTAAATGCTAGCGACTAGTAATCACTTGTTTGTAAACAGGCGCAACTGGACTGGTTGGTCCGAGAGGATTCACTGGGCCAATCGGTCCACCTGGCCCATCTGGCCCTCGAGGTGGTCTTGGAGCTACTGGAGATATTGGTTTCACAGGTCAGAGAGGCACCAAGGGTGAGCGTGGTGCTCCTGGTCAGATTGGTCAACAAGGCGCTACTGGTTCTATTGGACCACTTGGTGATACTGGTGCATCTGGCCCGCTGGGATACACCGGCTTTACAGGAGCTCAAGGTGTGTCTGGAGCAGTGGGTGATACTGGAGACCAGGGTCTTATTGGTCGTGGTGGTGGCATCGGTGGAACAGGCTTCAAGGGCACTATAGGTCGTAAAGGTGTGTTTGGACCAACTGGTGACACTGGTTTGGTGGGTCCAAAAGGTGACCAGGGTGATACAGGTGGACAAGGATTCACCGGTCCTCAGGGACCAATGGGTGTTGCTGGATTAGCTGGTATTCAGGGCACTGGATATCCAGGACCTACTGGAGCAATTGGACTGGCAGGTGATATTGGCCCACGAGGACCTTCTGGTGAGTGATTATTGAATATTGTTTTACAGCAATTTGTAACAATTTTTCTAATTGAAATTACATGCTGTTTAACAGTGCTTTAACGGAACAACAAACATACATCTGAAATGCTGCTGTTGTACAAAGGAATAAACTTGCATATTTTAATGGTATTATAGCATTGTGGCGTGACACTATTTTACAATTTCAAATTAATCTATGGTGATAATACACTGAAGATATTACTGATAGCAGCATACAGTATTTTCAATTTAGGAATCTTTAAACTGATTCATGCATACTACACTGTGTCTCAAAAAACCGGGCACGCAATATTATGCCTCATAACTCTCGCAAATGTGAACCAATGTTAATAATTCTTTCACTGTCGCATTCTCAGATGAAGTGCAGATAAAGATGATATAAGATCTACCAAAGCACCTGAAATATGTTGCCGCACTACCTTGGGAAAATTGGATTCTTGATAACATGTTTCACTGTGTGTATGAAAATGAACGTTCTGTTTTTCAGTCGAATTCTGCCAAGTTACGGTTGCTGGAGCAATGGATGGATAAGCTGGTTCCCAGTATCGACAGTAACTTCTCTGATATTATACTGTGTTATAGGTTGAACTACAGATTTTCACAGTGTTGAAATTAAATGTTATTGAACCATTCTTTTCGTTTAGTAATATGAATGAATAGGGTGTGCAGTTTAACATTCGATTTTCCCAAGCTAGTGCGGCAACATGTTTCAGGTGCGTTGATAGATCTTATACCATCTATATCTGCACTTCATCTAAAAATGCGACAGTGAAAGAATTATTAATATTGGTCCACATTTGCGAGAGCTACGAGGCATAATATTGCGTGCAGTGTAGTTTGATTTCAGTGATAGACTTAAGTAAGTAATTCTGTAAATTTATATAACAGAATATCCAGGTGGACTTAAATTGATACAAAGTATTATTATTAACAAGCTGTGCCGGCCCTTCGGGCCGCCGCAGCTTGATTTGTTAATGTGTAAAAGTATCTATATAGAGACCCCACACATAGTGATGACGTCATCCAATCAGCTTTCCTTTTATGATGTTCTAAAAAGTAAATTTTCTTCCCAATGAAAACCTCTATCGAAATTAGACCCAGCCCATGTCCCTCCCAAGCCCAACGCAGATTAGCCGTAAGTGATGACGTCATCCGTTTTATGATGATCACATAGTAACCATAGTAACTGTAGTGATGACGTCATCACACACAGTGATGACGTCATCGAATCAGCGGTCGTTTTATGATGTTCTAAAAAGTAAATTTTCTTCCCAATGAAGACCCCTATC
>Ga0056131_1000088_pt1 | contig 17931 bp, 10 predicted proteins | sample WorMetLIZISLAND1_2_FD_67480 | JGI IMG/M metagenome (GOLD analysis project Ga0056131, IMG submission 67480) | Marine gutless worms symbiont microbial communities from Max Planck institute for Marine Microbiology, Germany - Olavius clavatus LIZARD... ...
TCACAAGCTTCTCGCTGATTCCTTTCCGTCGTAGACTCCAGTATAACACCTCTCTAGGCACTCGATCAAAAGCTTTCTCCAAATCCACAAATGTCCAGTATCGTTTTCTGTTCCCTTCCAAAATCTTTTCCTGTACTTGTCGGAGAATAAAAATGGGATCTATGGTTCCCCTTCCTAGCATGAATCCAAACTGGTTAGAGTGAATGTGTACTGTTTCTCTGATACGCCTTTCAATCACTCGTTCATACACTTTCAGCACAATTTCCAACAACTTTATTCCTCTGTAGTTGCCACATTCAAGAGCATCTCCTTTTTGCTTGTAAATAGTCACTAATTCACTCTTCTTTAAGTCACCTGGGATTCGCTCATCTGTCAAAAATTCATTGAGAGTTTTATGAAGCCAATCCACTCCAAGCTCATCTAAAGCTTTAATCATCTCTGCAGTGATTCCAGATGGTCCTGGTGCTTTATTATTACGCATTTGCTTCACTGCTTTCTCAATTTCTGTACGACTGATTTCATCCTCTGGCCCCTCCACTGCCTCCACATGCTCCAGTGGATCTCTCGGATTTTCTACATTCAGAAGTTCTTCAAAGTAGGATTTCCATCGCTCCTGGATCAGCTTTTCATCTGTCAATATAGTCCCATCTCTGTCTTTGATGATGTTTACCGCCATCTTGTCTTGCCTAGATCTTTGTCGCGCTTTTGCAATTTTATATATCTTCACCTGTCCTTCCTTCGTCTCCAGCTCATCATATATATGCTTTGTGGCTTCCTGCTTTGCTTTAGCAACCACACTCTTTGTTTCTTTACAGGCTTTCTTGTACACTGTCTTCAATGATGTATCATTTCGCATTTTTTGCCAACTCTTGAATGCTTCCTTCTTGTTCTTCACTGCCCTCTGTACATCCTCTGACCACCACCAGGTATCTCGTTCTTTTCGCTTTTGGCCCTTGGTGACACCACAAATGGTCTTTGCTGCTTCCACAATACTGGAACTGGAACTGTACAAATTCATTGTTGAATTATAATGACTGGTGATTTTCATCTTATCTCAGCAATAGTGCTTTGATTCTGCTGGAGTGCCATCCGTCCTGTAAAAAATACTGCCACAACAGTTCACAAAAGTTTACCTGGAGTAACGTAAGAAAAATGGGCTGGTTCGATAAAAAGTGAGTGTGTGAACATGTAAAAGGTGATATTAATTTTCCTAGGAGGTGTATGTTATGCACATTTTTAATAGCATTGCTTAATGTCATTATTCATCCTATGTATCTGTGACTGTAATGCATATGTTATCAAGGAATAAAAATGAGATGGAAATCTTTGAAATAGTGGTGCACTGTATACTGCCTGCCATGTTTCAGAGTTTTAAGAACATTAAACAGTGGGTTTCTTATTGCCCTGCCCTTAACTCAGAAGTATCATCATCATCATCATTCAGGAGCTTGTCATTGACGTGATGTATGCATTATTTTAATTGCTGTAAGGTTTTCTGGTGCACCAGTTTCGTACAGTTGGTATTTGATGCTGTTATTGTCGGTGTGTGTTAATTAGGATGCAGTGAATAAACATGACACAGAACGGTTAGAGTTGCAAGAAGAAAATACACAGCTGAGAACCAGATTAGAAGAGTCTGTAGCTCAGGTGATGACTTCTTATTTTTTCCCTTCTTTTTAGAATAAATGACTAGTTTTGTGTATTTTGCTTTGTTGAAGACCTGTGTTTTGTCAGACGTTATTTGCAACATTTTGTAAGTTGCAAGTTTCTGAAATGTTTTTATACAGTAATTTTGGTGTAATTATATTTGGTAGTTGTTAGTTGTGCACAACCATTATTGCTCAGAGTTGGTAAATATTAAGTGGTCAAAACTGTTATTGCTGTGATTAGTGATACACCATTTCAGAAACCCTTAAGTATTGTATACATTGTCAAGAGATCGCCAAGATTTGCTTAACATGCACATACAGTGAACATCTGACAGCACATTTTTCTAAGAATTTCCTAAGTTTTCCTGTGTCAAAAACTTAGGACTTTCTGAGTTTGTTTTAGGAATTCTCAAGCTGATTTACGAAAGCCGTCTTAATACTTACTAAGTTTTATAAAGTTTACAGCCAATCGTGGCATGGTATATAAATAGAAATTTGACTGGAGAGTCATTGTTTGACATATGTAGTCAATTGTAGACTGTTTTACTGCAACAGTGTTTGAGTGTGCTGTCATTTTTAGTTGCCACTACCAGTGGTTGCCATTGTAAACAGTGGTGGATTAAGTGATTTCGCTGCCCAAATTTGCCACAAATAAATTTATATCTATTTTGACACTGTATGGAAATGAACAATTGAAATAATGAATTCATGCATGTACCTAGGACACCTAAAGTACTTAATACACTTAGTGTACTTGCTAAGTTTTTTTAGCAGTTATGTATAAGTTTAGGATTCTTTTTATGTCACATTCTTTTCTTAAGATTTGTGTAGACCTAATTATCTGTGCAGGTTGAAGTCCTGCATACTGACAATACTTTCCTCAATGAGCAGATGGCAAACTGCAAAGGTAATTCTTAGCTAGTAACGAATTATCAATATTTTAGTAATAATTTTATAAAATTTCACAGTGTTATAAGAAACAGTTTGGTTCATTGTACTGTATTAAATTTTAAACAGTTGATTATTTGTGTAAGTAAGTCAGTAAGTCAGCGTCGACCAGTGTTTGAGACGAGCTCACAGTCTTCGACCAGATACTGTGCCGTTGGGTTTCACAGCGGCCGATACACAAAGACAGCCAGTTTGAAGTTGACACGCTGTCTCACCGGCAACCAATGAAGTTGTCTGAGGACAGGAGTGATGTGTGTAATATAATCTGATTAAATGAAATGTTTTCATGCAAAAAGTTTTCATTGGCTAGTGTAAAGAAAAAATTCGGCATTAATCACGTTTCATTAAGCTGAAGTTTGACAAGTAAAAAAATTAATTGTTAATTTGCAAAGAAGCAGTCTAGTTGTGTTAGGGTTCTCATATGATGTTGTTTTACAATAACTCTTATGATGGAATGTTGCTTTTAAATGATGCGTCTGATTGCAGCTATGCTAGAGTGCTTAAAGAAAACCGATTCACCAAAGATTTCTGAATGCATTAGTCGAGGTACAACATTTCTTTTGCTGTTGGAACTTTTAGTTTCCTACTATTGATTTTTGTAGGTCAATTTCTTGTCATATGCCAATTGTTATGCATCATATTTGACAGCACTTTCGTTTCTGACTGCCATTAAGTTTCTGTCAAGATTCATGCATCTATATGGAGACATTTGCAGATTTCTCAAAAATAGGTTATTAAAGACAGTCTTACTAACTTTCTATGTATTGTTGATCTTATTAGAGCACTGCAGCTTAGCTAATGCTATGCAGTGCTCTATTGCGATAGCCCCATCTGTCTCTCCCAGTCCCTCTGTCACATGCTCGTATTGTCACTAAACGAATCCAGCTAAGATCAAGTGGTCTTCACCTCGGATAGCCTGATCATCCTAGTTTTTGGCAAGGTAAGGTTTATCTGAGAATTTAGGATAGAATCATCGCAAGCAAGGGCATCGTGATGGAGTGTGGAAAAGTTCCATTAATCTTTAAGCTTTAACATTATTCGCTAGATGTCGCTACTAGACAAGGTAAGCTGACCATTGACACTAAGTATTTGCTAATCACTGCAGTGATTTATTTCTTGAGACAGTTAGGCCTTACTTGTTTTATGTGTAGTGTTGATCAGTGTTATTATACTATATATATTATGCTTGTGTGCAACTGTGTTAAAATACGCGTTTGGTTTGTTGGCTTTGTTTATCATATATGCATGTGCAATGTTGCTGCTCTGTTCTTGTTCTAATTGTGTGGTAATTGATCCCTGATCTATTACAGGTGTACAAGTTGAGCTCGTAAATCTTCTCGACTTGCAGCTTCTCAGTGATGGTGACAGTCCTGAGAAGTCAGATGAAGACGATGGAAGCGAATGGCGAATGAGTAGCACTGAGAAGTCTATCGAAGCACATCCTTTTATAAGTCAGTTACATTATATAATTTTCTTGTTTCATATAGATGTAGGCGATGGAATATCACTTTGTTGTCGGTTCCTCGGGTCCACACAACCTTTGCTGCATCGATTTCAGCGTTGCTGCTCCCTCAATATTGAACCCTGCTAACATTTGTGCTTGTTCCTCATCTCGTACATTCCATCTTCTTAAAACCCACTATTTCGATCAGACCTTCAGTTCCCCCTAGTGGCTCACACAAGTGCCTCAGATTCGGCCTTTGGTCGACACTGTGCATTTTAAAGGATTTTACATATTTACTTACTTACTTTGCTGATCTGGGACCTCTATCAGGGCCTGTTCAATTTGTTGAAACTGAAACCGGTTTCAAGCATTCGATTTGTGAATCTGAAACCGGTTTCGAAAAACCATCGAAACTTACTTGAGGGACAGGTTCGCTGCTGTTTCCTGAACTGCATTTGTTTGTTTACGTTGATTGCCATAAAAGTATGATGTATTTATTCTGTGACAAGCATATTACCTTTTTGTGGATACATCTTATATACGTATACGAAGCAGTAAGTGGTAAACTTTTAATGCGGCAAAATAGTTGTTTTACTTATATAGACAGTATAGTGCCATAGGGATGCTTTTTGCATTCGCTTATCGGAGCGAAACCTGAATCTAAAACCGGTTTTGGTTTTGGTATATCGAATAGGCCCTTAGTCACTGATGGCATAAGGAAGGGCATCCGGCCAAAAGTGGTCCAGGCTGGAGTAGTGTTGCCTTACAGCTAGTCTTATCTTAGCCACAGAACAGGTGCTGCGTGGCGTTCAGAGGCATCTTTGTTGTTCAAGGTGTGAAAATAGCTATTTCTACTGTATTATTATCAGTCATTTGTGCCTTTGTAGCTCTTGTTTCCTCCGACGAAGTATGCCAGCAAGATGGCACAGAAACAGGTCAGCATCGGCAGTTATGTGTTAACAATATATTATTTGTTGCAAAGACTATTGTAATATGCAGTGAAATTATCCATTGCACTTAGAAGCCTTACTCCGTTTACTTACTTTTGACTGTGTATGCAAAATCTGTGCTTTATTACTGGTATGAGTCGCAAGATTTTTGTACGTAAGCTGTCTTATAGCCTGAAGTACTCTGCACTTTGCTAGAGGTGTTAATTATATGCAGTAGCAGAAACTACATCCTGTTATGTAAAATAGCACATAAATAGGTCACTTGCATACACAGACGTCTCTGGGATATCTCAATTACCTTTGACAGTCATGCTGCAACTGTTTCAAGGCCAGCAAGTACTGAATTTGGGCACAGTGACACATCTGGAGAGTGCAGTCTCTAAACATTGCCAAGACACTTGCGTCGTCAGTTTCAGATTGGACTACTGCAACTCAGTCCTATAGATATTCCGAACTCAATAACAGGAAAGCTTTGGAGAATGCACAATTCTCACACGTGTTGTACTGCAGCAGCAGAAGTTATGTCACACTCAGCCTCTACTGGAATCATTGCATTGGCTGCCAGCTTCACAACAGATCAACTTTGAGCTGGTGACCTTGGCATATGAGATAAGTTCCACAACTCAACCAACCTACCTTCATTAGCTCATCTCAAGTCAGTTCTGCCACCCATCAGTGGCACTACACTCTTCAACACCTACCTCTACTGCAGGTTCCACAGACTCGAATGATATATGGCAACTGCACTTTACTTTCAGCACCTCTGTGCTGACTGAATAAAGTACCCGCTAATGTGTGTGTGCTGGAAACAGTCTGCCTGTTTTTCATAGGAGACTCAAGACATGTCTGTTCACTGTTGCTTTCACAGTCAAGTAGTATCATAGCCGGCACCTCTGTATCTTAACGTACGATTTTATTATTATAGTACTTTTGAGATTTGCTTATTACTTTACCTTAACTGAATTAACTGTTTATCTTTTTGATTTAAGTTCTGCCTTTATTGCTAACCTGTTCATCTTCTGTACACAGGCCATAACTTTTCGTGTCCTTGATACAGTATACAGTATCACATAAATGTGACAGTAGAATGAATGGTATTTCATTTTTTGTGTGGCATATTTGTAGATGAAGTCAGTCAGCTGCGGTTGAAAGTGTCCACATACAAAGGTTAGTGTAATTTATAGCTCATGAATAGGGCCCACAGTTTTCCGCTGATCACAGAATTTCAAGCCAAGCCATTGAATTTGCCATTCCCATGGAAGTCTGTGTCTGCGTAATTTGATTAGTGCAAGATTTGTTCAGTGCTGTTTGTATTTTTAATCCCTGCCAGCTGCCTGTGTTGTCCATTGTGCAAGATACTGGCCAATTTCCAATTGATACTGAACATCTTACAGAAACAGAATGAGGTACATTTTTAAAATCCATTTTTAGCTTTCAGTCTTCACATATCATCACTTTCATCACATTTTTTAAAAGACAAATGATACCAACGGTAACTTCACACATTGCCGTCATTCAGTAGCTGAAGAGCAGGCAGCCAAGTTTATTCATGAATGAGAGCCCATGGTGCACTGCAGAATTTGACGTTCTGGCCCGTGGAATTCGGCAAAAACTTTCTATGGAAAACTGTGGCCACTACTGATGAACGTGTACCAGACCTAGCGATTTACTGCTGAGTTTTTCAAATTTTGAAACTGGTATAGTAATTTCAGCCAAACTGTCAAAAGTTGTTTTGGTTGTTTAGTTATTTCAGGCTTTTTATGTGCATTTATCTCTTTGGCAATCGAATTCCAAGCAGAACATTTAACTGCTTGTTGGATTCTCACTGGTGCATTATGGATGTGTTTTAATGAGTGCATTGATTGATTGATTGACAGACGAGTTGAGTAGTTGTATGTCACAACTTGAAGATACACGTCTGCTGGTTAACTCATTGAGAGGTGTGCTCCGTTACCTTAACTTGTATCTATATCTGATGAAAAAATGTCAACATTTGCTGTTACTTCTGTTGTAAAATTTGCATAAATACTGTAGCATGCTGTTGCGTCTTCGTGTATTTTATTTTAAGCTGTATCTCAAAGACTCAATCAAACTGTATTGTGTATAGGTTTGATTTTGTGATTTAGCAGTTCCCAAAAGTTCTCCGTAGGTGACCAAGTCTAACCTGGAGTAACTCTGTGAAAATTGCCTGGTTAAACAGGAAGTTGAAAGTAGTAGAAATAATATCAGAATCAGCAGCAGTAGTTTTTTGTATTAACTTACCATGACTCACACTGGCCTGTACAATACTGTTGCATTGAAAATTCTGTTACAGGAATGTTGTTTGATAAATTTGTATTTCTAGACGAAATCCGCAGTGCAGAAACGGATAAAGCTGTGCTGACAACCAAAATTCAAAATTTAGAAGGTCAGTGTGTTGGTTAATCTGTTTTAATTTATGCATTGTTGTAAGTTGTTGATGTGTCGTAAGGTTTATGTATCGTTAATAGCTTCTCTTATCAGTGTCTGCTGTTAATTTTTGTTTTTGTTTTAAATGTATTGACTGGACCATAGACATTTAAAATGTGATGTGGAATGGAAATATTCCTGGTGAAATACTCACTACCTGTATAAGTGCATATGCACATTGTACACACTAAAACACACAGCATTTTTGTCACAAATGACAAATGGTGTATAATGTTGTAGAAGAACTCCAGAATTGTGAACAGGAAAAGTCTTGTCAGGCCGTTAAAATACAGACACTAGAAGGTATTGTTTTTCGTGAGTAGTATGCACAGTCAAAATGTTTGTTTCAGTGTCACGAGGCCAGTGTTCTAGATACGAATAATTGTATCAGATAGATGGATGCATATAGTTTCGCTGATGGCATAAGTGTTGCCACTGTTTTGTTAATAACATGAAAGCCATTTTCATGTGTTGTTTGTTAATGTTTACACATGAGGTGTGATGTTTTAGTGCATGGCTAATGAATGTTGCACTGTGGTAAGATGGATGTGTGTGTCTGCATTGTTTATTAACAGCGCAGATAAAGACGCTGAGGGAGGAACTTAGTGCAGAGGGGCCACAGTCAGTGCTTAAATCCAGTGATTTGCTGGTTGGCAATGTTAATGACATCCAGACTGCACTGGCACAGAAGTCTCCAAGTGATGGTATGATGTTAGTCTGTTGTAAAAACCTTTCTGACAGCTGTTACCTTTGATAGTGGCATTTATGATTATAGCTCTCATAGCTCATCCTGTTTTTACTTTGCATTTTATAGATGGAATGTTTTAACCATACGGACATGCATTTTGTAACGTGTAATTTATGCTCGATAGCTGGCGAATAGTCTGTAGTCATTGTGCATATCAGCACCATCTGTCAATGCTGATGGGCTAAAAAATGAGTGTTGTACATTGCAGATGAAATTCTGCAGCTGAAACAAGAGTGTGAAGAGCTACGACAGCGAGTCCGTGACGTTGAAATACAGATGCAAATGTAATGTCTGTTGTCCATTAAAAAATAAAACTAAAGCATTTATATTTGCTATTGGAATCTGCTTTGATGTGCTTTGAGAATGGGACGGTTATTATTCTGAACTTGGTGTAGTGGCCATGTTCATACAGTCACACCAATCAGCTAATGTATTTTTAAGGCAAATTGTATGTAATTAGGATACATTAATATTAGCCATTGCTGTTAACGACTGTAAAAATATCAGACATTACCTGAGGCTACTGTTTGATGTTGATTTTGTAGCTTCATTTAAAAAAGCTGTTTTTTTCTGGTGTTGCTCCAGTTTAGCTACATCCCCTTACAAGGGTAACCTTTTGAGATTGTGCAACTTAATTGTTACAGTCTAGATGACCCATCTGTCTCCCAACAAATAGTGTCTGCACTAGGTGGTGTAAAGAATGTACAAAGTATATACATGGCAGTAAGCAGCAAAGTTATAAGCTGCTCCATGTTGTGTATGCTTTGACTAGCTCACGGCAGGAAAATGAAGAGCTGAAAGCGGAATATCAGCGTCTTCAGGTGTCTTATCAGGAACTTGAACGAATCCGAGATGGCCTTCAACAGAATGAGAACTTGTACTACACCAACATGACAGATGCTCAGAAAGAACTGGAGTTATCAAAGTCTCAGGCAAGTTGTAATTACTTTACTTGCTTGTTTTAATTTTTTAGCGTGCGACAGCATATATGCCATAGCGCGTTATATGCTATCGCCCATCCGTCCATCCGTCCGTCACACGGGTGGATCAGTCAAAGACGGTTGAAGTTAGGATCACGCAACCTTCACCACAGAGTAGCCCCATGACTCTAGTTTCCTGACGCTTAACCTCGCCGTGATATTTGAAAGGGAAGATAGGGAGCGGGGGCGCCGAATGAGAGAGGGGTATGAAAAATGTGCAATTTTTAGCCAATAAGTCGCTGTATCTCAGAAATGGTGCAAGGTAGGACCAAAGTTATTATTAGTGACTAATAGGAAATGGTATATGCGCTTTCGATTGGTACCAAAATCATCGACCTTGGATGACCTTGAACTGCTGTACGTTCAAATTTTAGCGGAATTTTGCGCTAGTTGGATGTTTGAGAGGCTACAACGGCTAAACAAATGAAGATAGACCCACATTGTCAGTGAGGGAATTGTTGCGCACTGAAAGTACTTTCCAACGATGTATACATTAAGTTGATATTGTTGGGCGATCCTAAGTGGGGGCCGATTTAGTGCATTGCGTCACGCGCTTCCCTTTGCGTTAGCTAGGCTTTCTTATATTATATCAGGAACTGATCTCATATCACTACTCATCTTGTTTTTCTTCTCCTTGTTGTTTTTGTTGGGGCAACCTCTTCAAAAAAGCCCACGGCTCCGATTGGGCAGGATTGTTCTTCGTGAGTCGACTGATGGAGTTAGATTTTTGATTCGATGTTATAATTTCAAAATGGCAGTCATGACATACTTTCACGTAGGCGAAGTGCTGTTCTGCCATCTAGTGAGTGAAAACAAAGTGTCTGCCACACGAATATGCAACACAGCCCGTCATTTCCTGATCTGTAGTACGTTCGTACTTGTTGATCCATTTTTTACTAATGTTGACTGGAATTTGGATACATTCAGTGACTGTAAAGGTTGTGACATAGTGTGGCTGTGCTAATGACAGGTATCAGCAATGCAGACTGAGATGAATGAACTGAAAGCCAAACACCAGGACGAGTTATTGGCTCTTAGGAGCGAGTTAGACGATACAGTCGACGAGTTCTCAACGTTGTCTTACAATTCCCGAGCTGTACGTGTTTTTGATTCGATTCTGCATGATTTACTTTGTGTTATTTTCAAGCCTGCAGTGGAACTGCCCAAATATCCCGATTTATACTCGTTGAAAATATAAATATCAGGTGTCTCAATCTTAGCTGAATATGTGGATCTCTTTCGGAAAATGTGCAAAGCAACAGTCAGCATTCATGTTATAAATGGTAAAATGTAAGTTAATTAACATGTAAACAACTAAAATAGCAGTCATAACTTCAAATAAAATTAAGTGCACCATGCACCCAAGTGCAGAGAATTCATTGTAGTGCCATCCATTGTAGTGTATCATCGGCCCACAGCAACAGCTATGCACGCATGGAGCTGGCAAGGGGTCGCAAACATGTCAAGTAGAAAGGACAAGGGCCATATCCTCACCAAACACAGCAGTGAAAGTAGTGCATGTTTCAGTGCAGTGTAGCCCACCCATACAAAGCAGTATAATTTGACACCGGTCATGTCCCCAGCCACCTGTAGTGCCCAATGAATGTTTTCATTGTTATTACTGGAATGTAAAAAGCACCGATATTTATTAGTCATTTTTTGCTGGTCAAAGTAGAACTTCAATGGTTGCAAGGTGCAGATAATGTGTTCACAGGTTGCATGCAGCCTGTATGTTTGAAACTGCTAGTGTGTATAATAACTTTAATCATGTGTTACTTGTGTGCAGTTAAAGTTGACGCTACATTTGGTCACTGGTTTGTTTGCAGGTGTCATACTGTGCAACAATTCCTCTTGCACTACTTATACTTGTCATCGCCATTGCATTTCATCCACTTCTGTCTGCTCTTACCGTGACATCATCACCAACATAGCAGCAGAGTCTTTTCTAATTTGTCTTTTAGGTCGTGACAGTGGTCGTTTGACTGGTTGGCACTTGGCAGACGTTTTCTACTTATATACTTGTTGAATGTTAATTGCACGTACAGTCACTTTGGTTCTGTCGCTAACATGATTCAAGTTTAACATCGAGTTTTCCACGCATTTTATTATTATTATTATTAATGACATTTATAGGGCGCAAAATTTTAATCCTTAGCGAACAAAGGTACTAATAGTTTAGTCTGTTAATGACAGTTACTACCATTGTGTCATTTTCAGAAATGGCTCTGGCTTTTGTAACACATACTGTATAGAATTCTTTCACATTCTGTACTAGTCTGAAATTATTGTTAGTTTTGATTTCCTTTCATTACTGTTTTCCAACTTTTCCCGATAAATGTGAAGTTACTCGGTTCATGTGTCAATCAGTCCAATAAAGCAATCAATGAACATTGTGGCCAAAGATGTGAACAGTTCGTTGAAATGTGCATAGTAAGTTGATGAGTACACATCTCTGTGTTCAGAGATAAATCAAATAGTTTGTAGGAAACGTGACAGGAGTGAGGCAGCTTGTTTTACAGTTTTCTGTTTGTGCCAAACGCATTTACCGTAAAACTTCTATTAAATGCCGGGTCCCGAATAATCGCTGGGTCTCTAATAAACACCGGGGTTTTGAGGCCTATGTTCTAATAAACACCGGGTATCGATTAAACGCCGGGTCTCAAATAAACGCCCAGGTCTTCTAGAAATAGAGTTGTCAGAGTACCAGCCATACACGAGTTACATCATAGCTACCCCACAACACTCAGTGCTGACACAGACAATTCATTGTTTTTAGCTAACTAAACAGTTATACACGCTGAGAATTAACACATGAAGAATAAAATTAACATAAACAGGCAACATCGGATCGAATGACATTGATAAACGCAGAGACCCAAGGCCAATGTTCTAATAGACGCCGGGTCTCCAATAAACGCCGGGTCTCTATTAAACGCCGGGGTTCTGAGGTCCGTGTTCTAATAAACGCCCCCGGTGTTTATTAGAAGTTTATGGTACGTTGTTTTGAGTGGTAACAGTGGACAGCTCTGCAAACCAGATTTCAGTTCTCATGGAGACAGAGACCCATATGACTAATTGGTGGGGTGAGCAAGGAGATCTGATAAAAAACTGCTTGTTCACCAGAGAAAATCCTGCTTCGCTGGTGATATGTTCTAGTTCTTAATCAGGCGAGTGCGTATTGTGAACAGCCTGTTTCTGCAGATGGAAACATTCCAACAGGAACAGTTGCAGTGATAAGCATTGTAATTATCAAAAGGGGTACAAACTGGTTAAGTCGCTTTGCTGCTGTTATGTATATGATAGTCTCATTAGTTTTGTAATAGCAGTATGTCTGATGTGCAGCAAATGATTTTTTCAGTGTTAACAACACTTTTGTAGCATCGCACTGACGGTCATTCATTGTAGATTACACAACTACCATATTCTGCAGTGCATCTACTGTATCTACTGTTTGCATTTGTAATACACATACACGTCTTCTGATGCAATTCAGTAGGACTGTGAATGTAAAACAGAAGCAGTTGTAGAAAATCTTGTAATTACAGAAGCAGCCACTGTATTACTGACATACACTGAACGTGTGTTGTGTTGGATGTCATATTAATGTGCTATGTGCTATGTTTGAATTCACTGTTACTTTGCTGCAGCCTGCAGGTCTGTAGCCATTTAAATTGATATTTTAATATTGCAGTTGATATATCATGCTGGTTACTTCACGCCGTATCTTCACTATACCCAAAATTTGACAGTTTGTCACGTGTAATAAAACTGTACCATCATGTAGGATAGAATTAAAGAGAATTTGGGCGTATATAACTAGGATGGCATACCCAGTGCAAATCCAGCATGCATATTATATATACATGCAAATCCAACATGACTATAGCACAAAACAATGAATTTATTGCTGCATTATTATACTTCACTTAGTACAGTGAATCAGGGTGCATACAGATCCAGGAAAGTCATTGAATTTAAAACTCAAATTTTGTAGGTGTGGCAAGTCATGTTATCAGGCCTGTTGCCTCATTTTGTCCCGTTTGGCTCCACCCGGACCCGCTGGGGGAGCTTAAGCACTTAGTATATTAAAATCTGACTTGTTCAATAACCAGTTCATTAAACAGTCCTGGAAAATCATGGAAAACCACTTTCAGTGTTTGTATGCACCCCGAGTGATGTCTGCATGCACTAAGACTAAGAGTGAATATAACTGAGACGGGCTGGCATGTGTGTTATCTTGTTATTATGCTCTGTAATATATGAATGGGTTGTTGAGTTATTTTATACTAATTCTTACCAAGGGTCTTCTTTGCCTGAAGACATAATTTAATATCAACAGGTTCAGTAAATTACTAAGGACTTCCTGGGCTTATGTTGTCATGTAACCTCCATGTGTTTGCCCAGCGTAGTGTGTATAAAAATTAAATTAGCAAGTTTAATGCAACACTCCCATAAATACTCAACAAGTAGTGCAGCAGTCTGTACTGCAGCAGTCTGTACACCAATCATCAGCGCAATAACAATACTCTGCCATCAGCGAAAGATTTTCACAATTTGCGTCAATGTAAACAAAATGGTCACACGATCAACAAACCATGATACAGCAAATACATTGAGGTGGGAAGTTTGAGCTAATAGGATCGGTGTAGGGTTTGAAAGTTGTAAAATCATGTTCTAGGGGCATTTCCTATTCAGCTGTTGACATTTGCTGTAGGATGTATCACTTAGCCACAGTGCGTAGTGTCACAGTACGGTAACAATAGACGATCATACTGTGTGCAGCTGTACAATCTGCTAAAAATCATGATCCTCTCATAACACGGGTCAGCGAAATCTTATGACAATATTCATCTCAGTTACACTATGAAATGGTGCAGACAGTACGGAAGTTGAGCCAACTATGCCACTTATGCTAAATTGAGACTGTTCGTTACCTATACACTCAATATTATGTACCTAAGATGGTGCACCATGCACTCCCTGAGTCTTGAACAAACAAGTGCTGGTGCCTCATCAGTACTTCTCAGAGCTATGATGGCAATGCCAATGCCAAGTCTCACTTGCTTATAAACAAACTTTTACAAACATTCACGATGGTTTAGTCATCACCAGTTTCTGGTCAGTGGATGTCGTGGTATGTAGCCACCATGCTTGAACATGTACTCTGCAATCTGTCGCAGTTCCTCATCACCATTGCCATATTTCGCTGTTACCACATGCAACAAAATAGTCTAGACTAGAATAGACTACTTCATTCACATATACATCACCAAATGCTGTTATAAAACTACAGCATGAACGTATTTAAAGTGCACATAAAAATGAAGTCATATTAAGATAAAACAGTAAAACTGAGAGTAACTTTAGAGTAAAACTTCACAAGAAAATGCACTATCTGAAACTTGATGTTTGTTTTAGCTAATATTGGCCAAGCAGGCTACAAACTATCACAGTAGATGCAAGTTTTCTTTGACTTTTGAAAACCTCTCGAGTCCTAATGTACAACAGTATTATTATTAGACTAAAGCATGCATATAGCCAGCGTTTAATTATTATAACTGCAAGTTCATAGTTGACACTGAGCATTCTTGTAAAGTTCAATACAACAGTATCACTTAAATGCTGAAGTATTTTGATGCAAAAAAATTCCACAAATGGAACCAAAATGTTAATACTATTTGTATGTAATAGCAAATAAGTGAGTGAGCAGTTTCTTAACGGCACATCAGCACAATATACGCTACGCAGTGCCATACTATTAAAATTGCACAGCCAAGTATTTACAATAGGTTTAAAAAACAGTAGCTATATACAGACAATTGCTTAGAGGAATAAAAGTTAAGTTACAAGAAATGATAAAGCCCAATATCTCTAATAAATCCAAGAATAGTTTGGGCATTGACCGTGTGTAATAGCAAATAAAGGTAGTCAATACCTTCATCAAGGTCGTTCAGGTTCCGATCAATTCGGCTGCAGGCATTAGCAGCACTGATAATGGCAATAAGAACCTACAACATATATCATTACAAAACCTCATTTTCAAGCCAGTAGCTGCCCAGCAGATTAGTGTGCTCAGCTTGTGACCCCATCTTCTGCTTTCAGCAAGTTGTTCGTGTACTTGCTACTGTCACCAAGCAGTATAATTTGGTACTGGCCAAACAGCAGCAGTACCCTGCAGTTGGGTCATTAACTGGTTGATAGTAATGGCAGCATACTGACAGGCTTATAACTCCATCATCGCTGGGCCAACAACTTAGTGATGTAGATATACTACAAATTCAACCAACTTCAACACTTTTATCAAGTACAAGACTACCTCGACAACATCATAACATGACTTATTCACCTCATGATCACAATGCTGCAGGCCAATCGACTTGGACCGAGAAGCACGTGCAAGCACTGACGTTATTGCATATATATCAATTGCAACATCGGCAATCCGTTTCAATGCCATCTGTTCTTCGACTAATTTCTGCATTGAATCATAACCACAATCACGCCAACATTTAATGCAACAGCTTTACACCAGCTAAACTGTATGACAGCTAGTCATTGCCATTATAACTCACGCCAGAAATCCACAGTTTGTGAAATGTACAACAGGAGAAAATTGTCAAAATATAACCATAACAATAGGACACTTCCTACTAAATAACTACATTTTATAGGCTATATTCACACAAGTAAATTAAAAACAAATAACACTTATTACTGTAAGACAAACAATATAACTAAATATTTGAAAATGCACATGCAGTATTTGACAAAATTCAAAGAAAATCAAAAAAACTAATGTAGAACTCACATCACCAAAGATGGCTAGATATCTCTCTATAACGTAGCGATATCTGACCACACGTAATTCCAGCGACTCCGCAGCGTACTTGCAAACAAACACAGATACGTGCAATATCATTACTAAATATCAGTCCACTGTCAGGCATTGACAACTGCACTGTGTAACCTTACTATATCACTCCAAGTTTGTGGCGATCGCTTCAGGGGTCTCACTTCCAGAAGTAATCAAATTTCTGAGTTTTTCTATAGTCAGTGCAATGGCTTATACAACAGGATTGTGATATTCTCTTTTTATTAATGACGACAAATTGCACCACAAATAAGCAATAATGGATTTAGTTATCAAGACAGCCATAACAAGGACAGCCATAACAATGATAGCAATCAGAAGCAGAGTTAGTAGTGACAAGAACAATGGTCATAAACATCAGTATCGTAGAAATAAGCAGAATAATGTCAACATAACTGGGTTATGTAATAATTATACAGAACAATACTCTATGAGTGACATTAGTAACTCTTGTATATTTAGAATGAGACCGACAAACCATGATCAGCGAATAACACTAGAAACAAATCCACACAAAAGTTAGATATTGTAACAGACACCTGGGAAGAGACTGTTCAAACCAGCATCCGCAATGATGCAATTCAGTAAAATAACAAGAACGTAAATGAACATTAAGTTGGTATTCACCGAGAGATCGGGATGCACATGATCATACAACGCAAGCAGCAATCTTGGATTCTTGCGTTGTGTCTGCGCTCTCTCATATCTTTTCTTAAAAACAAAGCTCAGATTGTTAAGAGGATCTCGCATTTTCCTAAATGCATTACAACATAACAAAAAGCAATGCACCATTAACACTTTCAACAAATATAATTACTGTAACTGGTTTAACCTGAGCATATACCTAGCCGTTCTTTTTTACCAACCGGGTAAAAAAAAATTGCACGATTTTTCAGGTGGTTGGTAAAAAAGAAGAGTTAGGTATGTGCCTAGGTTAGCCTGGGTTAAACTGGTTATTATAAAAAAACGTGTCCAATGTTTTCTAGTATTATCATCATTTTGGGAGATAAGATTAGTATGTGAGTTGGCTGATTATACAGAAAGCTGAAAGTTGAACAGTAAGTATGACGACCACAAAGACAGGGCACAGATGTTAACACAGACCTGAGAAAAATGACATCATGCTGTAATCACACAAATTAGCAGAAGACCAACAGATATGCTGATCTGATGTTCCCAACATGGCACTGAGATAACTCTAAGATCAGTTAACCAGTAAGTAATACAAACGTAATTTCCAAGTCAGATGAAAATTCCAAGAAATGATACTGACTTGACCGTTTCAATGAGTTCAAGTCCAGCGTACTGCAAGCAGGTGAGAGAAATGTAAAGCCGCAACATTTCATTGGTGCCCTGAAATACATGCATATTCTGTTACAGCAATGGCCGAACAAATTGTAAGAATAACAGCCGACAGTCAATGGCTACATGTAATTCACAAACTCAAATCAGAACAATCATATCATTAACAATCAATCAATAAAACAATTAACACTTTCATTACAATCGTAGTCAAATTGTAGGAAAACCAGAATAAACATGCAGGACAGCAAGGTACAACAGAATGCAAAGAATACAAAAAATAAGCTCTAAACAGAAAGCTCATAATTTTGTCAACTGCATTCTGTATGACTGTTAAGAAGTTAACTGAGAGAAGCACTTTATTACACTCAATTAATGTCCCCAAAAGTACTTTTGATAATAATTGTTCTGGCTGTACTTCATACAGGCTAGATGCCCCTACTCTTGTCCAACCTACAGCATCAAAGCACTGAAGAATGAATATGTAGTTAAATTAATTACAGAGAGAACTTTATTAAAGCCACGTTAACAATTACAATTGAATAAACACAATATTAATATAACACGTGGCAGGCTGCCAGAAAAGGCTGA
>Ga0056131_1000091_pt1 | contig 17464 bp, 16 predicted proteins | sample WorMetLIZISLAND1_2_FD_67480 | JGI IMG/M metagenome (GOLD analysis project Ga0056131, IMG submission 67480) | Marine gutless worms symbiont microbial communities from Max Planck institute for Marine Microbiology, Germany - Olavius clavatus LIZARD... ...
ATGTGTTGCTGATACCTAAACGTCACGGACGGACGGACAGACAGACAGACAGACGGACAGACGACTTACTGTCGCATCACCGCGCTCTGCGCTAGCATCGCGCGGTAAAAATATATAGGTAGTTAAATTAATTCACCTAACATGGTTTGGCCATGGTCAAGCCATATCTTTTGACAGTTCCTCTTGTAAGTGGAAGCAGAACGCGCCTTCTATGCCGCTGGAATTTTTGCGACCGACTTAAGCCCTGTCCCTACCGGCGACTAAGCCACTATAGCCTAGCGCCTAGTGTGGACGAGGCTTTACGCTCCCGCCTGATGACCATTGACCACTCAATCGATGCTTTAGGCTATGCCTGTATGCATCTTAAGAGCGTTAGAACTACAGGCATACTCGTGCTAAATATAAAGTGTTTAAACTGTTTGCGCGAATGCGCCTCCTTATACGTTACTTTACAGTATTAGCCAAGATGCATATAGGCCTGTGATATGATGATGTGACAAAAAAACGAAAATTTTTGCAAATACCGTATAAGCCCATATATATACTCAATAATAACGGTTTTTGATACCATACCGCCGGGATCCCATAATCCCGCCGGGATCCCGGGATCCCGGGATTAGAAATCCTCCAATCCCGAATCCCGGGATTGAGAAAATGGGTCCGGGATTGAAAACCCTAATTCCATTGCGAGCGGCAATTATTGCAGTCACGATCTTTGATAACGGATTCTACACATGCCGTATTGAATGAAATTTATTCAACATGGCGTGATGATGACCGCCGAAATGGTCCATAGCAGTATGCAGGGAGACGGTTATGTTTCTCCCCGGACGTCTTCCTCCCGCTTTTAAGCCGATCGTACTTCACACAATAATGTATGATCGACTGTTGGGTGTCGTCTGTCTGTGACGCTGTGCACTGTGGCGCTCAGGGTCTGAAGACGTCGGAAGTTGTACTTTCTATTCACTTCTTCAGACATTGTTGCGGTAGTATCGTTCGTTTAGCCACAAAATAAATACAGCCATCGACTAAGAATCCGACCGGCATCAAATGCTGGATAATAACTATTCCTCTGCACCGCTACATGATTGTGTGCGTTACGTTACGTCGTGCTATCGTTGGTTATGGTCGTTAGTCATGCTTGTTCTACCGCACGTGGCAGGCGTTGTTCGGCATTCGGCTGGTTCTGTCTTATCGCTGCTTGCGCTGACATAGTTACACAAACGGACGAAACGGTGTACATTGTTCCCGTTGAAACCTAGAACAAAGGAACAAAGCTTATCCTGTCTGCTTCATACATTGCTACGACGTTTAACTGCTGTGATCGATTAAGATGTCAGTTTACGTTCTCTTTGCAACTATAGGTTTCCACCTAAACCTGCATGGTTGCAAGGAAGACGTAGACTAACTAACATCTTAAGTCTGTACAATCAGGAGAGCGGGCGAATCGCAGACAGTCTCAGAAAAAAATCGCGCAACTATATTGGCGGTCGTATAGGGGCCTATAGTAAGTCTCACGCTCAAAACCAGTCACGGTGGATCTTTGAGTATGTTCGTGAACTTGCTGAAACGATCGTAGATTGCAGGTAGTCGCACACAGGTCTTGCATGGTCCTACGACGGTTGAGAGTAGGCCTATTGTTTGACGACCAGTCGCATGACTATATACTGGCTACGACTAGTCGAAGCCATGCAGGCGCCTTATCAGTCGTGGCAGGCGACGTCCGGCACTGCGATTGGTCTTTAGAACGGTCTTGTATGTGACCGCAATGGCAGGTCCTATGGAAAATAAGTATGGGTCCGCACAAATATCCGCACGGCACAAGTCGCGCGACACTGTAATCTTTCTTCGATCAGAGACGTATCATGTAACCAAACGAGATCGGATGTGTTTCCTGCACTGAAGAGATTGATTTCCAGTTTTCACGCTTTCATCATCACGATAAAATGGCGCAAGAAGCTAGAAACTCTCCTGTCTATGTCATCACGTAACGGAAGTAAGTCGCAAGCAACCTTCAAAGTTACCTTATCTTATCAAGAACCGTAAAATGCACGGCGCATAGCATAATCAACCTCATCAACAACTTGATGCGTCCTCTCATCGTTATCACTAGCACGTTATTCCTGCAAACGTGATTCTCGGTGGCTGGGTGACTTGGTTTGTAGCTTCGCGATCAGCTTATCTCCCCGCTTCATGCCATCAGCTCTAAACCGGCGCCGCGATGGCTGCCGATCGCTCGGCACCGTCTAAACGCAATTTACCATATGGCTGCAGGCCTTCGCCGTAATAATCAGCACAATGTCTTTGTTCATCACGTTGCAGGGGCTTCATCTGTATATATGTGCAGTTATAGGCTTATCTTATGTCACATGTGTGCACACTCTACGCTGTTTGATTTTGTTCTAACTTCATTGTGTAATTGGGTTTTTAGTTCAGTTCAAAGTTTACGCGGTATTCTGGGCGGCACGAGGCCGGAGTCCGTGGGCGGTTTCCTCAACTGTGACCTGCCTACGATATCTGTAAGATTCTAGCAGATCCAGGCGGGAGACTGGGTAAGTTCCCTCTCAGAGATGCACCGTGCACTTTCAAATAATTCAATTCTACTTTCGAAGAAATGAAGAATTTCAATTATTCACGAACGTCTTAGTGATATTGACTTCTTTGCCATTGGACTTACTGTGAACTTCTGCCCAGAGATCCTCTGAATTTTCGATCCCTGTATGCAAATTCATGGCAGTATTCTTGAATGATACATACTATATTGTGCATACATACTGACAGTCTGAAGTGTTCCTAAAGCCCTGTCCACACTGTCACCGAAAACGGCAACTGTCGCCGAATTCGGCGACTGTCGCAGTTTTCGGCGACAGTCGCCGTTTCGTGAATCATGTTAATCAGCAGCACAAGTCCTTAGACTTCCTCGCCGATTGATATATCTGCTGTTTGCAGGTGTTAGTGGTCTGTCACTCGCTGTGGATATCTTCAGTGTGTGTTCATGCATGCTTCATGTCGTCCAACCCCGTGGGACACATCGCCGCTTGCTCCCTCGTTTGTTAACGTTCCTAACAACAAGCGAGCTAATTTGTAGTAATGTCGACAAACTATATAGACTGCTTTCGTGGCGCTGCCGATACGAACCGAAAGCTTATTACCGCCGTCAAGTATGAATGCCAGACTTTTCGCACCATGGACTTTTCGTACCGTTGTGAGAATTTTAGTTTCTTCCACATTTAAGCAGAATATCGAAGCTGGCGATTAAAGTTGTAGGCCTCCGAACGGAACATAGGGCAAGGTAAAGAGGACTAATGCCAAAGACGACCACGACGACCAAGCCGTCGCCGCCGCCGACAACGACGACGTCGACGACGACGACGACGCAGATGCCTACGACGATGACGACGACGCAAAGCCCAAAACGACGACGCCGCCCCGACGACGACGACAACGAAGATGACGACGACGACGACGACTACGACGCAGATGCCATAGCAACATTTACAACAATATATATGTCGCCGTTTCAATCTGTCGCCGTTTTGGCTTTCTTATATTATTTTTGACGCCGTTTTCGTTTGTCTCCGTAGAATTCCTACGACGGTACGAAAAGTCCACAAATGGTACGAAACGTCTGTGGTACGAAAAGTCTGGTTCCCGTCAAGTATAATAATTCCGCTGATTTTTACGTTCTTAAGTATCGCACGCTTAACTGAGTCATTTTGCTGTGTTCATGCGCTTCGGTCGTCAGATTGCCAAAACTTCCTCTCAGGAAGCATAGACTAGCAAGCAACTATTCAATCGTCGCCGAATAACGGCGCTGCCAGGCTTTGATTCCAGACTCAGTCTTTCAAGACGAAGGCCGGGACTCGAAAACATTGCAAACGTTAGTCTTGACGTTCACATTTAGTGAAGCTAGGTTGAATGCCTTCTTGACCACATATTTGTACATCTTATGACTAATGAAATAATTTTCACCCAGTTTAATTTAGTTGAAATATGTCCTTTTTTGATAAAAGACTACGTAGTTTGGTTTCAAATTCATAGGCCTATCTAATGATGAAATCTGGGTTTCTGAAGTCCAAGACCAAGACTCAAGTCTTGCGAACTCCAAGCCTGTCAGCTCATAGGCCTACATATCGTTTTGACCGAGTCGGTAGTTTGTTGGGCAGATGTTTGCACTTTACACCTCATCCATCGCATATCGGTTGTCTAGTGTATGCATGTGCTGAATGAGTTATGAATCTGCTGTAGTGAATGAATGAGCGGTCGCTGACTGGTGCATCACTGCAGCACTAGCATGATGATTGATCTGTTGGTCATTTACGACGTGTCGTGGTCGTGGTCGTAAACTGATCGATCTGACACAACCGAATTAGAGCGAACTGGTCGACACTAACCCGCCGTCATCATGCGACATTGTGGGTGTCGGCCAGGTCGTTGCCAGCTGCTCTCAGCTGCTGGTCGGCTCCGGTGGCCTCGGGTCCCGGTCGGCATGGTGGACGCAGGGCCGTACAGAGGCCGATGCTGAAGTTGTCAGTTTCACGATTGATAACCGAACGGTATTCAGGATTCACCGGGTTACGATCTCCCGGCGTCTTTGCGCGTTCTGAATGAAGACATGGTACCAAGATGGATTAGAGATCAGTGTCCTGTTATCCTGACAGGAAATCAGTACGCGGAGTCGCACGCCACGTCGGCGCCACGCTGGCCCGGTTGTCGGTTGAGCGGCGGCGTGTTCGTTTACTACAGAGAGAGATAATGGACGGGCGGTTAATAAGGTCATCCCGGAGGCGGCAAGGTCGAATGTCGATCTCTCAACAGGAGGTCGGCGGTACATAGACCTGTGATACGGCGACTGTTACCTAGCAGGACGCCTTGTATGTAGCAATTAGCAAGCAGCGCCAGCATCCGTGTTCGCCATTTCACAGCCACCGCCCGCCTGCCCGGTAGTTTAGCAACTGAAAGCTGGCGCTCTTCCGGTCGGAAGTCTGGCCCTGAATGAATGGAATTGACGATGAGGCCAGGGACACGCAACACGGAGTGGTCGTATATCATCAGAGTATGCTAAGATGGACGTTTTTACGTCTGCGGCGTGGCATTTGATGAGCTCTAATGTACTCGCTCGTGCGCCGGGCATTTCGGGGCCGACTGGCTTGTCGTGCGCACGCATCCAGTCACGCCGAAGCCGTCTGGACTTACACATCAGCAGGTGCGATGCGAGGTCTTGATGACCGCTGAGCATGCACAACAACGACTGGAAGCAGTCTGCATGCTGTACTGCGTTTTTTAAAGTCTAGGCCTAGTGTCATCAAACCCAAACACTGCTTCACCGTTTGAACTGTTCATTGTGCAGTTTCAAGTGCATCTGACATATATTCGGCAAATTAAATTTAAAAGAGCAAGACTGTCGTGCTCTATTTTTGTTTATTAGGCCAATACAACTAGTTCCATCGCCACAAGGCCCACAATACTGATATTCGTATTACTAGTAAATATGTATATTTATAGGGCATGTGTGGCTCTTTGTTTGGTCGGCTGTAATTACAAATAGGTTGCAGTTTCGAATCTGACATGATCGTCGACACACAGGCAAATTAGGATAGTCTCTTCACTTAATCGGGCACGCACACGTGACTATGCACACATTCATCACGTTAACCTGGTGTCCTGGTTTTATCTGATAAGCATCAGTCGCTTATCAAGTGATGAGGATTCCACAGTGCAGTGCAGACCGAAGCAGCTGATAACGGCTGCCAAAGTACATTGGCTGCCTGGATGAGTATATTCAAGTCACGCGTGGAGTTTACTGTGTGACTGCACACAGTAAACAAACTGCGTATTAACTCTCGAGACAGTGCAGTCGGTAAGACAATTTAGTGTCGACACACAGCGACCCTTGATTATCAAATTTGTCCTATTTGGTACAGCTACTGCAGGACACTCCTACTGAGTGACTTCTTCTTCGGTGTAGATATAACCAAACGACCAAGGCAGACAAAGATAGTACAAATACCCGAACCCGATGCATTTAAATTAATGTTTATCGTCAATGAAAAAGCAAACAAAAACAAAGTAAGGGACAAGAACAGTAATGTGGCTACTGCTGCAGTCGATTTCTGGCACGTTGCGAATATCATCGATTTCACCTCAGCCTCGTCTCTGTCACGTACCGGTACGCTCGTTATCTCAGCGACGTCGTTGGTGGTCCGATGTCGATATGATATCAGTATTCATGGCAGTCAACGCTGGCGCCGTATCCGACATCATTTTGCGCCATTTTCCGGTATCGTCGCCGGCGCTAGCGGTGTCGTTCAATTGCTATTAGCATGTGACGGGCACTGCTTCGGGCCGCCCGAACTCGTCCATAAACCACGAAGCGGGTGAAGGACCCGAATATCCCGAGTTCGGTTCGCAGCGTCCGACAAACAACTCTTTGTTATCGGGAGAGATTAGTCACCCGGCAGTCAAGTTGCTGTGACTAATCTGTATAGATACAGCACGACGACAGCAGCGGTTTATCATGGACTTTCCGTCTTTCACACGCAAGACCTTTCGTATACCTTGTAGCCTTCAACTGCTGCTAAAGTGCTAATCCTGCTTCCTGGTGCAGTATTACTCGTAGTTCAGTTGACTGGAATTAGTTTAATTGTAGTTGTTGTTACTGCTGATAGCTGTATCAGCCAGGTGCTTTTGCTCCTCAATTCACGTTTGAACAAAAAGACCTTCGTTTGATTACATCCTTTGCGTTGTAGCCGTTATAACTCGACTTATTTACGTTAAAATTTAGTTATGTTTATTCAACTCGTTTTCGTTATTGTTATCGACTTCACGCTGTAGTGAACCATAATTTTCCGCTCCAGTGCCATTGTCTTTCTCCCTGTCTCCCAAGCCAGACTGATCGATATTATCTGCGGTATACGAAAAGTAGTGGGCTCCCTGCGTCCTGAAACACGATAGCTAATGCATCAGCTTTTATTACGAGATTGATCGGTAATAAAATAAGCATTCAGCTACATGCAGAGGCGAATATGTTTTCGTACAATGCAGTCGTCTTGAAGACAGTCGTCTCGGACTGCTAATCGTGCGCTGCTGTCCATGTGGCTTGAGGCAAATCGTGTAATTTCCGATGTGGTAGCGATCGCCAGTTTGCTGCATGGCTTCGCTGGGTATATCTGGAAACACTCGTTGTTGAGTTGTCCTGCGATGTGACTGCCATCGGGTGCGCGAATTAGCTATACCTACTCACGATTGTCGGCCTGGCCTGCTGGTGCAGAAGTTCATGAATACAATTAGTGATCTGTTTACTGTTTGCTGTGTAGGCGAAGTTGTCGCTGTATCACCGTCAGCCGTCGTTCCTGTCAGTAGATCTGCCTACTCTGGAAGCGCGAGTGTACCAGCAAGGCGCTGATGACAGTCTTGTGGGGTGGATTCGTAGTATTGTGGTGACTAACGCCTGGCCCGGACGTCGGCACCCGTCACCGCTGTCTGCGCTGAAGGCGGCTGAGTTTATGACCCCGGCGACTTGCCTGCTGCCTGGCCGAGTACAAGCAGTTGTGTGATGACTAGTCGCTCACTCAGACGACGACGAAATCGGAGAAACAACACACGAGTATTAGACGTCGCCTGTTCGGTTCACAGAGACGTGTCACACGTTTTGCGTCTATTGGGGCGGAAGATTATCGTATCGACGGTATCGTGCTGTCTGGATAATTGTAAACATATAAAGGTAAAGGTGAATGTTTCCATATAATAGTCAGCGTCGCTGTCTCGCAGTTCTGCGACTGTAAAGCTGCGGTTAATCCAATAACATGGCGTTCAACCCAGCTGTGCTGATCCTGTCCGTCGTTCTGACACTCACGCGTCTCCGTCCCGCCGGTAGCGGTCGCCTCCAGTTCGTCGCAGACGGTCCACTGCAGCACCTCGCCGTCGACCGGGCGTCACAGACGTTGTTCGCCGGCGCTACTAATCACCTATACCGGCTGAACGCTGACGACCTACGTGCCCGGCAGGCGACAGTCGTCGTCGGCCCGGCGCTCGATCACCCGCAGTGTACGGAGGCGTTCGGCGAGGCGCGATGTAGCGCCGGCGGGACGCAGTTATTTGACGCGTCACCGACCGACAACGTCAACAAAGTGCTGGTTGTCGATCTCGAGCATCGCCAGCTCGTCACTTGCGGCAGCGTCTTCCAGGTATCATAACATCCTTCTACAGCTGTTGCTGCTGCTGCGATGCTATACGATGCTAAATAGCCCATTAACAGACAAGACTTTTTTTATAGCAGCACTGCGCAATGCGTCTTCATTTTTAGCCGATTGTACTATTACACAGTCGTCTGTCCGTCTGTCATGCTGTGCATTGTGGCGCTCAGGATCTGTGTAGGCGGTTGAAAGTTGTACCGTCGTGTCGTATACCTAGGACGGTACTTCCTATTCACTTGACACTTTTGCTGCAGGATGTATCGTCCGTCCACAACACACTGCGAAAAACCGAACCGCTGAAATTTCCGCGTCTGGAGTAGTGACGGGCAGCGTGGTCACGTGACCACTCCTATTCCAGACGTGGCATTTTCGGCGGTTCGGTTCTGTAGCTATACCTTCCGTCATACGCAGTACGATCGGCCTTCTTAGCGTGAGCTGTACGCTTCTTGTTTAGTAGACACGCTACAACTTCTCCGCGGTCTTTTAGCTTACACAGCGCTGCCTGGTTACGAGGGTTTTATTAATTGTTGTAAAAGTTGACATTAATTTGCTGAATGTGTGATTCAGTAGATTATAAATTTTATTTTTGACCTGTTTTAAATTGCATTTTTGTGTTTATTGTATTCATTTATGTAATTGTTCTTTTGAACTATTCTGTCCACCTGTCTCTCTCGGTGTCATGCCAGCATTTAGTAATTAATTTCGTTTTCTTTTCTAAAATATTACCATACTACAAATGCAAGACATGTAGACTATGCACAACCATCAAAATTGGACTCGTCACTCTACTCATATCAGCGGCACCTTCGCTGACATTGATCCATCCATCAACGGCTCCGTCCAGACCCGGAACGTCACCGTTTATTGCTATTCATTATAGGCGCCGACATTTCTTAAATCTCCCGGTGCAAACTGGCATGTCAATTGTCAATGCCGCAACCACTCCATGCAGCCTGTGTTCTCAATCTCAACGCTAGCAACCTTTCATACGGACTTTCCCATAATGGCATTGTGCATAGTTTACCCTATAATTTGGTGCACGCTTACTTCATGATTATCATTTAGGCATGAATAGGTAAAGATTACATTTCCGTTTAAGAATACAATATAGAGGGTTTATAGTAGTCTTGTAAAAATAATATTTTCAACTATACCTTGGACAAGAGCGGGCAAGTTAAATCTTTTACTTAATAAGTGCCAAGTTTTTCTTTGGTTCTGTGAACTTTTTCTCTTGACGCATTTGATACTCAGCCCAAAAGCTGATTCTTTTTTTACAGTTCCACAGAGGGTAGACGGTTAAGATGGTCAAAGGGTTAATGTATGGCTCTTCATAGAACTTCTTCTGTCAGAGCTACAGGGTGTCACATGCCATATGGGATCACAGTGTTATCTGCCACCCGACACAAGTGAGTTGAAGTGACACAAGTGAACGCACCTCGCCTTAACCCCAGCCAGGCAGGCAAGTACTCGATTTACCTAGTCCGGAGGGATAGAAGGCTGAGTTGACCAAGACCCTGCAGTGAGGATGTACTGTACAGCCCGTATCCAAGAACGTATATCGCAGTGACCATAATAAGCCCGCAGTAAAAATCGATCAAAAGACCTCAGCTACTCCTGAGACTGCAGCCAGGCATGTTACCATATAGACTACTGTAGCCTGTCTATATTTGATTTTTTTCAAGACTACCACAGCCAGTTGAACTTGTTGCAAGCCTCCTCGCCGACAATTACAAGTTACAACATCTGAGACATGACCAAGACCTTCCACGATTCAGAGATAACGTGGAGGTCCGAAACAACGGTTAACTGACCTGTGATTGTGAGAGCAGTTTAATCACTGAGGCAGTTGATCAGCCTTGATCTTACCAGTTATTTTTTTTATCTATTCTGTTATTTTATCTACATACTTGTTTCTACTCAAGACGTTTAAGGCACTGAATGGCATTTTATGTGCTGATGTGCCGTTAAGAAACTACTCACTCACTCACTCGCTCAGTTGATCAGCCGTAATAACTTTGAAAATAGGTGTAGAAATAAGGTACGAAAATAGCACTATTTCGTTGCAGAAGCTTCTGTAGCTGTAAGACACTAGAGGCTGGGTGTGTGAGGAAGTGTCGTGTGTATGCAGGGCGTGTGTGAGACGCGTGATTTAGACAACATCTCGGTGAAAACGTCACCCGAGTACGGTCGAGGAAACACGGATTACTTCGTCGCCGCAAACAGTCAATTGCCGTCCATGACGACCGTCGCGTTCGTGGGCGCCGGTCCATCTCCGCGTCACTCCAGCGTCCTGTACGTCGGTACCACGTACACCGGGACCACGTCGACGTCCGTCCGTCAGACAGTTCCAGCCGTCAGTAGCCGGTCACTCAACGCTGGACCCGGGCTACTGCGGTTCACCTACGTCGACGGTTTGACGGGAGGCACACTGGTGAGACTACGTAGTGAAGCCATCGAGAAGCTGCCGATCACGTACGTGGCTGGATTCTCGGCGGCCGGCTTCGCGCACTTCCTCACAGTGCAGCCGGAACGCTTCGCGCTGGAGAACTTCGGTGCGCCGCCGACCGTGTCGACGTCGTTCTCGTCACGACTGGTGCACGTCTGTCAGCGAGATCGTCGCTTCTACTCGTACGCCGAGATGCCAGTACGCTGCACTGCCGGCGACGTCGACTACAACCTTGTCGGCGCGGCGATCCTCGTCCGGCCAGCCGCCGATCTCGCTGCCCGTCTTCTACTGACGACAGAGTCCGGCGACGAGCGGAAGATCCTTGTGGCAGTGTTCTCACGCAGTGTTGGAGAAGGAGACACGCCGTCCAGTGAGTCGGCGGTCTGCTTGTATCGACTGGTAGACATACAGCGCAGTTTCGTCGACAATTTGCGGCAATGTTTCGGCGGACAACAGACACGAGTCGGGTCACAGTTCGGCAACCGCATGTGCGTCTCATTGGTCAGTTTCTGTGCACCCTCGTTTGCGTTTTTGGCTACTCGTGTCTAGCCATTAATGTTGCGATATTTAACAGTGCTCGAACGATGTCTCCGTAATATCACTTAAGGCTGAACCACAATTTTTATTTTACAATCTGTGATGTAACTGCAGTGCGTAATTTCACGCAAGACACATTTATAATAGTGTTCTATCATTTCCAATGCGATGTTTCATAAGAGTTTCATAAGGCCCATTTTAAGTTACGATTTTCAGAAGGCTTTGCACTCCGTTAACTTAATTTCAAATAAATACTATAACTTTAATTATTTTAGAAGTTAGGTTTAGACTATTTTAGCGCTATTCGCGTTGCATCACGTTGAAGGGAGACAAAATGATGCTGGCTGTAGTGTACACTGTACAGAATACATTGACATGTAACAGAGCTGCCAATGGCTGTTCCGGGTGGCCATGTATATGTATACGTGATACTTTCTTGTAAGCAGATCTGCATTGCAGACACATATGTTGTGTTTTTCTTTCGCGATTTATAAATCTCCTTCAGTACTAACCAGCTGACAGGAACGCGAGGAAGGCAGATTTACGGGACTGTCGGCCTGCGGCCACCGTGCTTGCTTGCCGCGCATACGTAAGAGGCAATTTCTTCCTTTCCGTCCAGTCTGCAACTCGTCAATTTTCTCGTCGTTGCGTCGACGGAGATAGGCGGTCGGGTCGTCTGTCTGTGCAGAGAAGAAGCCGACTGGTTGGCGTCTAGCTCGTGTATTCGCAAAGTAATGACCCGCATCAACGCACCGTCTGCGTCTGCTTCTTGCATTTCTTTGCTGATGAAGTAATTAACCGATGCTTTTGCATCAAAAATCGGCACTTGCACATCATTAGCAACTGGAAGTTGTAGCTGATTATTTGTCTCGTTGCTTAAAAAATAAACCCGTCCCAGATAATATAGCATACACGTAGCAACGTAGCAAATCATTGAAATACGGTATGTTCCTTTCTGATTTCTCTTTCCCTCTTATCCTACCTTTCTCTCTACTGTACTTTTAACTTTTTACCTGTAAGCTTGTGTTTAGTGAGTCGCCGATAAAATGAGATACGTCCTCGACAGCCATGTTTTCAGATCGGAGTCAAAATCAATTAATTACGAAATACGTACAAAATGCGTTGTAGCCTACTGTGGAAATTATAACAGTTCGTCCTTTAGTTTGACATGAGAGAGTAGCTGGTTCTGAGTTAGCTGGAACAGCCTGTACTTTTCGCGACCAAGCTGAAAACTCATGAGTCGGTCTTGAGTGGTAGATGGAAGTGGAACTGAAACTGAAATTGTTCATTGAATCTGTGAACAGTTGCTATGTAACTCTGTATAAAGGGAGTATGTCGGTCACTCTCTGCTACTGCTGTCAGAATGATAGAAAATGCACGGCTCGTATCAGAGAGACTGCAGCTGTATGCCTGAGAGCGTTTCTGTTTGCTTGGAGGTCTTTCTTCTAAGCTGATAACGACCGAACGTCCATGGACTCTTACATACTAGCTAGTATATATCGGAGGAGTCCATAGAACGTCGGTCTGATCTCGCGGCAAAAATCATCACCCGCGTGCAGTGCTGCAGCCTTAGTTCGATACGGTGAGTGATATAGGCGATATTGGCAGCCAGAGCGAGTAACTGTATGTAGCAGCGGCAGCGGCAGCAGCGGTAACCTATACTTGAGATTGTCGTAAAATTCCTTTTTTTCTCCACAAATCGGCCATTGTTATCTCTGCTCCTGAAATCTCGCGAGTAGACCGCGCCGGGACCTTTCGTTCTCGGGACGATTCGTTCCCAGGTCGGAGTTTATCTCGCCTCGAGAACGAGAGTCAATAAACCACGTCAAACGATGCTGACCTACGACGTCAGCGTGACACTACTGTGTGTCGACAGACGGGATTGACGCATGTACATCTCTAGATGTACATGGATTGACGGTACTGTGACGGTAGTGTTACTGGGGGAAGCGGGGCGCGGTGCGCTTATGGGCGGGACATAGGCCTACAGGTAAGACAGAAACCGACTAGCAAGATCCAAGTTTACGGAATTTCTGTTCATTTACTACACTTCTGCATTTCTTGTTGTCTTGTTTGACGAATATTCGAGAAATATATTTCATTATTATACGTTGTCTTGTATTCTCAGCCGCTATGCTCGGCTGCATGCACCGAGCGCCTCTCTCTAATTCCCCAGCAGTAACACTATCGTCAATTATTCTACCCCACGCACCAGTGACACTAACGTCACACAATCGGGATTGACGTTGTCGGTTTACGTCGCAAACCGCGCACGTGACTTGCCATTCCGAGCACGGATCGCCGGCGAGTCGAACCCTATCGGTTATATAAGCAATCGACCGAATCATCGATCGGTGGTGGCGTATACGGCCTCCCGGTGTCCATTCATTTTCCAGCTATTCGACAGCCGGTCGTGATTGTGTTTGCGCCGACGTAGATAATAAATAGTCGACTGGTAATCGACATCTTAGCAGCGGCGAACACGTCGGATACGAACTTCGCCGTTAGTCATTCGTTGCACCTTCTGCCGTCCGCTTCATATGGCCAATCCGAGGTCGTCGGGTATATAGCGTGTTTAACACGTGCAGATGGCGCTTATTTGACATGTGATGTACGTAAAATATCAGCGTCAACTTCAGTCTGGCTTGGCCACTGAAATTTGTCGTTTTTCTCTGTTTTCTCAATGTTTCTGTATTTCTTATTTATCTGTATATAATTTGTCTTTTTTTCTGCGTATTTTTGTATTTGGTCACATTTTTACATGGGTACTAAGCCTACTTTATGATTTTATAGTCTTATATATTCCTGCTTCTGCTAGCGATGCCAGATTTTGCGAGTATGAAGGCCAAGCTGTGGCCATGACATTTTGTTGTGGGAGGTACTTTTCGATGCCCGATGCTTGCGAAGTAAGCAAGTAAGTGTAGTGAGAGCGTTGTAAGTTCCACAGTTTTCTGGATTCATGTATTCGTAGTTTCGTACACGTTTGTATTTGACAGAATTCTAATGTCAGTGTGCAAATATGGACCGCAGTGAATCATGTGAATGAATGCATTTTCCCTTACTGTCCATGGAACTTAGGGGGCTGCGGGAGCTAGCCAAAACATGCAGGAGACCAGACTTCCAATCCCGGGTCCCGCCCGCCGTTTGGTGCCACCGCAGTATGATATTGATGTCGACTGAAAATGGACGTTATTGGACGTGACGTTGTGTGTCACGTGTCTATGTGTGATAGTGAGCATAAGGCGAGGATTGTTTGTTGCATAGGGCGTACCTATCAATGAATCATACTGTGGCGAGGCGGAACAAAACGGACCGCTCGTTGGCAATATTGCTATCGAGTCTTCGCCGATCCTGACGTTTTCACGGACTCAGCTGACCTCGGTCGCTGCAGCCGCCGTGAACGGCCACGCCATCATCTACCTCGGCACGCGTCACGGCCATCTGAAAAAGGTCGGCGAATTGTTGAAAATCGCCGTCCTGTAAAATCGGAAACCTGTTGTTTTCAAGTGCTCGATGTCATAATAATGATAATAATAATAATAATAATAATAATAATAATAACCAAGACAATGTTCATAGTGCTGTCATCATGGCAAGCCATTACGATAGCTCACTCGGTTCACGAAAACAGCACGGCGCCAGGTGGCAGCCGACCTTTGGACCAAGCCATCCGACTTGAGCCACAGACCCTATCCACCGTCGTCGTTTATTATTATCACTCAGCCCGAAAGCTGATACTTATTTTACGGTCCCGCGGAGGGTAGAAGGATGAGTCGACCTCAGTGGCTGTTACATACCGAGATGGTTTACCCGCCCGTAGACGGTCACCCATTCAAGTACTAACCGGGCCTGGCGTAGAGTAACTTCGTTGATATGCCCAACAAAATTAGTATTAGGCCAAACCGCCAACCATAATGTATGTATCAGGCTTTTAATCACCATTCATCCCTGCACCTGTCGAAATGCTGTCGAAGCATACCCTTTCTTGCAGTGCTGAAATAAGAGTAGCCGTGTGGACGTGTGATGCAGCTTCAGCGTCTGTCATTCATTAGTTGATGGCGAGTTCCTTTACCGAGAATTGTGTATTGGTTCATTCATAATATAAACACACATCGACTGCACTCAGTTCTGGTTCCTGCACTGGCACGAACTGCACTGTAAGTAAGTAAGTAAGTAAGTAAAAGGAACGATTTAAATGTCCTAAAATGACAACTGACACTCTCCAGGCAGTACAAAAGTTGCGGTAAAAATTCATGAGAAGGAACGCCTGAATAAGAAGGCCTTGAGGCGACCTCGGAAAACAGACATTGAGGGTGCGGACGTGACATGTTGGGGCGGACTGTGGAAGTATGTAACAGTACTGGTGTGTTAATCAGTAAGCGAATGAGTAAGTAAAACATCAACGTATGTAGTACGTCATTGCGAAAGTCCCCAGTATCCGCTGTGCACATGGTATTCTGAAAAGAAACATGTCCTGATGTACCGGTAGGTAGCGCTACAGTCAGACGGCTCGTGGTTGGAGTTTGATGACGTCATCGTGGACACAGGTGCTCGGATTCAGCAGGACATGATTGTCAACGTCACCAGTGCGTCGCTGTATCTCCTCGCTGCTAACAAGGTGAGACCGTCTGACAGACTAAGCGACTCGAGTTAACTGATGAGTCATTGCACACTTACTGATTTATGACAACGTTTTTCTGCCTGTTTACGTATTCATCTTGTTTTTTTTAAATTTTTGTTCTGGTTACGGATTTAGGACTGATGGTCAGTTTATTTATTGAGCTTTCCGTCGCGGCAGTCTATTACAGATGGGTGGCACTGGCACTCTAGATGAACGACACGGAGCTTTTCAGTACACTGTATGTGACGAAACTGACGTTGCATTTTGTGCCTTATTCAGCGAATTGAACGGGTGCATGTAGCACAAAATAAACGTGAGTAATCTGAAAACGGCCTCGAAAAGCTGCATCTTCTGTGTTTTTTTTCCAGTTTTTGAGCCGACTGTGTGCAAGTGCAACAATCTACCGTCTGAACTTCGACTTCTCGACTACCGATGTGCATCTTGGCGATGGCTGAAGTCACATCTATTCAGCTCTTTTAGCCTAGCTAACTCTTTTGTTAACTGTTTTAATTCACCATTGTTCTTATTTACTGTATATGTAAATGGCGCACTACTATCATCATCATCATCATCTTAATTCGGCGAGCGTGTCAACAGACACGTTACGTTAGTATTGTGGAGTTTTGTCGGCACAGTGTCCAGCTTCATAGGACCTCACACCTGGAAACAGGACGCCCAAGAACCGTCCGAAGTGTTACTGACAGCAGAACGCAGCTGCCATCACACAGCCGGTGTCGAAACCGAAAGACAGTCACTGTACTGATCCAGTAAACTGATGCAACACAGTACGTTAGGAGTTCTGTGATTCCGTTGCACGTCGTGTTAACGACGTTGTCGTGATGCTGAGTGACTGACGTGATCTGACGACGTCTGGTCTGTTGTAGATAGTGAAGTTGGATCTAGCTGAGTGTGAACAGCATCAGAGCTGTGAAGCGTGTCGATCAGCCGGCAATCCTCACTGTGGCTGGTGTTCTCTACAACGCAGGTCAGGCTCTCTATCTACTTCTTCCACCCACAGATGTATATGCTTACTGCTAAAATGATTGTGTTATGCTCCAGTAATTAGAGGGCAGCTGTTAGTGACAAGTGGCTTGCTGTGCTGCTCACTGTTGTGTTTTTATTTATTTATTCAAATCTGCTGGTGCCTTCCAGCTCTCAGATCACTGGACTTATTTTCGGATTTTTAATGCTCGTTGATTTTCTTTTTAGTTATTTTTTTTAAAAATAGATCTTGGTACCATACAGTAGACTAAAGGCCCTGTAAAGGGGTGCATGTTAAATTTTTCAGATCGTGTTGTACGAACTATAGTGACATTCTTGTTGTTACAGTTGTACAAGGAAGTCGGAATGCTTAGACGCTAATATGGACAATCGCTGGCTGTCGTACGACGCCTGGGAATGCATTCGTGTTCCGCCGCAATTTGTTAATCCTTCACGTATTGCCGTCTCGTCCACTGTCCAGGTATGAGGCTTTTAGATTTGCATCTATTATTCATAGACATGTTAATATACTCAGTAGTAGTTAATTACAGACTGTACGATATACTATTAATAACCCTACCACCTGTCGCCATCAATCACACCACACCTGTCAGCTGTCAATCATTTTTTGACAGCTGCCCAACAGCTGTTATCATCAAAGCCCGTCATCAATCAACCCTAACC
>Ga0056131_1000093_pt1 | contig 17231 bp, 14 predicted proteins | sample WorMetLIZISLAND1_2_FD_67480 | JGI IMG/M metagenome (GOLD analysis project Ga0056131, IMG submission 67480) | Marine gutless worms symbiont microbial communities from Max Planck institute for Marine Microbiology, Germany - Olavius clavatus LIZARD... ...
CAGTCATCTGCAGTTTCCCATGAACAAATTGGTCTGAATCATACAAAACAACACTAATTCTACCGATTTCAGTCACTATCTAAGCAATCTGGGGTGGCCCAGTCAAAGTGCATTTTTACCATCCTTAACCCTCTGTGGATCCCACGCTGCAGTTCTCTTTATTGCATACTTTGTATATTGTGTAATTGGAAGTGTGTTCAGTGCAGAAGTAAATCAGTCAATCTTTATTTACTAGTGACTTGTATACTTTAATGCACATCAGTCCCGTCCCCATTGTTCCCTGATTCTCTTCTGAGACTTTAGTGTTATATAAATCACTTACTTTTACTTAGTTATTTACTTACTACTAAGTGAGATCTGGTAGTCATTGTGCTGTGATGTTTTGCATTGATGGTTGCCATGTGCTTACAGCATGTACTGTAGTAATATTTTCATTATTCTGGTTGCTGTCAGATTGTTACATAGAGTGTGATGGCATACAGCGCGGGTCAGACCACTGTACCTTGTGCTGACAAGAAGTTTCTTGATCTTGTCATTACAGACCTCATTTCATTGTCTTATGAATGCAAAAGGAAATATCCACCTGTTAAGGAGGTGTGTAATTTCACTAATTTGTCTGTAACTTTAAAAGTAGATGTGAACAGTGAAAATTGTCCTAAACTAACTAGTCTGGTGTCAAAAATGTCTGATCACACCCACATCAAGTCCTTGCTAAGCTAATCCAAACATTTGGGATACTACATTGTCATCACACCGCTAATTGCTGATCTGTTTGACACTGTGGATGACATGCTACTCAGTTGGATGACATCAAAATATTTCCATGTGTTGCAGTCCTTACTACCAAACTGTTTCAGCTACCATTACCAATTTACCACCTCCACAATGGACATCATTACAGCTGATGCAACTTAGCTAAAAGACAACTCACGTCAATAACAAGTTATTTACCATTAAAACATTGTTCAAAGACCAATTTATCCGCCTTTACGTTGTTGCAAAGTTTGTATCTTTGCCTACAGTTTCATTCTGTCAACTTTTACTTTCATACGAATATAAATGAATCAGTACACGAGTAACACGACCATAATGGCTTGGTCATGTGCTACATAATGTTGCTTCGATTGCTGATCTCAAGAAAAATTTAGTTTGATCATGATTAACGTGGATTGATATGATGGAGGTAAGATATTGAACTTAGAGAGACAACATGGGAAGAATGTGTCTCTAGTAACTGAACCAGCATAACTACATTTGTGTACTTTATTTTATAGAATATATGCAGTGTTCGCTTGGCATTTTTTTAATTTCTGATTTCTAAATGTGTGGCAGGCTGCAGAAGCTTGTCAATTGAAATTACGGAGATTTGGAACCAAGCCAGAACATATTGCTGATGGTAAATAATGTCCTTAATCGCTCTTGTCATCAGTTTTGTTATATGTTGTCTAATTTAGGAAAACTTTTAGTGCCAGTCTATAACATACCTTTTTAACAGCTTGTCAGGATAGCAAACTATGCAAATGCTTTACAGCTATTGTTGAGATGTCTGTTTGTCTGACCATTCGTTCTTTCATCTGTCATGTACTGGTATTGTGTTAAAAATGCCAGCTAGGATCACAAAATATTCACTGAATTAGTTTTTACCAGATAAGGTTCATCCAGAAATTTGAGAGTTCACTTCAAGTGACAGTATTGAATGAGGGGAGTTGAGAAGAGTTGCAATTTTTGGTCTCATATAGTTGTTATATCTATAAAATGTTGTGACATAAGACTAAGGTTGCTTCGATCACGAATAGCCTAATAGCACATGTGCTTAGTACCAAAATCAGTGTCTAAGGATGACTTCAAATGGCTATTGCAAACTCTGCTGTTTCACCAATCCATTCCTTCCCCAGCTGTAGCCATAACCACCTACGCCCGGACGGATGTCTAGGCTGAATTAACCTAGCTGACTGGTTACGCACTGAGGTGGTTTACCTGCCCACAGATGGTCCCCCATCCAAGTGCTAACCAGACAGTGCACGGCCGGGACTTGAACTTGCAACCTGTTGATCACAAGTCTGATGATGCGCTAACCTGCATATCTCTTTGTTGTTACTGCTGGTACACTAGTATGTCATGTTTCAGACTTACTGGCTGCCAGTGTAGATGTCGTGCAGCCGTTTGTTCTTGGCTGTGATACAAAGAATCCAAAGATTGTTCAGTTGTCCCTGGTTGCTATCCAGCGACTGATATCACAGCAGCTGCTCAACAAGGTAGAGTTCTCTATGCCTGTTACTGGCAGCTTGTTTATCTGTTACTGTATCAGTGCATCCATAACAAGGGTGTAATGATTCTCAGCCATAGAGTTGTATTTCAGGCACTGCCTTTAGGCTTCAAGAGCACGGTACCATGGGACCATGGCATTGTTTTCTAAAGCTAAAAAAATATTAAATTAGCTGAATGTGATTTCATTTAACAATTTTCTGTGTCTTGTGGGGGTTATTTGGTGGCATATTTTTCACATTTGGCTGATGTAAAACTTGATGAACTGCATTTAAGTAAAAGTGGGTTAAAATACAAGATAAAATAAAATTGGGAGCTGTTGATGTTGCCACCATTTGTCTTGTTATCCAACTTAAAACCTGGATGGAAACCAGTGGAACTAGTTACCACTGTGTTTGAGTTGTATTTAGATGTGCAGATGTGAAACGTTTTTCCTATCTTTTTATCGCTTGATGATATTTCAATTTTTGAGCTGTGTAATGATGTTGATGATGGAAGAAATTACGCATGTTGAGTTTTAGTTATTTGTTAGCAAAATTTTCTTGCACTAAAATGTTGAATTTGTATATGCCTTCAGTGCTTTGACACTGTTGATTTGGCCACAGGAGGGGCATCCGGTAAAAACCTCTGCTTCAAAACCTGCAGCTGTCGATGTGCATCTGTTGTGTATGAAGTAGATGTAATTATATGATTCTTGTATGTGTGTGAAGTCGGCGGCCTCCAATGTGGTGAATGCATTATGGGTTCTAATGGAGGCAGGTGTAGAGGAGCTAAGACTGCTACAGACGGCTATTCTACTCATGACCACATCGTCTGTCGTACAGCATGAAGTGCTTGCTCGGGTATGGTAATAACATTCACTTAAGTGATAACTATAAGTTCCATCGGTCTGTCATGATCTGTGTCAAAACTGCTGAACAAGTCAAGCATGGTTTTGGTATGCAAGTGTTATATGTGTCAATTTTGCCTTCAGTGCTTGGATGCTGTTGGTTGGGCAACAACCCGATGTATCAAGTCGATATGAAGAGTTCTGGCCTGTCCTGTGAGGATGCTCAGGGTAAGGATGGCTGGAGACTGAGAATTAAAGCCAACCCAGATTCAGCTGGAAAATGGCCATTAAAATGGTGTCTGTGTGCACGACTAGTGTGTTGGCATATTTTTGAGTGCTTACATTAATTATTTTCTTTTTTTAGTTATATTGTATTCAAGCTTTTTGAACACAGTGAGTCCATAAACTCAAATCATCATATTGTTATTAACATACTGCAGGCAATTAACAAATGAATTGTTGAAAATGGTCTTAACGTCCAAGCAACCAACCTTATGCACACTCGAGTGAGATAGACACGAATTCAGTCACCGCTTGCAGTGTTATTTGTGATTTTATGCTAGGCACTGGTGTTGTGTTTCCGGCTGCACTTTGCAAAGGACAGTACAACGACCAACACAGCGGCTGCAACAATTCGTCAGATTGTCAGCGTTGTGTTTGAACGTGTTATAACAGAAGACAGCAAACTCGCTGCAGGTTGATGATTGTAACATTTACTAGCTGTTGATATTTGTGATTTTGATGCTGTTCAGTGCTTGAAAATTTGCGTGAATATTTTTTCTTAGATCTTTTAGATACTACATTTATGCAGTAAGATACAGAATAAAAAAGTTTACCGTTAAGTTAAGTTAAGTTAAGTTAAGTTGGAAAGAATAGAGCTCTTAATGAAACATCATCTCAGAGCTACGGGATGTCACTTGCCATATTGGATCACACAGTGTTACCTGCCACTCGACACAAGTGAACACACCCTGCCTTAACCCCAGCCAGAGGCTGATACTCGATTTACCTACCCCAGACGGAGGGAAGGCTGAGTTGATCTAAGTGACCAGTTACATACAGAGATGGGTTACCTGCCCACAGACGGTCACCCGTCCAAGTACTAACCTGACAGTTCATGCCCGGGAGTCACACTCACTATCTGTCGATTGCAAGTCTGATGCCCTAAACACTGCACTATAAAGCCAGTCTAAAGTTTAGTCTGCACATGGAACAAGATAGAAATCTAACGATTAATATAACTAAAAAATAAAACCAATGACCTTGAGAAATACAGTCAAGTAATCTACAAAGGTGTACCGCATTGTGCTTGCCCTGTGTGAGTTGACCTAATGGTGTTTACTTTAAATCAGCGGTCATTGAATGCTTAGTGTGCTGCAGACTGATGTGTGTCTGTGTCTGTAGCTCCACTGGAATCTGTGTCAATTGATGATTTGAAGACAAGTGGACGAGTGCCTCCGAAATCTCTGCATCCTTCTGCAGCAGATGCCTATCTTCTGTTTCAAGTATGTATTAGTTACTCATACATAACCCCCAGCTGCATGCTTGTGATGTGAAGATATTGAGGTCACTCTGCATTAGATGGTTTGCAGGGATTTTTTTGCAGTTTGAAACCCTTTGTGATAGTAACCATTATTGTCAAAGCACTGAAGATAGATATTATATTTTGTACTGTACAATGTTACAGAAGTCAGTCCAAAACGTTTGTGGAACTGGATGGCCTTTTATGTGCTGATCTGCCATTAAAAAACTACTCACTCACAGTCCAAGCTGCAACTTTGCGGCCAGTCTTACTACTGATGCCATTGTGTATTGGTGTATTATCGATGTCAGGACTTGTGCCAGCTGCTGAATGCCGAGCAGCCGTACTGGCTAGTGGGCATGACAGAGATGACACGGACTCTGTGCTTGGAACTGATGGAAGAAGTGTTGTCCAACTACTATTCTGTGTTCCTTCAGGTTAGTTTGTTATAACATGATGATTTTTTTTTATTTGCATTCAGTTTGTTCTTATTTTATGCACGACATATTGTGTTCTCTTCATCGAGGTTTGACTACTTCACTCCACTCCTTCGTCAGTTGCACTTCCTGAAAGCTCCAGAGCAGATCCAGTTCAAGCTCGCTGTTCTTGTGTACAAGTGTCTGTATGGGGCAGCGCCATCATACCTCGCCAATGAGCTCCAGTGTGCAGCAGGTTTCAAGGCCAGGAGAAGACGCCTGCACTATGCTTCTTCACTATCGCTGACTCTCCGTTGTACATCCATTTAAATCAGCTCTACTTTTTACCTTCGAACTATGTAATGCACCCATGGTCTTATATAGTGTAATGGGGCACTATAAATTTTACATATGATATGATATGATATGATACATATCTGTCCACTGTTGGCGATTGGGCCTTCCCTGTTGCTGCTGCCATAGTTGGGACAGTCTGCCCCAACGTCAGATCCATACCCTCTATATGTTTGTTTTCTGAGGACGCCTGAAGGCTTTCCTCTTCATGCATTCCTTCCCATGACTTCTACTTAGGGACCTGCGAATCGGCCGTTTGCACTCGAATTGAATACCAAATAGAATCGGGCGTTACGATTCGAATTCGAATCGAATCTCGAATCGGCCACAACTATATACATCCTAAAGCCTCGTCCATACTGGCGACTATACGCCGTTTTCAGCAACTATAGTTGACGCATTTTAGTCGTCGAAATCGGCGACTATAGTCGCCGAAAACGGCGAAATTGTAGTATACTTTACATTAATGTATAGTTGCCGAAAACGACGAATCGAATCTGGCGTTCAGTATTCAATAATTAATTACAAATGAAACAAAAGAGATGTGCAGAACTACAGTTTTCATTCCAACCCTCAAACACGGCGTATGATCACCCACAGAGCTAGCGAGTCTGTATACTGTACCACTAAGCGCCGTTAATGGTTTGAGTCGTTTGACTACGACGAGCAATGGGCAGGTACGGCCGATTCGAAAATTTAGAATCGTCCCATCACTTTCGAATTGAATCGAATCGGAACGGCCGATTCGAATTCGAATCGAATCTTGAAGCTTCGCAGGTCCCTACTTCTACTGCAGCTTTTCTAGTGCCTGCATAGTGACAGTTGTCATATTCGAACACTTAAATCATTTTTTTTGCTCAAGGTCGATTAAAATGTAACATTTCTTGAGTTTTGTCTTTGTAAATATGGCATTCCTGAATTTCATTCATTCAGTGAGCTGACTCTGATGGTTTCGCAACAGCAGGAGCATCCAGCCTGTCAAAAGTAGCCACAATAATTTCCGAAAGTTTACTTTTGTGGACTGGCTTTATCTGTAATAAATCTGGAAAAATTGGCCAGTTTTCACAAACCTAGCTTGCCTGTGTGCCAGTGACTGTATGTATAATATGACTCGTGGTTTAACTTGTGCAGCATATGGAGTTCAACTTTCTGTTGACGGAGAAAGTTTGTCCGTTGGTGATCCGATTATTTTCGCCGAGTCTCAAGTATCGTTCTCGTGTTGCCGGAAGCCCATCGGCATCAACTGTGCAGTCCGAGAAACCGTATTTTCCGATCGTAATGCGTCTGCTGCGCATTGTTTCCGTTTTGACCCGTCACTACAGCAAACTGCTGGTTTGTGTAGTAACTAATTTGTTTATGTGTATTGATCGTCAGTCTGTTATTTTTACCACACACCATCAACTGTGCTATAGCATGCTAATCCTGTCCATTCTTCTGTCAGTCTGTTACATGCCGGTGTTAGGTGCACAGAAGTAGTTTATCAAGACAAAGTTGCCATTAACTGATAGCCCGAGAAATCTTAGTTAAGTGGCATTCTGAAGTTTCTGAGATTCCCCTTGTGGCGCACATTAAATGGGATTGGGGGAGGGAAAATTGATTTTTGACTTTCTTGTTGCCATATCTGTAAAGTGGTGTAATGTTACTTAGGGTCAGAGTTACTGTTAGTCACTTGAAGGAAACTGTATGTGAACTTCTGATTGGCACTGACATCAGTGACTTTGAATGACAGTGAATGAACATTTCCAGAATGTATCACATAACACAGATGTATACTCTATCTACATTAGTGACCTTTTTGTGTATGTTATCGTGACTATTAATTCTGCAACACAGTTTTTATCTCACAACATGTTTAAATTGTGAATAGTTGCTTTTGTTGCATATACTGAGATGGCATATTGTCACGGCAATATTGTTGATCGTGATTCGTGACAGTGTGCGTGCAAGTTTAATATTCATGTTTACCTTTACAGCTGACGGAATGTGAGATCTTTCTTTCACTGCTGGTAAAGTTCTTGGATCCAGAGAAGCCGCAGTGGCAGCGAGTTACAGCTCTTGAAGTGTTGTTGAAACTCTGTGTCCAGCCTCTACTTATCAGGTTGTCTTCTCATTTTCAGATGTTGATCGTCTGTAAATTTCTGATGCAAACTATCTGTGCATTTATTGTATGCATAAACTTAGACAATTTTTTTGTACATTATGCGTGTCCTTTTCAGCATCTTCCAGTTCTGCATATTGTCTTTGATTTTGCACTGTTTATCTTTAGTGTCGTTGAAGTGATTTGTTGAAAAGATTAAGAGTAGGGCTGCGATCGTAGCCACATGGGCAGGTCGATTCTCACGATGTTGCTGGCGTTGATTCTCGTGAGATTGGCCGATCGATTGATCGGAGCCCTAATTAAGAGTCTGTATTCTTGTGCCTCATGTAGGCTGCGAGACTGTATAATAAACAACGTCCATTTTGTGGCAGAATGTAAAACAGTTAAAACAGTGTTTGATTTTTTGTAAGCTTAATTGTTTTGGTTTTTGTTATGTTGCATGATAGTTGTTGCCAGCCAAGTCATTGGTTGGGATAACCATAGCTCTGCAGTATAAACTAATCACAGCTTTGCCTGTGTCTGTGTAGAGGTTTCTGTGAGAGTTATGACATGCGCGAGCATTCGACGAAGGTTGTTCGTGACATCATCAGCGGCTTGGCAGCTTACATTCAGTCACAGTTTATTAGCCAGTCTTCAGCATCCCAGTCGTCTGGTAATGACATCTACATGTTGTTATATTCTCATCCTTGATCAAACCTGACTAATAGGATTGATCAGTTTTCCTGAGATGAAGCACTGTTTGATTCCAGCTTAAGAAATCTGTTCTGCTTTCAGCACTTTGATTCCTTTTGTTTGCCATCAAGAAGTGCATATGGCCTGCAAAACACGCTGCTCCGCCGGCAGTTCTTGTCAGTTTCCTGTGCAGATGGAGATTGTTGGAGTACCCAATCTTACAAGCCAGACGCAAGTACTAGTAGAATAGGTCACTGTAACAAAGGCCAGGCATGTATTTTGTTGTCATAATTTCTATTCTAAACCAATAGAGATTTGAGTAAATAGGTAGAAGATTCTGTAAAAGTTAATGTGGCCGATTGAGCTGGTGGTTTGGGTCTGGTTGAATAATGCACTGGTGGTATAGGGCAACCGCAACATAATTCTCTTTCTGTATAGTACCATTAGCAACACCATTGTCTCACTTCCAGAATTGTTACGATATGTCCATTGTCCATGTCTTTACTGTTATTGCTTATATGCAAATACCTGTTTAGTTATATTTTGGATTCTTCTTGTCATTTCATTGATCACAGTTATGTTATGGTTTTGTTGACAGCTAGTAAGTCAGCTGATGTTGCGGCAACGGCACCCAATGTGACTGGTGCAGCATCAGCAGCAGGCATCAATGCTATCCAGTCATCGTTCTGCTTTCGCGGCATATCTGTGCCACTTTTAGTCAGCATCCCCGCGCCGTCAGGCAGCCTGAAGACTGTTTAGTGAGCACATTTAGCGATGATCTGTAATTTACTGCATTTAGTGAATTTCTGTATAGAACAATTTTGTAAGCATGTTTGTGACATTTTCTGAAAATTATGTCAAATGGTCATATTTCTGATGCAGTGCAAATAGTAAATAGTAAACTTTTAAGGTGCATTCGTTTGAAAAGGCAAATTTCTGTCTATGAGAGCATCGTGATTTTATTCTCCATGCATCATAAAAATGACAGTAACAATACGTTCCTTTGCAGTTCCTCTTTGACATGCACTAGTGAAAGTTTTATCGCCACTGCCATGGAGTGATTGTTTTCATGCATGTTTGATTAGTTCGCTTGATTTTGTTAACACTTGTTGTCTGCGATTTGTTTTTTGTCATATGAATATCGTGTACAATATTATACGTCAAAAATGTGAGTTGTAAATGTCATTGTAGTTTAGACATGATGGACAAAGTGGAGCCGCCTGCTGTTGCCGATGGCTATGGGCTGTCAGTGGCATTTGTCTGCATGCTGGATATCGTGGTCTGCATCGGGGATATCATTAAGAGTCTTTCACAGCCTGTTGCTGACACCACACCATCGTCAACTAGCACACCTGATGTGCCTTTAATGAAACCGACAGCTGAATGTGTCAACAGTACACCTGATACGGGTATTTCTCAGTTATTCTGCATTGTGAGTGAGTGGGTAAAGTTTTACATCTCGCTTGACACATTTTGGAGAAGAGTGTTTCCAGGCAATAACTTGCACTAACAAATAAAAACCAAACACGCAAATCAAACTAAAACACAAGAAAACACAAAAACCTCTAGTCTCTAAATGTACTTCAGAAACAGGGCTGACCAAGGTTTAGTTCACGTGGGAGCAGGTTTGCCGGACCTGACTGGCGGTAGGGTCACTGCCACTTTTCCTCCCGCATTGTGACATAGTGCACTAGTTGGCACGATCTTAATATTGCTTCCGTAGCGTTCGTTACTAATAAATACAAATCATAGTGTGAATTTTTGTCGCTTTTGTGTGAACATGATATTTCATTCACTGCATTATGATGCTGCTGCCTAACCAGCATAAAAGTGTGAAATGTTCTCTGTGTTGTTGCATTGTAGTGAAGAGAGTGAAAGAGGAGCTGATTAATTCAAGCTGGTGTGGTGTATTAGCTGGCCTCTCAGTGCTGCTTGATGCAAGGTGAGGATAGCACTTTAGCCAACACATTTGTGTATTATGTAACCTGTTGTGTACCATTCAGTGTCCATAAGTGAATGTTTTCAGGATCCACTCTAAGCTGTACCTCTGAAAACATTGATAGGTTAAACACAGATTGTTAGTATTAGTCACACTATTAATAATAGTAGTAGTTGCTTGCTACTTGCTGCAAGCATTTTGCGCTGTGGATTGAGTTTCGTTTGTTGACGTTTATCTGACACCAATTATTATGTGTTGCATTTATTACACATTATTACATTTATTTGTTTCTGTTACTCTGGTTGACAGTCCTATAAAAACTCAAATGCAAAGGATTTGAAACGATTAGTTGTGATTATCATAGGAAATTGTCCTGTTAAATACAAACTAATTTATATAAACTGAGTTCATAATATGCACTGTGGTCCAATAAGTTATTGCAGTAATAATAAGGGTGGCATTTTTATTGAATTACAGTGTATATTGCATATTTGAATCTGCATATTTGAGTGTATTTTTAAGCAGCTGTGATGAGTTGGTGACGGAGACAATTCTGAAGTCTCTGCAGACGTACATTGGTCTGTGTGGTGGCAGTAACCTCACTACACCTCGTGATGCCATCATCATCGCACTCTGCAAGGCATCATTGCCACCACAGTATGCACTGCACATGCTGACCATCGGTACAGACATTAGAGGTATGTGGTGCTGAACTGTTACCTTCTGTTGAAAGTCATTGATGACTGCCACAGAGTCGGCTTTCTATGCATGCAATAACCTGTTTGTATTGCTGGCAGAGTATTTTAGTAAAACTTAGTTGACTACATAAAACTTTCTTAAACCAATGAAATTAGAGTGTAGTACTTATCTTAAATATCTTGCATTATTTATAAATATATATTAGTTGTATATTTTATATGTTTTGTTTATTTATTGTTTGAATTATAACGTTGTGTTTATCAATAAGGATAATTGTTTACTTTTGGTTGGGCTGAAAGGCATATGGCCCATAAAAACTTGCTACAGTAGTCCCAAGAGGTTCCAAATTGGGGACTTGTCCTAATGCCCAATGCCAGTCCCTTGGTCTAACTGGCATTAACTCCAGATAACTAGGAAGATTTGACAAAAACTGACTATGTCTGGGTTTGACAATATTAACTGATAATTGCAGTAGATTTTTTGTAAAAGTCCCTTCACTGATTTGTTCACAGATCTTGGCTTTATACATTTCTGTTCAATAACTGTTGACTGGCCTACCACTATAGTCTGTGAATTTGCAACTTGCAGCATTGTTGATTGGATTATTATTATTATTATTATTATTGTTATTTTATCTTATTACATAGTTGAGCATGCATGCACTGCTATTTAGTGTTTTGCCTGCAGGTTCAAGTAATATTAGTAGCAACAGCAGCAGTACACGTAGCACTGCTGAGTCGGCCTCAGCTGTAAACGCTTCAGATACTGTTAACGGCAGTCAAGTTGTTGCTGTCGGAATGCCTCTAGCAACTGTTTCTACTGTTGCAACTGGTCATCAGAACCAAGTTGTGGTAAGTGAAATTGCATAGAAGTCTGTCATCTGCTTCATTGAGTGCTTCAGTAACGTCTCCGATATTAGTGCTACAGTTCACAGATAAGGCGGCAATTACATACAGTTTAGTGTTGTGGATTTATTTAGCCGTGAAAATTATTACGGCAAAGCTTGTTTTATTATGCTTGTGCATAAAGTTTGAAGTGGATGTGTTTGGTGCAGTCTGTGTCTTTTCTGAATGCACGTTTAATTGTTGTTGTTATATATTGAAACAGCTGACAGCCAAGAACATTCTGTGCATGCGAGCCATCTTATCGCTGGCTCACTGCTATGGTGGGATGCTCGAAAATGCATGGCATTACCTACTTGCTACTCTGCAGGTAATAGTCTCTCTCACACAAACTATGCTGGCTGTGTATTGTGATTGAAATCTGTGATAGTGGTTTTAGAAACTTTTGATTATTTGAGGCATCAGTTTGCATACACATTATGTCATTACTATCATTTAACAGCTGAATATTGTAGTTGCTATCAAAGTGCTGGTGAAGTGGTATTTGCTGACGGTTGAATATCACTGTGGCTTTATGTTGGCCACACATTGTGAAGTGTATTGAGTTGACTTGAGCAGATTATGCGCCTTGTGGCTAGCTCTTGGTGAGGATAACTGAAAGCAAAATGAACATAGAGAAATCGATCAGTATTGAAGCATTTTGTTATGTTTTGCTGTATTAGTCTTTTTTGTAAAGTAGTACCTACCTACTACTTAACTGTGTGGCTCTGCAGAATAATTTTAATAGCTATTGCAAAAAGCAGCTTTCGTTGACTGCTGACATTGGTTTTTGACAGCAGGCTATTTTTATTACCTTTTTATTGTACTGCACTGTTGGTCAGTACTTTGGCAGTAAGAACTGCAGTGCAAATGAATGATTTATTAACATGCATTATTAGTTGCACTCCTAGTTGGAGGAAGGAAAGGGCATCTGGCCTATGAAATGTTTGCTATTCCCAAAAATTCAGTTTTGGGATCCAATATAACCTGGATTAACTCGGAAAATTGTCCATTTGAAGGAAAAATTGTTTATGCTGGTCTAATCGTTGTCAGCTTTTGTTTGCATATTGTGTTGTCAGCATTTAGCATGGATCCTAGGTTTGAAGCCTGGACCGTCTGGTGCCTTACGTCCAGCTCAGCAGGCATCTGAGAACCCGGGCTCTGTGATTACTAGTGCTGTGATGGCTGACCTGCCAATGTTGTCTACGATGTTGTCACGCCTCTTTGAAAGCTCACAGTACGTTGTTGTTAGTTTTTGGCAAATTTTGCAGCTATTGTGTGTTACCCAGGTCAACTCAGTTTTGCTATCAGTATCCATAAGAAAGTGAGTGAGTGGAGTTTTACACTTACTCAACACTTAGTAGGTCATTTCAGAGACACAAATCTATACGAAAGCACAGTGAATACGGACATTATCGATAGTCACTCCTAGAGCTAGATTGATATGTGTATATTGCAAATGTAGTTGCATTATACCTCATTTTGGTCATTAGTTACTGCCGCTAACAGTTAACAGCACCTGGTTTTAGCAGAACATTTGAGACTATGCAACAAAATTAGCCTGCAAAGCTAAGTTTACTTGAATTAGATCTTTTTTCACTGTTTTAAAGCTGAGCACAATTTTTAAATGTCAGCTTAAGCTCTGCTGTATTTGGGTATGCAGTTTGCATTCTATGGTTGTTGATGTGGACTTTCAGTTGGTGAATAAATACTAATATATGTATTTGCATGAGATCTGTTTTAATAGGTTTCTTGATGATGTTGCACTTCATCACTTAATTGATGCTCTGTGCAAATTATCCTCCGAAGCAATGGATGTGGCATATGCAAACAAGGTATTTGATATTGTACTGTTTGTGATATCATTCACCTTTGATTGTTTCTGTTGTTGGCAATTTTTATATATTTTTAAAATGATGTGATGCATTATGAACTAATAGATGTAGTAAAATGTTAATGATGAGTAAGTTTATACTTTGTACAGTGCCCGCGCAATGACTCGTCATTTTGGACCTATAATCGATTTTACATTTAACGTTTAAGTTAGTCAAAATTTGGAAAACGTGTGCCTTTGACTAATTTTAACAAAATGCTTATATTTTATATTTTTGCAGGAGCCTTCTCTGTTCGCAGTATCCAAGCTGCTCGAGACTGGCTTGGTGAACAGATTTCGAGTTGATGTTTTTTGGCGTCCTGTAACTAGCCATCTGATCGAGGTATAAAATAACCAGTTGTTTATATTAGTCTGTGTTACTAAAACAGCATTTTTTGTGCTCTTTTCTCAGCTTGAAGTTTTTGAGTGTATAGGTGGTTGAATTTGACTAATTATTTTGTTACCAGCTGTCGATTTTATATGTGTAGATTATTTTATTTCTTTGGATCAGGAACTGATCCCTTATTGTTACTCAACTTGTTTTTCTTGTAGTTGGACCAGCACTGTTTAAAAAAGCCTACAACTCTATTGTTTCAAATCAGATTGGGATGAAAAGTAAATGTGCGTTGATTGACGATCAGATTTTTGATATGACATCATACTGCAAGATGAAAAGAAACTAGTGGGTGGCAGGCAGGCGGTCGCCACTTGTTCGCTGGCTACCCACTAGCCCGCCGATTGCATGTGATGATGTTGGCTTGGTGTATGCACTACTTTATTTCTTTTGTACAGTTCCTGATCCATAGTACATTCATACTTGTTGCTTTATTTTAGTGCAAATCCAGTTTATGTATAACTAATGTGATGCCGATAATAATCAGCTAGTTAGCTAGTAGTAGTTCCAGTGACAAGAAACGATGAGTGAGAAATGTTTCCCATTGGTTAACAGGTCTGCCAACATCCACATAGTGCTATCCGTACTGGTGCTGCTGAAGCATTAACAGCACTCGTCAAGTCTACTTTGTCGTTTGTTCACGATCCACCAGTGCAGCTACAACCAGTAAGATATTTCACCATAATTACCTTCTCTCAACTAATACTACTACTTCTCCTACTTCGTCTCCATCACTCCCATTACTTTCAATTGTTGCAGGTTGGGCCGAGACTCCATAAGTGAATTGCTGAGAATTGTTCAAGCACGAGCGTTTACAGGCTGGATTACATTTATGTCATCCAGCTAATAGCGTCGTAATACTGAGTTAATGTGTATGTATTCTATTGTCAGGAGGTTTATCAGTGATTGCAATGGACTCACTTGCATGATTGGTGGCTTTTGGAAGATCATGTGAGCCAAAATTGCTGTGGTGCAGTAGAAGAAGGCCCGCTCATGAACAAGCATGATGTTAAAAGAGCAACCACGTCTTTCGGCTACTGTTCAAGCATGGCGTCTGTCCGTGTTTGGCCACATTGTGTGAATGCCAGACGAATCAGATGCCAAGCAGATCTTAACAGCTTCCCCCTAGGAGAACTGGAGGAGACCTCTGGGATGCCCCCGTACTACATGGATGAAGACTACCCAGCAGGACCTGGAATCATTCAACCTCTCCCTGAATGAAGCAAGTGACGTGGCTCAGAATCGTCCACTCTAGAGAATGATGTCTAAATTTGGTGCTATGCAGTCATAGTGGTGCATGCCAGAAATGAGTGAATGAATGAATGAACATTTCATGTTAGCAGAGTGAACTGCAATATTATTAATAGTTAATGAAGTTTATCGCTGGTCTTGCTTTCATAATTTTAGAAATGTCTGCGTGTAGTTGCAGTTGGCAGTCACATACTTAAGTATTTCATGCAAAGCTGCACTGGGCGGGTATTCCGAGCTAACAGGCAACTCAAAACTTATGATAAAATGGAAACTTCTTTCGATGTTTTTGTTGTTATTTTTGTTTTTAAGCAGTAGATTTATGTTTGTTGCCATACATATCTATTGCAGGTTCGGCTGCTGACACCGCTGCAGCAGCTGTGTACCATCAGTCATGTTGATGTGCGTCAGCGACAGCTTGAGTGTGTCCTGCAGATTCTTCAGAACAATGCTGAGCAACTCGGTGAAGGCTGGCCACTTGTGCTTGGCATCATTGGTGACGTTACAAATGGTCAAGGGTAGGTCGGCAGAATGTTCAGTTGTCCAGTGTTTTACAAACAGCTGGTCATTGCCATTTGTTGTGTTACAAAGTAGTCATTTGTTTGGCTGTTTAGTATTGAGAAGTGTTGTGTTTGAAAGTCTCTGGCTTTGTTTATGTGCTTTGAGTAAAGGAACGACTTTATGGTGAGTGAGATATGTCACTCTGTACAGAGTGGATTAAAGCCATGACATGTTTATGGCATAGTCCTCTGTTAGTGGGAAAGCCAAAGTGATAAGAATAGTAATATTAGTAGTTAGCATATGGTAAAAACTTTGGGCATTTCATGAACACATTTTTCGTTTTAGGGTACTCAAATTTAGGAGCATTCTTGGTGATGATGTGCTATACAATTCATGTTTTACTGTTTGTCAGGATTGATGTGTTGGCGTCATTGGCATGGTATGTGTGCTGATGTTTGTTGCAGTGAAGGTCTCGTGCGAACGGCATTTCAAAGTCTGCAGCTGATTGTTACCGACTTCCTGCCAACGATGCCTTGCACATGTCTGGCTGTCTGTGTCGATGTTACTGCTAAGTTTGGACTTCAGTGTCAAGACTTGAACATCAGCTTAACTGCCATTGGTCTACTTGTATGTAGCCGTGTCTTTTCTGGCTGTCGATTGATTGTAAACTATCAGTTTAGTGTCACATGTGCTTCTACATTTTACTGATGTGTACAGTTGGGAATCTGGCCTATAGAAAATCCCGTTCAGCAATCCTGAAAGGAGACCACTGGTGATAATGGGATAATAGGCCAATTAAAAAGATACCTGACAGAGAGAGGAGCTGTGATTGTGATTGGTATTGTGTGAAATATTAACAGTTCTCACTGTCATCATCATTTGTTTAGAAACACAATCACTTGCCAGAACTGCGTGTAAGCAGCCATGACAACCTTGACATCCTAACCCATACCTTGACGATCTGCTATCTACAATAATTGACAGTTGTGTTTGCGATCTCCTTCAAAACGGCACAATGTACAGCAGCAAAATTTTGCACGCAAACTTGTGTTGTACCTGTGTATCACTTGGGCTTGGTCTGATGTCAACAGGGTCATCATTGGGAAGAAAATGTACTTTTTTAAACTCCATTTCAGGCCTTGCAGCATACCGCTGCAAGCCCCAAGGTCGCCTATGGTTGGTTGGACTGTGGGTGCGAGTAGGCCAATCTAAATATATGTACCACATATGTACCGTGGGCCGAGCCATGGATGGCAGGGCTATAGACCCGGCCTGTCTAGTAACTGAATATTTGCTAATCTGTATCATTGTTCCTATTAACTGTAAACAGTGTGTGTGTGTGTTAGTGCAGTATGTGACAACAGTTATTGGAGTCACGTTGTGATATTGAGTTCTGAACTGCAGTGTTGTATTCCTACTTCAGTGATGGGCAACTAACTAATTTTTATTAGTTAAACTAAACTAAATTTTTAACTAAAAATTTTTAGTTAAACTTTTAGTTGCAAACTAATTTTCAAAATTAGTTAACTAAACTAAAAAA
>Ga0056131_1000103_pt1 | contig 16554 bp, 13 predicted proteins | sample WorMetLIZISLAND1_2_FD_67480 | JGI IMG/M metagenome (GOLD analysis project Ga0056131, IMG submission 67480) | Marine gutless worms symbiont microbial communities from Max Planck institute for Marine Microbiology, Germany - Olavius clavatus LIZARD... ...
GCTTATATTTGGCTCGCCATAAATTTTATTTGTTTTCAATGTACACGTATGTCATTTTTTCTTAAAAGTGATATTTTCATGATAGTGTCCCTTTAAACTGCAACTGTTACTTGAAGTAACTGTTTGGTGAGTTTACTTGCTCATATATTCATTTCCTCTAGAACTCATCCGTGATCCCGCATCGGTGTTTGTTGTCATTGGGGCGGTGTCTTCAAAAAAAGCCTAAGGCTTCGTCATTTCATATCAGATCAGTATGACATTTGGCAGGATTGTTCTTAAATACATGTCAATTGACAGAGTCTGAATTTTGATATGTCATACTTTCAAGATGGTGACCATGACATCGTCGTAGCTAGAGTAGCAGGCTAGCGGGCTGTCTACAGTTCCTGATTATACCTGCTCTCATAAGAAGCTAGTTATGTTGTTCCTTAGTTCTTCCTGCTCACTTGATGGTAGTGGGCTGCAAATAATGTCTTTGAGCTCCTCACCGTAGACATGTGTTTGAAACTGAAACCCCCAGTGTAGGGCATAATCGGCATAAAACTGATGACCTTTGATGACATTTTGAAATGTTGATGATGTTATCAATTTCTGGTGTTAGGTGGATATACTCCAGATATCTGTGCTGGAATTCACTGATAGACCAGGCTGTCCACTTTTCCATCTGGAGCATTATATTGACGGTCACTACATAAAGTATAACTCAAATTCCGGCTTCGTTGAAGAAAGCCTGCGTCTTACTCCACAAGTAAGAAGATTACATCTTAACTGCTAGTAAATTGATCCGTTTATTGACGACCACTGATTGGCTAGTGTGTTCAAAAAAATTTTGAATAGTCCAATCTGACTGCGGTAACTCTATTACATATATGCCTTACAGTACATAAATAATGTTGGTGGGTTTCAGGAAGGCCATCTTGTCTGTAACAATACTATTCCAGCAGTCTCCAGGGGTTTTCTGAGAGAGACCTTTGGAACTTGGAGGCTAATTTGCAAGAATCTAGTCATCTAGGAAATTTAAACGGTGAAATTACGTAATCCACCAGTTTTTGGCAGCCGTTAGTATTGGTGACAAGGAAAATTGTGATGTGATTAACCACTGTTGCATTGAAGCAGACTAGGATTAATTATGGGAAATCACAAAGCTTCACTCTTGTTTCTGTTTATGTGATGGAAGTAAATGTTCAAGCTTCAAGCCGTCTCCACACTGCTCACAGTGGGCAAATTGGAGATGCAATCCGGCCAGAGATAGCCAGTAAGTTAGTAAGTAGGCAAAACGTAGATTTATACAGCATATTGCATTAAAGAAAACCTCAATGCACTGAATTAGTAAGCCGTGCTTATTGGCAATGATATGTAAGTGTCAATGGGTTCCTGTCTACATGTGTAAATTTGTCAGTGAGACAGAGTGAACTTACTTGCCTCCAGTTTGGTTGTGTTATGAAAGCAGCAAGTTCATCTACCGCACAGATAGCTTGCATCTTGGCTGATCAGTCGTATCATAGTTATGCTTATATGGAAATTTGGGTTTGCGAATTCAGTGTGTTAGCATAATTTCAAATTTCTGGCTACATTTTTGCTGCTGGTAGTGTAAGTCTGTCTTCACTATTTCCCATGCTAGCTGTAATTGCATGGTTGTTACAGGCATTCAGTCACTTCTCGTTTGAGCGCTCAGGTCATCAGCTTATAGTTGTCGACATACAAGGAGTTGGCGACCTGTGGACTGATCCACAAATACATACTGCCACCGGAGATATCTACGGAGATGGTAACCTTGGCACGCGTGGAATGGCTCTGTTTTTCCATTCTCACGCATGCAACGAGATCTGTGTTTCACTGGGACTGTCTAAGTTTGACCTGGCTGTGTCTGAGCAACGCAGTCAGAACGAGTTTATTCGCTTGCAGGTACCACCAGCTGACTGACAAGATAATATTAGTGATAATGATAATAAAAATGATAATTAGGACAGTGTTTATGGTGCTTTGCAAGAGTTCACCCAGAAGCCAAGTGTAGTGGTTAGCATCTGTTGTCGATCAGCGAAGTATGTCTACACCAGGCCCAGTTAGTACTTGGATGGGTAACTCTTGGTATGCAACCAGCCACCATAATATGTCATATTTGTCTAATTTACGTGTATTTTCCCTGTTTTTGTGGATAAGTTAAGTATTGTGAGTACTTACTAACTCTGGTAATGTGAGGTAAATCTGCAGAATTTCCATCAGATAGTAGCTGTGTGTGTACATGTGTTAAGACATTTGTATTCAACAAACTAGCCAAATTTTAATATTAATATTAATTTTATTGTCACTTTAAAAACTTTACAATTATGTACTTTGTATTTTAAATTGTATTTTAGGCTTAGCTTTTTTGCTGTGAAGTGCTGCCATCCAGCATTGTAGGTGGCATTATACACATTTTTGCTGCAGTTGTAATTGTAATTATGTGTGTTGATGTGCAGAAAAATGCAGAGACGAGACTGCGTGGTGTCGAGGAAGTGTGTAGCAGCATCTCGCCAACTGATGGCACCGACTTGGCATTTATCTTTGCCCAAAGAAGCCGCACCACGTCTGCGATGTCGTCCGTCTTGGGTGATGATGAATTCTGTGAAGAAGGGTGAGTCGTATTTCTGTAATATACTTTGTCTGGTCAGGAGAAGAACAAAGCACCTGTCCCAGTGTCCTGCGGCTGTTGGTGCATGCAGTACCTGAATGGTTACCGGCATGAACCTTGGTTCAAATTCCAAGAATTCTCAGATAATTTGTGTTGGGATTTGTTGTTATGGGACTTTATTAGTGTCTCAAACTATCCAATTCCTGTCTTGCATCATTTTGAGTTGCAATTGCATATCGGTCAAAATTCTTACTTTCCTGCGGAGGGAACCCCATTTTGGTGCCCTTGTTTTGGATGAATGTTTGAACCCGTAACCATGAATTAATGGCCCATATGCTTGAGTGATCATTGTACCAGACAATGAGTAGAGCATGTTAGTATCTTGAATCATTTTGACATGGGCAACAGACAAACAGGTCAACAGAAATGCGATAACAATGGCAGCATCATGCATTCTTCACTAATACAAAGTGTGCTATTTGCAGGCATTTCTAGAAATACATAAGATTTGTGGCAACCACCCGTAAGAGGATCTGTGGGTCAGAAGTCCCCTTGGGATCCTAAGGTGAAGCCCAGGTAGTGAGCATGGGGACAGAAGCTGAAGTATTTGCGTAGTTAGTGAAAGCATAGAATTTTCGCTATAGAAATAACAGATATGCAGCTGTTTTGAAATAATACAGCTACTTTCATAAATTCATTAAATGTGTAATCCCAGTAATCAGTGACTGCAAGTCTGAGACCCGTGGCTAATGGTTTTACATCCGCGGCTGTTTCCCCCTTACCACAAGTCTAATGGTGCCCCTGGGTTTGTTGTTGGGCCAGGCGATTAAATGAGAGAGTTACGGTTGCTGTATATCGTAGTGTGGATGATGAACAAGCTAATGATGATGAAGCTAGTGACGAGTACTGCACATCTCCAGCGTCACCGCTGGTACAGCGACAGCGGTCATTTCTGAGCTCCTCTGATGACAGTTTGGCATCAACAGTCACCGATGTAAGTGTGTGTTGATATTACTTTGAATATTTAAGTACATGAGATAAAATTTGTGAATGGATTGGGCCACATAACGCTGGTTGTGCTGCTCAGATTAACTGCCTGTTTGTGTGACCACACTTGTGTCCTCAAACATGGGACAGTGAGGTAAGGTAAGGGAGGAAGCAGCACTGGCAGTTCTTGGCAGATAAGAATGGAGTCAGAATGTGGCCCAATGCATTCACTTGGATGTGGGCTGAATTGTTGTGTGTGCTCATGGTCAAGTACACTGTAAGTTAAGATTTGAAGCCACTATCATGGCCTGAAATGGAGCTGAACGAATTGCAGTCGGAGAAGAATGGCATTGAAGTGCAGCATAGTGTCTATGATGTAGAATGATCTAAGTGAGTAATTACAACTGGTGGCCGAATTGCAATGATTAGTGATTACCATTGTGCTATTACAGCTGTCATCTTAGCATTGATACAGACAGAGCAGAATGGCTTTTGTTAATTAGTGAATCTGAGAGCACATGGCAGAATTTTGACCATTGGTAGTAGTAGAATATTTTGATGGCACGATTAAAACAAAAGTCACTATGGTACTAGTGTGTTGTAGTTTACAATAAACACAACCATTCATGGTGTGATTCGATCTTCAGTCTCCACACATAGTAATCGGGTGTTCTCATTCTTGACCTTTGCACAGTTAGCCTAATGCTAATTGAAGACATCAGTCTTGTCGACACAGGCCTAGGACAAGCTAAAACATACCAGGACGGAAACCATCCATCTGTCCATCATATGGTAACATAGATGCCCTGTAGTAAGTTAATGCAAGTGGTCAGTCTATCACAGATAGACTACATAGGTCTGCAGCCTCTTTTAACCCATAATATGTCACTTGCAAATATTGTGTGTGGTCTTAAAGGCGGCTGTGGCTCAGATACGGTCAGTGACGTGATGACTTTGGTCGGAGGTGGTTGCCCAGTAGTAACTGGTTTTCACTGGGAGGTGTATTGTGTTCTGAGTGAAAAGCTCAGAGTCTGTGCTGATGTTATGAATGGTTGAGAAGATGATGATGTGACTGGTAGGAAGAGGAACGTGCTCGCTTCCACACCACGGCACGAATGAATTCTAGACCTTCATGTGTTGCCAATGAGATCGACTTGAGAAGTTTGCAGTCAAAACTCGGAGCCTCCGTTCTTGGCCAAGTGAGTTAGCCATTGTGCTGTCATATTCATGTAATATTTCTCCAGTAAAGGAATTTTAAGAGTAATAGAAAATAATAGAAAATATTGCAACTACTTTCAGTGCATTTCATACTACTGTCGGCTTTGTAGTTTAGTGGTTAGGGCATTGGACTTGTAGTTAACAGGTGGTAAGTTCAGATTCCCGACTGTCTGCTGCCGTGTTAGTACTTGGATGCGTGGCCGTCTGTGGGCGGGTAAACTTCTCGGTATGTAACCAGTCACCTAGGTCAACTCGACCTTCCATACCTCCGGGATAGGTAAATCGAGTACCAGCCTGTTTGGCTGGGGTTAAGGCAGGGTATGTTCACTTGTGTTGGGTGGCAAGTAACACTATGTAATCTCGTATGGCAAGTGACACCCCGTAGCTGTAGGGTGAAGTTCTGTTAACAGCTATGCACGACCTTTAATCTTTACTCTTCAGTGCAGCTGCATCTCTTTATGGATGTAATTGAAATTGGTCTCATCTTCCACTGTATCTTAAATCACGCCTCTTCTCACTTTCTTATCCCATTTCCTGATTCCTTTTTCATTTGTATGGCAGCGACTCGTCATTTTGGACACTATAGTCATTTTTGTTACATTTACGTTTACATGTTGTGGGCACTTTTGTGCCCTCTAAATGGCTAAACAGCTACAAACCAGCTTTGTTGCAGGTACATCATGACCTTGCCAAGTATCATGAGATGGGACGGTTCATACTTCCTGGATCAGATGATTCTCGTGACTTGGATGCGGCACTCTTCCATGAACAGCAGGCTGCTGAACTGGGTATCAAGGAAGCCGTCGTTACTATGGCAAACATTTACTTGCAGCGATCACGTGACGTTCTTGCCAATATCACCGTTGATGTAAGTAACCAGCATCGTGATTGTGTGTACAGTGTGATGTGGTGTGAGTTCAAGAACTGCTGAGTCCGTCGCAGATGTGAGAAGTGACTAGCTGGCACTGTTGTACCAATAAAAATAAAAAGACGATAATGAACTAAAAATAGAAAACTACACACACGTACACATTATCAGTTGTTGTTTTACCCACCTACTTATTAGGAACTAATCTGGGTTAGGCCACTACCCCACAAGAGACTGTCTTAGGTCTTAGTATTGCTGCTGCAGGATTTTACCGGCTGATTGCATTCCTGTCAGCGACAGTGTCAGAGCCCCGAAGAAATTAAATTAAAATAGAAAACCAAAAAGTGTAATACATTGGAAAAACAGTTACAGTCTGTGAACGCATTTGGTGGTTTGTAGCAGGAAGAATTTGTGAGATGCGAGTCTGAAGCTCCAGTGCAACAGAATCGTTGCAATAGTGATAATTTTGAGAGCGAAGACGATGAATTTCAGTGTATAAAGTCTGATGAATGTTTGTTCTTTAGGCGACACCTGAGAACGAGGAGATTGGCGTGACGTACATGGAAACAGCTGCTAATGCCGGTGATCGAAGTGCAATGATTTATCTTGCAAAAGCATATGAATCTGGAAATGGACTTGGAACTAACAGGTTGGTAGAGTCTGTATATACTAAAATGAGTATCAGCTTTAGGGCTAAGTAACAGTGATGGCAATTGTCACTGGATGCTGAGAGCCCACAGGCAGACTCGTTGTCAAAGTCTGTTGGCTTGGTTGCTATCTACACTATGAAATGAACTGGCTGATCTCTTGCAATGGCTGTGCTATAAAGCCAGCACCATAAACGTTGTCCTGTTGTTGTTATTGTTACAAGATGAAAACGGCCTCAAACGTGCATAAACGTACATGTGTACATAGCACAGTAACTTACTAGTCATGTGATGTTGATTTGCATCATTGCATTTAAGTGGGATGCCACAAGCAGGGTCACATGATCAAGTTACTCTGCTGCAACTACACCACTGTTTTGTCCCTGTTGGCCTTTTAGGGTAACTGACTTGTTTAGCTACATCACAATTTTTATAACATAGATTATTAGTAGTACTAGTAGCAGTAGCAACAGCAGCAGCAATAGCATGTGGGCAGTGGTTCATATTCGTGGTAGAAGATATAGAGAAATGAGAGGTTGGTTCGTGTTTGTTGCAACGAAAAGTTGTTTGAACCCAGCAAACTGAAGCACGTCAAGCTCCATTACAAATGTATGTATCTACTCAACTTGGCTGTTTTGGCAGAGAGCGTTCGTATGCCGATGCTGTGGATTGGTACGAGACAGTGGTGAACACTACCAATGAAGATGATGGCGGGGAATTCGATGCTGCGATGGATGACCCAATATACCAGCTACAAGCTGTCATGGCCCAGCTGTACCTTGTCGGTGGATATGGTCTTGAGAAAGATCCTTCATATGCAGGTGTGTTCAACTGTGTTGATGACTTTTACTTTTGCTATTACTATTAACTAATAATAATTTTGATTTTGCTGTTTTCAGTGTGTGACCTACTGCATGTCGCTATTATCATGTGCATAAACTACAGATTTTTAGCGGATTATAATCGGCTGATGGCATGATACTGTCGTCTGTCTGTGATGCTGTGCACTAGGCTAAACGATGCATCCTACTGCAAAAGTGTCTGAACAAGTAAATAGGAAGTGCCATCTTGGGAACATGATTTTACAACTTACCCCTAGACAGACCCTGTGCCATCCCACCTCTTGTACCGTAGATGTTGGTGCCATGTGGCAAATAAGTTAAAAGCATACTTAGGGCTCTGTTACTAATTTGCCTAATTTCACCTTAAGTCCACTTTTACTACACTTGGTTATGACTTCCGTGTAATTAAATGCATGCAGTACAATTGGCTTTCTCAGCGACAGCTGCACTTCTTGTTTTGAAGTCCTGTAGAGAGGATACTTTGGAGAAGTTACATTAAATAAGAATGGGGAGATTGAAGTTTGCGACTTGAATATCAGGCACCCTGTTTCTCAGCAGTAGCTGAGCTTAATATATTAGTGTGCTTCTTAGATTTATGTTGTCCTAACATAAGTGAACTTAGTAGGCTTATGTTACTCACTACCAGTCTGTCTGTCAAATGTAGTGTATTAGATTGGCATTGGGTGTCAAGAATTGCATTTATTGATCTTCTGCATTGGAGTCTTAACAGTATTTTTTTTTCAAAAAAATGATATCAAAAGCAACAGCAAGCCAATTAGTAAGTAAACCATCTAATAGATGTTAAGATACTTGTGGCTTGTTGGACACAGGTGAGCTGTATACAAGTGCGGCTGAGGGTGCAACTGGAGCTATGAAGGGTCGTCTTGCCAGTAAATACTTCGCACTTGCAGAAGAAGCATGGGCACAGGTTGAGTAGAAGTTGTACAGCGCGGACTGCTGCCGAATAAGTGCATTTGACAGAATAATTAATATTTGTGATAATTGCTCAACTAGTACTAGATATCACATTTTTACTGTTCACCTTGTACATATGCACAAAACCAGTCTGTGTGGATTTTTATACTTGCTTGCGGTACAATTGTATCCTGTGTTTTTGCTTGCCTGACTGTGATTTTCCCAAAGCCATCTGATGTGGACATTGCTTGTGATTTGTTGCCATATTCCACGACTCATTTATTGTTATTGACAACACACGCTTGTTAGTTACTGATTTTTGTTTTGTATGCTGACCACAGAATATGCTGGGTTCTCGGAAGGTCACAAAGAAATTTCTGGGATTTATTAGAGCAGGCTTTTACAGTCCAGATGCCATTGCTGGCACTCAGTGGTGTCAAAGCGTTGAAAGCAAACTTCTCGAATGCGATTTGCTATTTGTTTTATTGTTTGTTTTCTTGGCATGTTGGGGTTGGCTAAGTGCTGTTCTTGGCCAATTTGTTTGTGTCCAAGATAAGGAATATTGAATGACAGCCGTGCAAATTTGAAGACAGTATTAACAGTAACAATGATAACGTTGAGTGTGAAGATGATATTACACAAAGATGACATTGCCAACTATAAACCGCAACATATGACATTATTGACAAACCTACTTCCTATTTTCGTTTCACTGGGCAATTTTTCTGGATGTACTCCTTGTCCTCAATAGTGCACTTTTGGCAGTTGTTGAAGTAGAAGTTTCTAATGGCCTTTTCTGGTCACTTATCCAACACCATCAAAGCACTGGCAAGTTCCATGTTTATCAACAAGGCATGCCTGTTGACTGTTCACACTGGTAGTTCAGCAGAATGTTTATGGTACCACATATGATATCCTTCAAATTGTTGGGAAAAACTTGGATGTTATAATTGTACACAAAAAATGATAATTGTTTCAAGTGTGTATGCCAGCACACGTCCATTATTCACAAATAGAACAAAGACATGCACTACATTCAGTAGCGGAATGTGCATTGCAGTTTTACTAGTCAAGTATATATACTTGTGTTATTAGCAGTTCTGACTGCCTTCCATTTTGTGGGTTATTGTTATATGTGTATTGTGCAGCATGAATTACCAGTAATAAGTTTAGAACATCTCTGTGACAGTGTCGTTTTTGTTATTGGATCAGGAACTGATCCCATATCGCTACCAATGTTGTTGTTGGGGCGATGCTCTTCAAAAAAGCCTAAAGCTCCGTCATTTCAAGTCGGATTGGGATGAAGTTTGGCAGGATTATTCTTCAATTAAATATGCATTGATTGGTGGAGTCAGATTTCTCTAATATGACGTCATACTTTGTATGTGGCGGCCATGACGTCTGTCCACTGTCTTTTGCTGCATAATCAGTGCATATACTGCAGCGTCCGCCAGCTGTCTTCTAGCCCATTGAGCGCACGTGGCGTCATGGGTTCGCTGTATGCACTACAGTTCCTGATCCATTTGTACATTTGTACTAGTTTTAACGTAATATTATGCATTGTTTGAAATTCAGAAATGTTAATTGTAAACATTTCAATTCTGTGCAAACTTCACTTCTTTCCATGGCATCTGCTATTTTGTATATTCTGAGCATAGTTCTAAATAACCATCTCCTGATACATTTTTCAGTATTTCATGACTTGAATTTTTTTAACCTTATAGGTCACACTATTGTTGCTAACCATTACCAATGAGGCATATCGTTTTAGACAGCTCTAAAATGAAAACTAGCTGGCATTGAGTCATATGCAGGATTTCAGAATAATTGAGCCTGCAGTGCAGATTCGCCAGTTTGTAGCCAAATAACATTTAGTGCCACAGAGTACAGAAATAACTAAGTGGTTTATTCACATGGACAGACTTTGTGTTGTATGATGCAGTATGTGTTGCGTCCATTCATTTAGTTGCTTGTCCTTCTTACGTATTTTTGCTCTGTAGTAGAATGGACAGAGGACATGTGTACCGGTAGTTAACTTAAAGAGATGTGTACCAGACCTTTGAACAGGTCTTTATGATTTAGCCTGTTTCAACCTGGTCTGGCTAGTTTTCCTGCTGGTATTCCAGGCTGAGCTGTCTGGATTTCCATAACCATTTTCCAAACAATCCAGATCTTATCGAACAAACTAATACCATCATTTCATTGCTATGTACATTCACTTTGAATACATTAACACTGAATATTCATAGTATTTCTAACACTGCACATTCTGTTGTCACCTTAAGACTTATCTTTTTTGAATTTAAGGTGATATTTCAACAGTTCTGCATAGAGACTGATTTAGAGTATGTACGTTGAATCCTAAGAAACTGGTTTCCGTCTCCTTGCTATCTGTCATCAGCCTGGCAGAGATGCTGGTTACTCTGTTGCCTTATGTCCATGTGATAATTTATTGTAAGTGTAATTTAACATGTCTTCTGCAGAAGCCGCAGTTACTAGGAACTGTGCATTGTTTTCTGTAATGGTGACTTAGCTCGATACTCTGTAGTCTCTGTTTTGTATTTAAATGCTAAATTTGTTGACTTGAAATATTTACAATTAGTTTTGTCTGTTATTTGGCTGGAACTCCAGTCAGTTGCAGTCACTTATTGGATAAATGTGTGTAGCTTTGCTGAAAACCTTACAGCTTTTAGGTTTCATTTTATTTTTTGTTCGTCTTTATGTACAGAATAACTGCAGTCGAAAAAAGGAGTTATAGCTAGAGATGTTTGTCGGTCCCAATTATGGCCACCATCTGCACTGTAGATTAGTGCCGTAATATGCATTTTATTCCACGTTCTTTGCCTTTTACTTTTACATTGTTAAGACTCTTAACACTGGACAGTTTTGCGTGATGGAGTTGTTTAAGAGCCTTCAGGCTGTTATCTGTTTGTATTTTCTCACAGGTTGACCCCATTTTTCTGTGGTTGAGTCATGTCTGCTGCAATTTTTGTCTTTTGCATACATTTTAATTGCCTGCTTTAGCTCACTTTTTTTAAAGATTTATTAGATAACATTATGACCATGGACAGGCAGGGATGTTAAGTCGTTAAGGTCTTGGCCTCAAGGCCAGAAAACCTGGCCTTGGCCTCAGAACAGCTGGCCTCGGCTTCGTTAGTAGTATGGCCTAGGCCTCGTTCCATCTGGCCTCAAAGCCTCGTTTCATATAGGTCATTTTTGCATTAATGTTAGTTCATTCACTGCTAAATGATATATGATAATGAGACTGAATTTTGATGTTATGAAATGTAATGAGTTGACTTGTAGGCTGTAACCTGGTTGTAATCTGAACTGGTGCCATTTAACTGTTACACGGATCTTGTGTTCGTGTAGTGTGATTAGGTGATGACGTTACTGTTGCTTTTGCATTTCCATTAGTTTGTGGCCTCGACCTTGGCTTCGTGATGTCTGGCCTCGGCCTTGGTCTCGCTCTCTGTGGCCTTGGCCTCACTGTGTGGCCTGGCCTTGGCCTTGTCAGCTCATGGCCTCGTTAACAAGCCTGTGGACAGCAGCGGTGATCTGAGGTGGTTTGTCTCAGAACAGAAGATATGTGTGAATTTGAAGGACAGAGGTCTGGGGAGGGACTATACCCCACTCCAGTGAGGTCTATGGGCTGAAATTGATGTTCGTGCAAATGTGGTTTTGGGCATATTTTTGTCCTTGGGTGAACATTTGAAATTTAAAGTTCTATGCTTGAAGACAGTTCTGTGTGAATTGATAATTTTGTTAAATTGTGGGTGTCCAACCAGTACAGGACACCCCCTTTGTCAAATATTGGGTTGGTATGGACACTAAAGACACCCCAAGGAGTGCCGTCTGTGTCCGTGGATATTGCACACCTGATTTTGTTGTTAGTATTTTTTGTGCGAAGAGTGTTGTGTTATTTGCTTGCCGAGTCCATCTTTGCGATACCTTTTTATTTTGGTGTTATTTTGTGTACAGCCATGCTGTGTGTGTCTTGAATATTCATCTTTTACATGGTAGTTTTTATGGCATTAAATGCACATTTAATTTGTAACAGTAAAGATGTATGGCACCATTGGTGTGGCCAGTGCGTGTGTACATAATGTCAAGCACTAACGCTATTATTGCTGTGTTCTTCCACTTTTTGATGTCACAGCTAATGTGGCTAGCTTTTTAGTGTTATCACTGGAAGATATAATTTGAGTATAATTCGAGTTTTTTGGCGATGCTAATAACAAGTAAATAAATGTTCTTAATGAGCAAGGCCAGAACCAGACTTTGAGTACGAATGCTGTAGCTTATAAACCTATGTAATAATAATAATAATAGCAATAACATATGCTGTATGTTTGCATCACGTGTATTGTTATTCTTAACTGAAATATGTAGTTAAATGTTTGTACGTTAAGTGCGTGCCGAAGGTTAATGTAGCTATTTTATTCTTCATAGAGTAAGACATTTATTAAAATTTTTGGTATATTGTTATGTGTTGCCATTATTGACTGATTATTCATCACAAATGTGCAGTGCTTCACCACATGTTTAACACTTACATGGTTTATTCATAAAAAGATCACTTCTGTTTAAATACAGCTGTTTAAAACAAGTGTGCGTAGCACATAATGCAATACAATATACTGTGTATGTACAAATTCTGCTGCACTCTTGTATATTTCTTCGTTAATGAATGGGCCGAGCAGCACCGACTATTATGGGGGTGACACACCCTCAGGAATCTGGTACCAGAAACTTGCAATATATATTTCAGCAGTTGTTGAGATAAACAGACTCAATACCCACAATATTGTGTTTTGAAAGTTTCTGCTACCAGAAATTGCATGAACTTGCATCAAATTTTTATGCAAGAAACTAGTGCAAATTTCTGGTACGAGATTTCCTAAGTTAACTGTCACAACCCTATTAGACCAAACCAGTGGATTTCCACCATGCTCGTGACCAGCCACGCCTTTGCCATTTTATTATTACTCAGCAGCCCTAAATTTGATGCTCATTTTACCATCCTGTGGAATGTAGAAGGCTGACTCGACGTAGGCACTGTAGTGAGGTCTGCTAAACTCTACTGAGTGGTCCAAAAAAGCGGTACCCCCAATTTTAATTTTGTGATAACATCGATTTTAACCATTTTTTCACTGTTAGAACGAGCAATTTATGACGCATAATAGTAATACTATGCCTGCCACCTCACCTTTCTTCTGTAACCACCCTACCTAGCAAAATGCACACTGCTGATGTATAATATCAGTGTACTTTACTCAAAGCAGTTTAGTAGTTATTACATACATGCTTTCACAGCATGTATGGAATTCACAGCAATGCTTTTTGTCTAACATGGACAAAAATTTAACACAGTAGAATTGCTGAAGACAGCAATCAGGAGTATCAGGAGTTGACTCCGCTCTCTAGGATTTGTACACGTATGGCTCATACAGGAGTCCCATATTTTCAAATGGGCCGAGATAGTCACCGACTGGCAAAAACTATCACAACATTTCATTGGCAGTAGCATCAACAAGTGATGTCGTGGTCTTGAATGTGTTGTGAAGAATGACCGTGGACATGTCGAACAGAGCAATCTCGCTTGAATAATGGCATTTATTAAGCATTACTGTTACATAAGATTGCTTATGGACCATTAACATCAGTAAGTCAAACATGTAGCGTCGATATTAGCAGCAGTATGTGTTAAAACACATACTACTGCTAGTAGTGCAGGTGGCAGGCGCAATCTTACTTTTATGCATCTTGAACTTCTTTTTCTAGCAGTGAAAAAAATGGCTAAAATCGGTACACATTTACGGAAGTTATCGCAAAATTAAAATGGGTACCTCTTTTTTGGACCACTCTGTATATAATCACAGCAGTTGTTGAGATAAATGGACTCAATACTAAAATAACCACATGCAGGGAGTAGTGTATTCTGATTTGAGATTCAAATCGATTCACGTTTTAAAAAATCTGACCTTTTGGTTTGAGACGTGACGTCACAACATTCCTTATCATCACTGATCATTCCAAGTACCAGTATCATTTTTACTGTGATCAATAAGTCTAGTCTAGAGCCTTCCTGTAGCATAACTGCCAGTGTAGGAATATGTAGGCTAACAGATTGGATGAATCGATTCAAATCTGAATTATTTTTGGCGAATTGGACTGCATTAGCAGGGAGCACTAACACTAGATCACTGCAGCATGGTCCTATTTTGTCCATTCCTGTTGTATCTCACTGTACTGCATTATCCAGGTCTCACGTCATCCTCGCTGATACAAAAAATTTAAACAACAAATCGTGGATTATTTAATTTGTTATTATATATGCACACTGCACGTTTCACATTCACGTTATTACATGTTTAAACTGCAACAATTACACTGCTACTCAGTAGTGAATAAACGTTGTATTTTTTCTTTGAATTATATGTACGGTAGAAGGTTGAGAACCGAAGAACTGTTTACATAACAAATTGCAAGTCACTACTGGAACACACAAACATTATTCTGTTTTACAGATAACATTCTGACACGAGCATGATGACAACGTAGAATCGCAGGATGGCGACACTCGTCGAATGACAGAAAGCGAAACGTCAATAGTAAGAGCAACAAGCAGCAGCCATACTGGCACAACAGCAAATGCTGCTGCCATCATGCTGGCATACTCCACTCGAACACAGATTAAAATCTGTACAGCAGTTTTAAACAACACACACGTGACAGAGTAGCTTTTTTGTAGCATCGAGCGTCCACTAGGATCATTGCCCGTCGCACAGTGCCGAAGAATAAAGATGGAAATATAAGTGATCATTATCACGTCCAGAAGCCACATTGGGATGAAAACTATGAACCAACTCCACACGACTTTTTCATCCAGTCGTAACACAAGCAGGACAATGAAAAACACTAGGAAAAACCACACACAAAGAGCACGAGAATTGACTGTCATTGTGCTGCCACGTATCTACAAGCAACAATGCAATAGCATCTCGCTGAAAGTAATTGTGTAAAACCATCATATAATGAATGGTTTAAACTAGCAAACACTTTGTTTAAAAAACAGGTACTTGAAAATACTCATTAGACTAATTTTTTAGAAGTAGAGCAGGGGTAGGCAAACTGCAGTTCGCGGGCCACATGCGTACTGCGGGCAAAATGTTACTTTGTTGGTCCTTGCATTCGTTACATATGTACGTCCTCTTTTAGAGTATAATTGTGTAGTGTGGTCTGCTGGTCTTGTGCGTGACATTAACAGGTGCAGAGGAGATTTACTAAGAGACTACGGGACTTTCGTAATATCTCTTATGCTGAACGCTTAAAGCTGTTAAACTTGGATACTTTGGAAGATCGTAGGTTAAAGTCTGATCTAATTTATTGTTACAAAATCATGTTTGGCTTGGTATGTGTTAACAGTGATGAATTTTTTGAATTGGCTACATCTCACACCAGGGGTCATCCCTTTAAATTGTATAAGCATTTTAGTAGCAGCTCTGCACGTTCTTCATTTTTCAGTGAGAGGTTGATTAATTGCTGGAATCAACTTCCAAATTCATCTGATTTTAGTTCTTTGCATAAATTTAAAAATTCGTTAAATGCTATTGATTGTAGTCTACTGACTGGTTAAACTCACCTTACTTAAGTAAGTAAGTAAGTAAGTGTTCTTCTAGGGCGCAGTTAACAGTGGTCACACTGCGCCGGTGGCCCTACTGCCGAAATAAAAATGTCTTCAATGAACGCCTAAATTGTCCATATGACAGTCGAGGTTGCTGCAAATCAGGTGGCAGACTGTTCCACAGCCGCGGTGCCGCAGCAGCAAATGTTCTGTCGCCGAAGGTGCTCTGAGTGTGACCGACGGCCAGTGTTCGAGTGTCGGCAGAACGCAGTCGGGCATCGGTGACGAGCCGGCAATCATCAGCCAAGTAACTCGGGATGTGCCCAGACAGCGAATGGTGAACAAGCGTGACGATCTTAAAGTCGACGCACTGCCGCACCAGAAGCCAGTGCAACTGATGAAGCACTGGTGTGATGTGATCATATCGTCGTGTGCCGGTGATCAACCTGGCGGTAGCATTCTGTACAGACTACAGGCGTCGCATCAACTCGTCGGATATGCCGTAGTAGAGCGCGTTACATGAGTCCAGGCGACTGATAATAAACGCCTGGACCATCGTCTTGGTGGCATCCATCGACGAGCAACGGACGGCTTGACGCAGTTGTCGCAGCTGATAATAGCCGCTCCAACAAACAGAGGCGACTTGCTCTGACAGAGACAGTCGGCTGTCGATCACCATGCCCAAGTCGTGCGCCGACTGCTGAACCGGAATGGTTGATGACAAGACAGGCACCTCGTCAATGTCGAGCCTGGCGAGCATCTGCTGAGAACCCAGCCACATGACCTGCGTCTTGGTGGGGTTCAGACGAAGACGACTGGCTTTGAGCCAGGTGCCCATG
>Ga0056131_1000107_pt1 | contig 16276 bp, 5 predicted proteins | sample WorMetLIZISLAND1_2_FD_67480 | JGI IMG/M metagenome (GOLD analysis project Ga0056131, IMG submission 67480) | Marine gutless worms symbiont microbial communities from Max Planck institute for Marine Microbiology, Germany - Olavius clavatus LIZARD... ...
ATCAGATCGTCAAGTCTACACACTTATGCTTCCTCAAACAGTCACTTTTACGCTCATCGTTCACTTCACGTACACATTTCGCTAATTCACAATATGGCGCTGCTCGATCAAACGATACATAGATAAGTCATGCCACAACATAGGAAAGTGAGAAGTTGCCACAATGCTGTTAACGAAAAGTGCGGGAATAGTGATAAGTGATGCGCCGGTACGAAATTTAGAGGGATTAGGCCGTCTACAATAACAGATTTAACATACACATCGCTGTTAAAGGCGATTATGTTGAAAAATAAAGTAAAAATTTTGCTTATGTCACTTCTGCTTCATATCGAGTTGCGGAACTTTTTGAACGCCCCTTGTATAAATATCGTTTATTAAGGTAAATTTTTACCGTGCGATGCTACGTAGAGCGCGGTTATGAGATTGTATGTCGTCTGTCTGTATGTATGTCCGTCTGTGACGTCGAGGTATGTTTTTCACACAGGCTGGAATACTTCGAAAATAATTTCACGGCCAAATAGCTTAAGCTCCCTGCTCATATTAAGCCCAACGTGGGCGATCTGGTGCAACGGGAACACCCTCAAAATTGGGGTGGAAAAGGGGTGGGGTCAGGAGCACATACAAGCCCAAATGGTGCAAGACAGGACCAAGGTCACTATTACGGACTAATGTAGGAAGTTGCACACGCGCTTTCGATTTGTGCCAAATTCAATGACCTTGGATGACCTTGAACGGCTGAAACGTCACTCTTGCAGAAATAAACAAAATTTACGGAGCCCGCCAGAAAAATTTGAACGAAGATAGATCCATACTATTACAGGGTAACCACTTTCCAGACCACATGAAATTCCCTGACTTTTCCAGTAGAGGCAAGCAATGATTACCCGGTATCGAGTGTTTACCGATATGGTCAACAGTCGTTGTTTTATATTAACGAAAAACAGGGTGAGGCCAGATAGTCAATTATTTAACAGTTGGGGTTGAAACAGCTGGGGAAGGGGATGGGGTGTCCCCCTCCACAGCCGACTAGAGGTCTGGGGAGCGTCGTAAGCTCCCCCAGAGGGGTCCGGGGCAGAGCCCCGGCCGAAAAAACGAGTTTTGGAGTATTTAGAGCTTGAAAAACCCACCTGATTTCACTTCCCCTGACTTTTCCCTAACTTTTTCCATTTTCCCTGACTTTTCCCTGACCACTTTGGAATTCCCTGACTTTTCCAGGTTTTCCAGGTGAGTGGTCACCCTGTGCCTAATGATAAAACAGATTCAGAGGAATAAGTGACACATAAACACCTAGGATTGTAATAGAGTGCAACTTTGTCCAACAATAGTTTCTGCTTAAACTACAACAACCAGTCAGGTGAGGTGTTAAGCCACGGACGGGCTAAGAGCCGCAGTTCTAACATGTAACAATGCAATGTCATCAGTTACAATACACCGCAAAATGCAAACAAAAACAAAACAAAACTATGGCCGTTACGGCGCAGTGGAAGAACTGCTAATAATCAGCATAATTAAACAAATTAACAACAATTAAAGTACAGAACACAACATCGTTGTCATTAACACACTTGTCTGTAAGAGCACTCAGAAGCATTAGTGTTGAGACATCAGAAATTAAGCATTATGCATAGCCAACAGTCATGACTGAATTAATGAGTCAGTGACTAGCACCAAATGGTCACTAGAAGGCTGTTCGTATATCACAAGGCACTGCATTATACCACATTAACTGTATGAGCACCTGGCTCCAGTATCTGCCATGTATTTCCAGTCCTTCAGTCATCAGCTTCTGTCTATCGATTCCTTGCGGACAATATTACATCTGTTCATGGTAAGTGACAGCCAAACAGTTTACAGATGTCCTGTGGCAGACTCGTGGCCACGACCTACGCTGGCACGCCGTAACAGTCGACGGCGACGTCGCAATCGACACGGATGCATGCAAGTCCGAACAAAGCACAGCAGTCTGTATCGCCAAGCACCCGGCGGTCGTCGTGTGTTCAATGACGAAGACTGGCTGTTGTTAAGTGACACGCGAGACTCAACGACCGACGCTTCTGTTCCGTATGTCGTCGACCTCTGAGACCACATCGCTTGTAACTGTGTACGATGCTGCGGTCTCCGCCACCGGCAGTCCCACCATGCAACACGGCGTGATTTCATTGGCAGTGGTGGAGGTGAGTGCTGCGGTTCGATGCGGCATATGGACGCTATAGGAGCGGGAACAACGGCATCGATTGAAGGATAACAATAGTCATGTAAAGTTGACACATCAACAGCAGGTGGTGGTGTTGTTACTGCAAGTCGAACATAAGATCCTGCAGTATCATAGCTGTCGGAGCTGTTGTAGCTTGGCACGTTCACAGACCCAAGTCCACTATCTGCCAACTTCTTCCCAATGTCCGTATGTGTCCCTCTGAAAAGATTCACATCTGGTGCATATTTGGGCTGTTTTTTGCTCTTAACAGCAATCTGTGTTGCTGGTGGCATAGCTTCTTCAGTAAAGTACACATAGTTGAAAGTGGTACCTCCAGCATCTGGTGACGCATGGCTCAACAGTGAAGAAGGATGTGGTACGACAACGCTGGCTGACGATGTGGCAGCTGGCTGCTGAAGACTGAACAATGTCGACGGATGGTTGTGGATGGTAGCCACTGTGTGAGGAGCGCGAGGAGGAACGGGTGGCAAGCCTGAAGATTGGGTGCGCTGGACCAGCCTGGGCTGCATTGCCGGTGGTCGTGGCGGAACAGCACAGAACGATTGAGAAATAGCAGGCTTTGAACGACTTAAAGGTGGCCTTGGTGGCACTTGTGGTAGTTTAGGCGGCAATTCTGGTAAAACTTGTTCCAGCTCCGATAGGCTGATGTCTGAATTTTTTTCTGCTGCGGACAATGACTCGGATTCTTTGTGGGCTGCTCTGCAGGATGCAAGAGTCATATCTGCCACAGTCACTTGTTCAACTGCTGTTTCTGTTTCAGGATCTGTTCTTGGCTTCTCAACTTCTGCTATGATAGTGAACGTCTGAAATTCACAACAACTTTTCATAAGTAACTTTAACTGCATTAATGCACTGAGACAATCAGCAAACCAGACAGAAGTAACATGCTATATTCTACTGCAACTAGATCAACAGTACATACTATTGTAGTTCAACTCTGAGCAACTACATATTACTTCTAGTAAAAAGGATGGACCAAAAGCCACATCACAGAATGTAACAACAAAAACTGCACAAATCTTTCTCTTCAGCAAACACTTGGTTCATGATTTGTACTCCAGGAACAACAGAGTATGTCAGTGGCAGATTTATTAAATTAACCATCACTCAGTATCAACACTTTCGGCTTAGTTATCCTTCATGGTAACTAATAAACATTAATTACATAGATTCCTTATTTAAATACAAACTTTAAGTCCAAACTACTTCTTTCATATTATCATATTTCATATTTATTCATATTATCTTTGACCCAACAATGCTGTGACAGTGACACAACAGAGTTGCATTAAATCTTTTTTACTGAACAATTCCGATCCTTCCTTAATACATGACCATACCATCAAGCTAAACTGCAACATCGCGATTATATATTACATTACATATTATATTACTTAGCTTCTGTCACAATTCCACATGTCACCATTCTTTAAAGGGTATAAAAATACAGTAATGTACTTTCATCTCAATACATTACCTTTGACATATGTGTATCCTCGGGAACCGAAGCTTCATTGCGAGGCGTTAGCAACATTTCTGAAACATCCACAGCAATAAGAAAAGACAAAAATTAACTACTAACATGTACTCTGTATTAACATCAATGCCACATCAATGTAAACATATTTCCTGTGAAAACAACCCACAGTCTAAACTTGTACTTGAATCAGAACAACATCAGCAGTTTCTGCAACAGCTCAACAAAAATTCAGACAATCTGCTAGGAATGCTTATGCAAGTCTTGACGCTGAGATCTGCACTGCAGCTAATGTAATTCAATTAACATGCCTATGTCCATATTAGACAGAAGTACACTTCATCCTTCCAGCTGTCCTTCCTACATCCTACAGTCATCAACGCAGACACTACCATCTGCACTACGCCTCATATTTGTCATGTACTCGGACTGTGCATTATGGTCCATGCAGTTTCCGTATCACTGCACCCCAGGTTTGGAACATCTTGCCATCTCACCGCAATGACATAAACATTAGCCCAGAACAGTTCAAACCAGGCCTCATTGTGCAAGCCAAAGCGTCATTTAAGCGGCGCTTTACAAATGCTAGATTTGATTGATTGATTGGTATTTGCACGATTCATACACTGTAAGATACATAAAACAGTCTAACAGCAACAATCTGTTATTTTGACCACTTTACACAACAGTACAACCATGACGATAACAGTGCAAGTGAGTAGTTACAGATCCACTTGTTTGTCATCACTGACTGACTGATGCAATACACTCCATTAACTAGTTTACTTTCAATGTTGATTTAAGAAAGCTGAACAAGTACCTTCAGGCCTGCACTCATGCCTCAGGGCTCCAACGCTGCGCTTTACGGTCTTAGCAAACGTGTTGGCCTCTGATGGACTCTGAAATGTAAGGCCGTAACTGCAACTGCCCGTCTGCCAGTGATGAAACGTCGGCGTGGCGCGACTGTACGTCAGATCATCAGACACCGTGCAGAATAGCACCAGCTGAATCAGACAACCACGTGTACATATACCTTTACAACCGGCTAACACGAGCTCACACTTTTTAAACGCCATTTTCTAGCTATATCTCATTCTCCGCCATTACCCTAACCTGAACATCCTCTACGGGAAGGATCTCATCACAGCCTCCTTCATACAATCCCACCAAGTCTCCTTGGAATGTTGACATAAAATTTCATATATTTGTTATCAATTTCTACACATATAAAAGTGCCAAGTGAAGATTTTACATGTCCATCGCTCACTGAGAGATCTTGTCCCAGATTACCTGCAGTGCTTGTAGTCCACAAAAATAAATGCTTTACTGAAAAAAGCCAAGAAACTTTCGATGAATGTAATAAATTGATTCTTGTTTACAAGTTAGTTTACATCACTCAGACATGATAAACAACGTTACTGAGCTGTTTTTTTTCAGTCAGTGTTAGTCTTTACAATATGAAGAATTCTGAATGTGCAAAAAATCTCAAATGGTCACACAAAACATGCTGTAACCTCACTAACCTGGCAATAGATAATTAGACAAAAAGTTCCACTGGCATTATGAATTTATTAACAAATACGTAAAATTTTGTGACAAAATTTCAAGTGGATGGCAATTTTGCCACATGTACAGATCTGTGACAATGGTAAGTTTCTTAATTAATATTCTTAAATTGTTAGATGCAGACAAGACAGATAACCAATAACCATGCAGTCTTTTCAGGCAGATAAAACGATGTCATTTTTGCACTAGTTGACAAATGTACCGGTATACTTATTCCATGCACAGATGCTTGGTTAGTCATGATGTCAAAGTTCTAACCATTAATAAACTGTGATTTATGCAATTCCTAACAAAGCAGCATCGCACATAAATGAGCAAACCAAGAGAAGAGGTCCATTAAATGGCCTTAATGAAGGTCAAAACATTACGCTCACATCCTCATGCTGTGAACCGGCTTCAGCCTACGCCCGTTACTATGTTTTTGGTTAATAGATGCTGAACAGGCATGCAGTTTCATCACATCATTATATATGACTCATACTATTATTACCTCTGTTCTTGAACGTTACACTCCAGCTCGTACATTACGTTCATCTGACACTAATCTGTTGTCTGTGCCTCGTGTCCGTACATGTTTTGGCTCTAGAAGTTTTTCTGTAGCTGCACCCACTATTTGGAATTCTCTTCCGTCTGACATTCGTAATAGTTGTTCAATAGCTTTCTTCCGTCGCAAACTAAAAACATTTTATTTTTCAACGTCTAGCCATGTCTAGTGCCCCCTCACTCCTCACCCCAGCGCCTCAGATTCGGCGAGTTACTCGCCCACATCGTGCGCTTTATAAATTAAATTTACTTACTTATTTACTTACTTACCTTCTTACTGGATAGGCATAATTTTGAGGCATAATTATGATGCTTGAGTGTAATAAAAATGTGACGATGACGACGATGACGATGATGATAATAACAATAGTTCTAAAATTTGCTGTGCTAATGTTATGACGACAAGCAGCCATTCTAACTACCGGCCTGTCTAGCCTGCATAGGCTCCTACGCAGTGCACTGGTACTCAAAATATCTCTGCACCGACTTACATCATTCTCTTTGCGGCCGATGATGTAATATGCTTCGGCGTGGTCAATGACGTCATCAGACGTAGCAGGTACTTGCGATAACTCGACAACGCTCATGCCGCCTCCGTACAGCGGCCGCCACAACCCTGTACCTTCATCGCGAGACATAACCTGTGCTCGCGCCCGGTACAGGCTCTCCAGCCTAGCAACGGTGTCCCTGTCACAACCACACAGCAACATACAGCACACACTTCTTCATTATGCCACTCCCGCGCCCTCAATGGTAACGTTATACGTCCATTGTACATAACGTTAACACTCACACTAGGGCCAGGGTATCGAGACTTCTCTGGGCCCGGCCTGGGACTGAGAATGGGGGTAGCCTACAGCAGGCGCCTTGAGTACGGCGGCCCGCCCCAGAATGTTTTTTATTATTATTTTTGGGTCTCAAAAAGCGTATTTTGGTGCGTTATCCGGCCCTGCTGACGTACATACACTAGACGGAAAATGTTAAGTAATTTGTACTTACCCTGGTGGGCCTATCTGACCTGTGGGCCTGGGCCCGTCCGACACATGGCTGATATTCCTCTGGTTTGCACGCACCGTTTTACCATCATTTTCGAGGGCTCAGTGCTCTGATGCTGATGACTGGGTATCAGGAAAGGGCATCTGGCCTGTGAAAAGTCCTTCAAGACTTCCCACAAGTGACTTTTGGGAGCCGGCCTAACCCGGAGTTACCGTAGAAAAACTGGGCGATAAATCAAAATGTGTAGTAGTAGTAGTATTCTTTATTGGCGAACTCTATGATGGAGCGTTGCAGCACTGACGAGTTGAAGCCACACGTCCCTAACTCTTGCTTTCCTCCAAGCCGTGTGGATCCCGCAGTTCAAAGGACTGAAGGTCATCATCCATTCAATCGACTGTCCTCACTCAGCCAGGTAGTTCTCCGGTGACATACAGGCCTTCTCCAACCAGCAGGTGGTCTAAGTGCGGCAGCAATGACACGGTGATCGTCCTGCTCGGGAGCGGTACGAGCAAGGTGTCCAAAGAAACGCAGCCGGAGCGACTTAATCTGTGTTTAACTGTAATAGGCGGTAGTCGTGGTCTCCCAGAGGTTTCATAAATGAAACCTTTTCCTTTTGAATTGCTGGGCTGGCACTGGAAATTGCTAGTTTAAGGGTGGTATGGGATGGGCCACAAAACGTGTGTGGGCGTACACTACTGCTATCATACACCAAACACTACATTACGACCACAGCACTCTGTCACCGCGTGAGGGCGTGAGGCACAACTTAGGTGCACAGTGCACTGCCTTCCTCTGGCGACGACTCTCTCTCACTCAGCAATTAACCTTTCAAGTCCTATATCATTTACAGTCCCCACCATTCAACAGACAGTGACGATGGTGACGATATTTCTTTTCAATATTTCAGCCACGGACACGCACTACTGGCAGGCCTTTAAGCGATATAATAATGACTGCATAATTAATTATTTCAGTCACATAGTTTTAAGTGCATCTGGTTTTTAAAGGAAAATGCTCAACATACATAATAGCCAACTTATTAAGGAAAACACAGAACTGAAAATTACAAAGTGATTTTTGCCACTGCACTAAAATCTTTAACGACTTAAATTTTTAAATCACATTTAAAGCCTTAAAATGTTTGTTAATGTGCTAATTTAATTTAACAGCTCTAAATACCGGTCTAACTACCACCAAGGCTGATCATATACAATATGCTAAATGGCATACTGTCTTTTAATTAGAATAATAATAATAATAATAATAATGTGAATTTATACACGTCTTTAGTGTTGAAATGACATTTTGTGTAGAGCAAGTAACAACCGCTATGTTTAGTTTTAGGCAGGCAGCCACACCACTGGATATTATCAACAGTAGTAGTATATAAGTATGTCAAGGACGTTAGCAGTGCAGAACTCTAAATATAGAATCACGATCACGAAGTCCACACTGAGGCTGTTGACTACCATAATAAACGCGGCCATCCCCTCCGGCCATCCCCTTCAAGGCAGAGGCTCCGCCGCCGTTATGCGGCAACTCTGTCAGGCAGTAGTACTTGTATCACACTTTACATGACAGGTACCCGTGTTAAGTTGTTAACCAACTCCAGTACGCGTGCTAACTAAATAAACTTAGACGGCAGTGAAATGCCTGAAATTAAATTTTCTGCCCTTCACTAACAGTGACAATGTTATTTCCAACAATTGGCTTATTATATCTGCGGCTTGTTAGTGCACTGTCTGTCTGTCTATCAGCAGGAATATGTGGAACCTTGGGGGCATTTTTTTAAATAAAATGTTTATAAAAGGTAGGCTTCGGGAGATCACAAAAGTATATATATGCAACACTGATATATAAATTTTCACAACGGGCTTCGGCTTCAACAATAATTTTTGAGGGAAACACAACTCCAAATGCCAGTCAGGTTAAACAAAAGCTGAAAAAAGTTAGCGAATTCCCCTAATTTCTCAAAATCGAATTTCAGCCTCAGCGATTATCCCATGCCAACTGAGCACAGCAATTATGACCAAGGAACGTTCTGGGTATACGTTTTGGTCAGAGAGTTTCATTTCCAGAGCACTTCAGTTTTCAGTGACATATGCTCAATTTTGCACATGAAAGTGTGCTGCAGCACAGCAGGTGACCATGTGTATCTACAGCGAGAGCTTTCTTTAAAATATTAGTATCATTAGCCTAAGCGTGAAAATGAAAAATCTGAGCCCTTTGTTGTCCTGAATGTGACAATCCGGCCATCAACAGCAAGTATACAAATGATCACAATGCCACACTAACAAAGGACACCATGCATAGTTACTGGTAAGATCAATACCAGCATATGAAACAAGCAACAAGCCTCGTGTGTATATCAAGCAACGTTAAAAACGTGGCCAATAAATCAGAAGCACGGTAACACTAACAGCCAGCATAAATTTGTCAAACAATACATCACGTCTACTGCACCAGCATCTCGGCAACTCAGTGCATCTGCTCTGTTGCCACAAGCCTCCACAGCTTCTACAGGCTACTGCAACGCCTCAAGGACAAGTCCCTGAGTAGTCCACCAATATAATCAATCAATCAACGTTAATTACTTTTTCATCACACGGTTTTGTCAACCAAAAGAACTTGCCGCATTGCTGTTTTGTCCACTTTCACAGTTTCACTGAAATGGCCACATTTCTACTTTGTTTTGACGTGATACATTACAACTGGCTCCAGTTCTATACACATCTTTATTTCGCCAAGAGGCATCAAAAAACCAATAAAGCCAAAAACAAAAAGCCAACAGTAACTGAGCAAAGAACTTAACTAACAACTTACGAATCAGTGCTGGACTGCAGTGAACATATCATATACTCTACTCGCAACTCGCAAGCTATGCTAAAAGAGATGAATTTTTGTTGCTTGAGTATAATTATTACTTTATGGTGGTGTAAAGCCACATTTCCAATGCATAGTGTCATACACACGGCATCAGCACCAGAACGTTACCATGTCAGTAGATTCATGGTTCACCAAGGTGATCTAGCAACTAAGTCACCAAGCACGGCCAATCCCACTGTACACACTAACACGTAGGCCCAGTGCTGCCTGAATCCACTGGTTGTCACTACAGTACAGGCCGCTATAGAGCAATCACGTACTGTACTTCCAAGACGTACAGCAAAGGTGTGCTCAAAAAAGGCTGGAATACCTTAATACTGACGAATTCAAGACATATAGGTCACATCAAGCATGACCCAGATCAACAACAGCAAACGATTGAAGTATCATTGAACCGACCTATATTCTTCGTCATCCAATCAAAGTTGAGTGACGCTGCTAACATTCTAATACAACAAAACGACTCTACCTACGTGTTCATTCCATGTTATGTTTATATTTAAAATGTTCATTTATTTATTTCAAACTGAACGTGAACAAGCAAATCTTTGTGATGTAAAGAATAACTTATGAATCGTTGGCGTGACATGTGATCTGTCAACAGGTGACCAGTTAAATCACACAGCAAAACGACTTTGTCACAGGCGTATCTAGGAATGTCTTCAGGGCACCCTGATACCTGGAGGTCACTGGGGTTCGGGGCGGAAAATAAAGAAATTTGGCACAATTTAACAAATGTATTTCATAAGAAAACCAGATGAAAAAAATTGTGGTTTCTGTTTTGTTCACAACAGAAGTTTTATGTGATGAGGTCTGCTTTCTGATTTTTGGAGGTCCCCAATGCTCCCCTGACTACGCCTCGTGAGGACTGGACTTTCCACGAACTTCTGTTCTGGGGAAATCAGAATGGATTCACGACCACGCAATCCGCCCACCTGACACTTTTACTATCACTGCATTAATAATTTTAAAACATGGCTGTTTGCTGCAACACTTACACCCCGACATATATCTTAAAAACAGCTGCCACAGAAAAACCTCGTCTACCGCTCCCCTTACCATTGAAACCTGTACAGTACATGTAACATAACCACAGTACCACTAGCTAGGTATTTAGTGGAAAAGTTCATAAATATACTGCTTGACATTAAACAACACGCAGTGCTTATCTACAGAAGCAGGAGCAAGGGTTATACATGATGTTAACCAGGCGACATTATCTGTCATCTTGAGTCTGTCAACGGCAAACGGCAAAGCATGCAAAATGTTAGGCTACTAGAGGGACGCAGTAAAATCTACTTTGAGCGAAATATACACACAGGTGATCCGTGATCGTTACGGAAATTACATTTATAAGCAGTTTCTCTACTGCCAGCAATTTTTCAGACTTTTCAAACATTTCGATAGTGATCACTAATTTTTACTGCGCGATGCACTATTGCGCAAAGCGCGGTCTTGCGATCGCATGTCGTCTGTCCGTCCGCCCATTAAAAATTTCGGGAAAAGTAGCCGGTCAGGGACTCTCGAAAATTTTCAGGGCACCCGTGGTCATCTTTGCGGTAGCTCAGCTTTCTTGTTGCATTAGAATACGTTGTTCATGTAACTCATTTTATGCACTTGTGCACCATATGACTTATGCAAGAAGATAAATAACCACTTAACCAGGCTACCAATTACAGTGGTACTCAGCGCATTATGCCGGGCACAGCGTCATCAACCCCTGCAGAGATAATTGGTCCGTCCAACTGGTGGATGCGAGGCAACTGATGGATGAACTTGTGAACTGATGTACTACAGATGATTAGATGATGCTGGAACGCCACTAGGCTCAATGATGCATTGCAAACGACGACAGTGAAAATAATCACCTGGTCAATAAACGTTTGACTACAGCCCCCCTTCCCCGGTACATTTCTCAGTAAATGCATATACCCCGTGGAGTAGCTATAGAGCGCACTGGCCGGTGTGCGACGGACGCAATCATTCAACCAACGACAAGTGGATCTCCGGCAATAAGATCGAGCAGTCTAGTATGAGCAGCAGATGTTCATGTGATGTCCACGGGTGAAGCATCAGACGGTCGTAACGACGACGACGACGCCAACGAATACCGGCATCCATTGATTATCACGTAGGCGCACTTGAAACAGTCAACACAATCACTGGTCGACAGGCAGACTGTGGACTCCAGTATACCAACATAAGTATACACCAGTCCTCCTCGGCTGCCACTATGTTTTACTCAGTTCAATAACTTACTTATACCACAACCTCTGACCTCGCTGTTGAGGGTCGGTGGACAGCGATAAAAACAACAGTTACTCCACTGTAGCCTGTCCGCTAACCGGATGCACTCTGGAACATTTCATAACCATTCCTGAGTCAAGACACTGGAAAATTAGAAATACTGCATCATCTATGTGGTCGACAAGAATCACAGTGCAAAAGTTACCTGCCGATACAATGGTCATACATAAACGAGTCTAAAACGGCGTGTATATTATCCAATTTATCCACTGCTTATTAGTTAGTTCTGCGCACAGCTGACGCACAGTACCGTCAGCATTTTGAAGCCTTCTAACTAACTGCTTTAAGTCGGCATCTTTCAATGACCAAGAGTCACAACCTTTCTCCTTTGACGTGAAAGATAATAGCTAGGTATAACCGTACACTGCAACCAGATATATTAGAAAATTTAGGACTTCCTCGTCTTAATTTCCAAACTAGTGTAACGGTTTTCATCAGCAAGTTATTAACCAGTCTTCAGAGAGGATTTTCCGACAAACATTCTTCTATATGGCATACACCCACTTTCTGCAGTATTTTACACAATTTTGACTGACAGCTCCTTTTTAATATGCCGTAACACAACAGATGTCATTACAATCAATATATTGCAATCAATATTGCAATCAATATAAGCCAATATAGCGGAACTCCTGTCCCTTTTGCCGCGTGCATAATAATCGGCAACCTTGATATCAGATCTTTCAAACACGCTATCAGAAAAACATGTCAGAATTAACTTATTAACCGATTAACGGGCCACACTGCACAGAATCTCATTGATGAATGTTGTCAATGGCAAAGCAGGTCAGGGTCAGGCACCTGCCAAAGCACACTGTGCTCAGGTCAGGTCAACGACCACACAAACCATACAAATATGAATCAAGCAGCAGTTCACCAGATAAACTACATGAAACTGACAGTGATAAACTGAAGACCGGTGCTGTACCTGAAATTAATGCAAAGTACAATCATGTCACATTACGGGGGGAGAGGGTCGGGGGTGATAGGTCTTTGAATGAAAAGGCGGGTAATGTCCGGCGGGAGAACAGGGAACAAGTGCTGCAGTTAGTTATAGCGGATACTGAGGATGAATGAAAACATGAAGCTCCCAAGCAATACAATCAGAACCAGTTAAAGGCATACTATGCAGTAGCGTTGTGAACGGAATGATACTGACATTTGGAGGTCACTCACACTCACTAGCTACCACTGCAGGCCCACAACACGCCCACACGCCATGGCATTAATGACACCAAAACGCACACGGCTGTATTCAGTCACTGTGAACTCTGTCGGTCTTTATGAACTGTACACGTGCACCAGTCACGCAATGCTGAATACAAATGGACACAAAGGAAGGCTCCTATATAGTATATATTCAGCCCCTCACTGGCACATCGCTGGGCAGTAATTAGACTCCACAGCGTTCATCAGATTACAGGCCAGACACAGGAAACACTATTTCCAATGCATTCAGTAACACACTTCATTTCCGGTCGCCATTATATCCATTGTACGCCCGATAGTTTATCATCGTTTTACATGGACAGAGCTCACCAGACAGACAGACAGACGATGCCCCAACACGAAGCAGACTACAGTAGTATTACAGCCACATGTATTAAACAAGACATTACAGAGTATTTAGGATTAAGCAGTGGTTTCATGTGCAATAATTATTTTTGCATGCAATATGCTGCAATAATTGCAGGCTTTCAAACATGTTAGAAAATATTCATGAGGCAAAATTGTTGCAGCCAATAACAGCATATGATGTAACTTCTTTAATCGCACTAAAATTGTGACATTTTTGGGCCACTAATTTATTGAGGGAGGAGGACCCCAAATTTCTAATCCAGTTTTATAAACTACAGTCATCGTCGAACACGTCGGAACACGTAACAATTAACAAAGTTTAGTGACGATTGGCCAAGAGACCTCCGAGATTAGGCGGCGAGAAAAAAGCTCTAATCACCAGCAGCATTTCACAATGGCCTTCGGCCAGCCGGATGACGGGCGGCCACAATAAAACGGGAAAGGCTCTAGATCACAGTGCAAAAAATTGCAGTTAATATTCCATACATAATTGGGAATTTATGTTCAAAATTTGGTGGCAATTGGTTCATTTTCAAAGAAGTTATAACAAAAAGGTCGATGAACAGAACCCAAGTTCGCTGACCCGAGCATAGCCGCCGTCAGACCTTAATTTAAGACGTCTATGCTACAAACATAGAAGCATTTCAAATACATCACAGCATACTAGCGCTAGTATTCAGCTGTCCATACAAATAATGTTCCATTTTCCACAAATGCGCTGTTATTGCGATATGTGTGTCTGGAGTCTCACGTTATCTACTAGTTACGAGAAAATGAAGAATAAAACAGCACAGCATTCGTTGCTGTGGTGACAAACTGAAACACACTATAGCTAGGTACGCAATACTACGCATTTCACAATACCGTGAAACACCAGGGAGTAAGTCTCATCCTACCATGGATACACCTGACATGTCGGCATACAGAGAACGCACACTTCATTGCATCCGGAGATACTACAACCGCCAGTGCAGTGCCCGAAAAAAACTAACTTCTCCAGTGGCTGCTGCAGTGAGAGGAAGAGATGTGCAATGCGATACTAGCTGTAGCGATGTGGATGTGATGACGGTGTCAGCGATCAGTCATCGACCTGTCAGAACTATCGTCAGTCAGCCCCGCTATACATGTAGCTAGCGACAGAGCAGAGCGCTGCCACTGATTTCTAGTCGAGTATGACGTCATCATCACGGACCAGCAGGTGCGGCGGCGGCGGTGCTGTCCTGCACTCGTAATCGTTGCTTACACAGTCCGTCCACACGTGCAAGCTATTTCCTCTCAGTCGTACAGTGGACCGCGAACAAGGCCAGATTGTCTTTCAGCGGTGCACGACACGCAGACGCTGTAGCCGGCTCAGTGCGCACCGGGAGGCTCGGATTTCCTGCAAGCGGCAGCCGCACCGTTGAGAGACAAAACTGACGGCGCTCGTCCGTCGTTTGACCCAACTGACGGGGTTCACCAGTCCAGTACAATTCACTCACCGTTAATGTCTGATCAAATTTCAAACCACGTACTATGTGCTCAGAGCTTAATGCATTGTAGCGAGTAATAATGTCCGGAATAAAGCAGTAATCAAGCGATGCACCGTTCTATACGTTATGTAAAAAATACTGAATACATAAAGACCAAAGGGTAAGAATGATCTGGGCGCCAGCCACAAGCAAGACTACTCCACGATGTCCACACCCAGTAGGATTCGTACCGAGACCGTTTTCGTGTACACTGTCTTGGTATTTAACCAAGCCACCCACGCCAACTCAACCTGGCCATTCCTCTGGGAAGGTGAAACCGTGAAATAAGTACTAGCAATTGTTATGGCTATTGTGAGGGAAGAAACGGCGAGTTCTGTGTAACAGTAGGCCCAGCTACAGGACTGTTAGAACTTAGAACACTGACTTAGTTAGATGGCATAATGGCATAAATATAAAAAGTTCAGGTTAAAATAAAAAAAGTATATGCCCTGTTACCAGTCTTAAGTTTTTCTGGCACACCACCATCACCATGTATTTAAATCTTTCGTAAAGATACATGTACAAACGTGCCAGAAAATTCCCAATTTCCATCTAATCTGAGAAATTCCATAGGAGGCTAAAATCATAAATGCATTCTACGCATATCACAATTCATAATACCAGAGTCTACAGTAAACTCACAGCAAGACGGTGCCGCAGCAAACAACGAGCAAAAACTGACAAGTTTCTTGCCACCGTTAACACGACGTTAAGACTATCCGGCGCCAGCGTAAAAGAAGCCGACTAGTAATAAATCAAGGTGAATCAACGGACGCAGGCAGGCAGGCGCTGCAGAAGATGCACACTCCACTCCACTCAATCAGACCTCCAACTCTCGGCAGCTCAGTCTGCAAGTTTAACCGGATGTGCAGCCAGCCGGTTCCAATTAGCCCAGAGGCGCGGATGTGGATTGGACTGAGAGGAAAGCGCCGGTAGCTGCATGCATGGCGTCCACACCAGATGCTTTCTTACAGTACAGTGCACACTGACCACAACGTCACACTCTACCCTGTCTTGTTCATACTGACTGTAACAAGAAAGCCGTGCTATCGCAAGGAGACTGCGTGATGTCTGCAATAATTCAAATTTTCGTTACGTCCTCCGAAAGACTCGCGTAGTTTGAAGTAAGAGCATGTAATGGCCGTTCAAGGTGTAAGGTCGCTGACTGAAAGTGTGTATGTAACATCATAAGTTAAAGAT